>SDBT01002727.1_pt1 | contig 31000 bp, 26 predicted proteins | sample 2277101 | NCBI WGS metagenome assembly SDBT01 (sample SAMN10404973, study PRJNA504765) | marine sediment metagenome | isolation source: marine sediment core GS10_PC15, 103 cmbsf | place: Arctic Ocean: Southern Knipovich Ridge | collected 2010 | reverse complement strand
GGACGTGGTCCTGGAATGCAGGGACGTGGTCCTGGAATGCAGGGACGTGGTCAAGCCATGCGAGGTCGAGGCCCTGGAATGCAGGGGCGTGGTCCTCAGGGCGGCCCTCCGCAGCGAGGTCCCCATGGAATGCCGCCGAGAGGCCCTCAACGCGGCCCACGTCGGTAAGAGAGACGAACTGCCGGCAGGGTCCAAGTGGCCCTGTCGGCTTTCCTCGTCACTCGCGCCTGATCGAGACTCGGCTGCCTGCGGAACTTCGCTCCGATCGTGGGGTTTCATCAAGTACGTTTCGTTCTGCGCCAAGGTGTGTCGTAGCTACGTTCGCCGGAACTTGGTCGTAACCATCCGACACGTCCCACGTTCTGGCGAACGTAGCTACTGGCTGGTATCACCCAATGCAATCGCATTATTCACCTAGAAGGGGGGAGTGCTCGATGAAATCCACCGTTATTGGTTGTTTCGTGATGTTTCTGCTCTGTGTGGCCGTCAATCCGGCGTCCGCGGCCGATTGGATCCAGTTTCGTGGGCCCGATAGCCTGGGCATAAGTGGCGAAACCGATCTGCCGCTCTCCTGGAGCGAGACGGAGAATCTCGCGTGGAAAATCCCGCTGCCAGGGCCGGGCTCCTCCAGCCCGATTGTCTACAAGGGACGCGTCTATCTGACCTGCTACAGCGGCTATGGCGTCGACCGCAACGCGCCAGGTGAATTGAAGAACCTCAAACGCCATCTCTTGTGCGTCGATCTGGGCGACGGCAAAATCGTCTGGTCGAAGACGGTCGCCGCCGAGATGCCCGAGGACTCCTACGGCGGGTTCATTACCGAACACGGCTACGCCAGCAGCACGCCGATCACCGACGGCGAGCGGATCTACGTCTTCTACGGCAAGTCGGGCGTGTTGGCCTATGACCTCGCCGGCAAGGAGCTTTGGCGAGTCAACGTCGGCCGGGAGTCGAGCAATGTGCGTTGGGGGTCGGCGTCGAGCCCGATCCTCTACAAGAACCTGGTGATCGTCAACGCGTCGGAAGAGAGCCAGTCGATTCGGGCGTTGGACAAGACGACCGGCAAGGAAGCCTGGAAGATCGAGGCCACTAGCTTGGATCTTTCGTATGGCACGCCGCAGCTCGCCTCGTTGGCCGACGGCCGCAAGGAACTGATCCTCGGCGTACCCTCGGAAGTCTGGGCAATGGATCCCGACTCGGGCAAGTTCAAGTGGTACGCCAAGACCGAACTGGGGCGAAACATATCACCCAGCCCGGTGGTCGGCGACGGCGTCGTCTATGTCTTCGGTGGACGGCCGGCCGCGTGCGTGGCGATTCGCACCGGAGGGAAGGACGACGTGACCGATAGCGGCGTGCTCTGGTCCAGCGGCGAAGCGTCCTACGTTCCCTCACCCGTCTTGCACGAGGGACACCTCTATTGGACGAGCGACCAGGGAATCGCTTATTGCAAAGAGGCAAAGACCGGCAAGACCGTCTATGCCGAGCGGATGCCTCGGGCAAGCGGTGGCAGCCGGATGCCCTTCTATGCCTCGACCGTCTTGGCCGACGGCCGGCTCTATGTGGTCAGCCGCACCGGCGGAACGATCGTGCTGGCGGCCGGGCCCGAGTTCAAGCAATTGGCCCAGAACCGGTTCGAGTCGGATACGTCGGATTTCAACGGAAGCCCGGCCATCAGCGACGGGCGGATTCTGCTCCGCTCGAACCGATTTCTGTACTGTATCCTTAAGAAGTAAGTAACTCGTTTTCCTAACACGATGGGAGAGATGCGATGAAACGTTGGACAATGACTCTGGTGGGCGCGCTCGCAATGGGGCTGCTGGCCCAAACGGCCATGGCTCAGACGCCTCAGCGCGACAGTGATCGGCAACCCGGTGCGCAACGCGGCGATCGGCAACCCGGCGATCGGCAGCCCGGTGCGCAACGGGGCGGGATGCAGCGTGGCGGCATGGGCGGTATGCAGCGCGGCGGCATGCAACGGGGCGGCATGCAACGTGGCGGCATGCAGGGCGGAATGCAACGCGGTGGTCCCGATATGATGATGCGGATGCTCCCGTTGATGATCGCACTGGATGCCAACAAGGACGGCAGCATTTCGGCCGAAGAGATGAAGAACGCCGAGAAGGCTCTGAAGGGGCTCGATAAGAACAAGAACGGGAAATTGGACCCCGAGGAACTGCGTCCGACCCGACCTGCCGGCCCCGGTGGACCCGGCGGACCTGGTGGAGCCGGCGGCAGACCCGGTCAACCCGGTCAACCCGGTGCTCGACCTGTTCGGCCCGAGGGACGCCCGGCGGGCGGCGCGCCGGACCCGGCCGCTTTGGCCAAGCGGATCATGGAGAACGACAAGAACAAGGACGGCAAGGTCAGCGGCGACGAGCTGCCCGAGCGAATGAAGCGGATCCTCGAACGGGCCGATACCGACAAAGACGGCGCGATCAGTGAAGCGGAAGCGAAGAAGATCGCCGAGGAGTTCATGCGTGGCGGCGCCGGCGGCCGTGGTGGCCCCGGTGGCGGTGCGGGTGGCGGTGCGGGTGGCCGGCCCGCTGGCGGTGGAGGTCGTCCCGCAAGACCCGATAGTCTCTAGCAGACCGTTGAAAAAGTGATGTGCCGTTAAGGGCCATGTCCATGCTTGCGTGGGCATGGTCGCTTTTTTGCCCCCCTACGATTGGAGAAACGACCATGAAGAAAGGATCTCCGAGGGCACCAGAACGGGGGTTGTAAAGTGGTGGATTCGCGGTGACTCCAGGAATAAACCCCCCGGCATCCCCCAGCAGCCCTAACGGCCATAACGGCTTCAATAACATGGGGGGCAAGGCGGTGTCGACGCACACAGCCCCCGGGGGTGCCAGATTCGAGATGACGAACAAACAGGGCCACGGCCACGGTCAACGCATGGCGCCTCGCTGGACAGAGGGTGAAGAAGTGAAGAAAGCGGCAAAGTGACGGCAAGCGACTTGAAACCGCCGCTCGGAAATAGTAGTCTAGCGACCTGTGACGCGGGTAAGGAGTCCTATCAGTCGGCGGGTCGCCGCCGCATCTACGGGACTAGATTCGCAACATTTGTGGCCACGTCATCCGCGATCAGTGGCTCCGATCTACGGTCCTGGGCGAGGCGTCTACGGAGGAGGGATTGATGAAAGAGAACGTCGAGATGTTCCCCAAGGCCAGAATACCCTACGGAACCTGGGGAAGCAGCTTCTTCCCTGCATGGCAGACGTCAGCGCTGGCGGAGGTCAACATCGGCCAGTTTGCCGGTGAGGCGATGAACCGGATCCTGGGAATCCGAAAGATCCCCACAAGCCAATTGGACTATCTCATCATCGGCTCCACCGTGCCATGGCACTGGAAGTTCTGGAATGCGCCGCTGGTGGCGAGTTGTCTGGGGCACCGCCTACCGGGATTTCATATGGAGCAAGCCTGTGCGACCGGGCTCCAGGCCGCTCTGCTCGCTGGTGCGGAAGTCCAGAGTGGAGCAAATGACGTCGTCGGTGTACTGACCTTTGACCGGACCAGCGATTCGCCGGTGGGCGTGTTCCCGGAACGACGGGCTCACCAGAGAACGATGGCGCTGAGCGACGTGTGGGACAATTTCGGATTCGACCCGGCCACGGGCCAGGCGATGATTACCACGGCTGGCAATGCTGCCCGAAAGCACCGTCTGGAGCGAAAAGAGGTCGAGGACCTCGCCTTCTGCCGGTATCAGCAATACTTTGAAACCAAGGCATCCGGCTTTCTCGATCGGATTCTCGTGCCGCTCGAAATCTTGAATGTGCAGGGTCGCCATCTTGGTACCATCGAGGAAGATATTGGGGTTCGTCGGCTGGCATTGGACGATCTGCGCCAGATGCGCGAGTTGGATACTTGCGTGACGACGGGGACTCAGACGCATGCATCGGACGGCATGGCCACGCTGTTGGTTACGACGCAGGAGAAAGCCCGAGAACTCAGCCCGCGGCCCGAGATTGTGATTCAATTCGTCGCCAAAGCCGAGATGAGGACCCATCCGGCTTTGATGCCGGAGGCCCCCACGCTTGCCGTACAGAAACTGCTTTCCAAGACCGGTTTTACCATGGCGGACATGGCCGTGGTCAAGAGCCACAACCCGTTTGCCATCAACGACGCCATCTTTTCCAAAGTGATGGAATATGACTGCGACAAGGTCAACAAGACCGGCTGCTCGCTGGTGTGGGGACATCCGCAGGGTCCGACGCTGACCAGAATGCTGATCGAAGCTCTGGAGGAGGCGGTCGATTTGGGAGGTGGGATGGTGCTGCTGTTCGGTTGCGCCGCGGGAGACATGGGTATCGCAGCCCTCTTCAGAGTCACGGAAGGAAGTGAGTCGAAATGACGAAGTCGATCAGGCAGTCAACGCTTCAAACACTGGGACTTGGTTCCGTCATCGATATTTTTCGCAACGGAAGGCTACCGGTCGACACGGGCGATCTGGTGGACCAAGTGTTCGGCGGACCTGGCGAGCGCGGCTCGCTGGTGATCTCCGGAGCCAACGGAATCGTCGGCGCCGGGAAGATGATGCAACTCTCTTCCAAGCTGGAGCCTTTCGGCGTCAAGTCGATCAGCCTCAGCCGTCCTCGAACTGCCGATGGGATAGGCCCGCATTACCCGGGGCTCGTCGATGCAGTCGGCCGAGAACGAGCCGACCGGATCATGGGTAACATCGTCAGGATGACCTACGACGGGACCAGCCTCCCGGCAGACCTCGAGAAGTGGCGTCCCCGTTTCCTTCTGGAGGCGATTCCAGAAATCCTCGAAATCAAGAAGGCCCACTACAAGATATTCCAAGAGGCGTTTCCAGGGATCGAGATCCGCTCGGTCACGTCCGGGTTCCCGAGCTCGGAGTTGGGCGTCGGCGTGGCGCACCCGGCCTTTCCGCATGAGTTGAACAAGGTCTGGGAGATTGTTGAAGAGGAAACTTCCTCCGTGACCCAACTCATGTGGGCGCTGGGCCTGATCCCGATTCCCGTCAGCGACGACTGGTCGTTTGTCCTCGATGTGCTGTTCTGCGGCGTGACATTGGCGGGCTTGAGATATCACCGCGCAACGAACATGCCTTTCTGGAAGATCGACAAGTACATCAGGAAGTTTGTCGGTCCGAATCCGTTCAGGGCGCACGACGTCATCGGCGCGGGAGGGGCGGATTTCCTCACGCGGTCCTGCCTGCATCACCTCAGTGAGAAATACGGGGCACTGTTTACGCCCACTCCGGAACTCGACGAGCGGCAGGAAACCGGCCAGAACTGGTATCCGCTGGACCATTTCCGACCCCTGGTCAACTGGCCCATGGATGACGAGGCGGAGGAGGAGTTCAACCATTGGATCCTCGGCCCGTTGTTCCAGATGGCCAGTCTGATACTGCACGAGCAGAGGGGCCACCTGTCACACATCAATGCGATCGGCGAGTTGTGCGCGCAGTTCCGCCGGGGTATCCTTGCCATGATCCGGAGCGTCGGGGCCGACGCAGCGATCGAGACGGTCGAGGCCTATCACCGGCTCCATCCTGAAGCGGCCGGCGGTGGCTGGTATCCGGCCGTGTTCGAGCAACTCGACAGCCCCCAGTGGCAGCAGTTGTACGTCAACGCTGAGCACGACGGGAAAGTGGGAGTCATCACGATCAGCCGGGAAACCTACAACAGCGACGTCGATGCCGAATTGAATCGGGCGATCGACTGGCTGGGGGCCGAGAACATCGCCCGTGTGATCGTGACCGGCGATTTCCATCTCGCCACGCAGATGATCGGTGCCGACACCGCCGAGTTCTATCCTGCGCTGGAGGATGTCGAGGCCGGACGTCGGCTGGCTGCCACGTGGTCTGCAACGGCTAGGCGATTGCACCACGAGTTCAAAGTGTCGGTCGCCTTCGCGGGCGGCAAACGCTGCCTTGGCGGTTTCCTGGAGCTGTTGATGCATTGCCACTACCTGGTGGCTGTCGAGGAGGCGATGCTTGGAATGCCGGAGGTGACGCTGCCGGTCGTGCCCGGCATGGAGGGCTGCCACTGGCCACTGAGGAAAGTTGGCCGAGACCACTGGCCGAAGCTGGTCAGAATGTTGCTCAGCGGAACGCCGGTGAAAGCGAAAGACGCGGTGGACTGGTTGATTGACTACGCAGGTCCGATGCAGGACGCACTCGAGACGGCTTGGAGTCTTGCATCCGGCTCAGCGGCCGGCCTGACCATGAGGAAACTGGACGAGGGTGTGCTGAGCGATATTCCCACGGAGGTAGGCGTGCCGGTTTCCGACAGCCCGGCCCGGGAAGCGGCCAGGACGGCCATCATGGAGACGATCCGAGGCTCCTGCGGCGTTGCGTTGCCTGAAGCAATCGATGTCCAGGCCAGGCACTCCGCCGATTTCATCAACTCCTCTTTCTGCAGACAAGGAAGCATCGGAGCCGAGTACCTAAGGACGATGATGGTGTAGCGGCGCGTCTATTGAAGCGCCTCCTCGGAAGACGTTCTTATTGAGATCAACTGACATGGAGAATCCAAATGCCGTACATCCAACACACGATGTTCGCTCTTGCCGTCGTCGTCGGGGTCGTGTCGTCCGTCGATGCGGCCGACCGAAACGCCGACCGAAACGCCGACCGGGGTAAAGTCGAACTGGTTCGCGACACGTGGGGAACACCGCACGTCTTCGCCGAAACCGACGAAGGGGCCATGTATGGACTAGGATATGCCGCGGCCGAGGATCGCGGTTTCCAGATGTTCTATACGCTGCGCATCATGCAGGGCCGGCTGGCCGAGACCATCGGTGATGTGCAGAAGACCCGACGCAACGAAACGGCCGTGCAGAACGACCGAAAGATGAGGACCTTCGGGTTCTATCGGGCCGCCGGCCGGCTCGTCCATCGGCTCGACAAGAAGACCGTGGCATTGCTGGCCGCCTATAGCGACGGGGTGAACGATTACTTCGAAGAGCACGCCGACAATCTGCACCCGGCGTTCGCGAAGGTCGGTTTGCGGCCGGAGACGTGGACACCGGCCGATTGTATCGTGTCGTGGTGGCATGTGGCTCAGTTCTTTGCCACCGATGGAACCCGGGACCTGATGCGATATCGCAACCTGACGCAAGGCCGTCCGCAAGGCCGCCCCGGCATGACACCGCCCGTCGGGCTCGAACAAGTACCGCGTGACGGTTCCAGTGCGGTCGTCGGCCGCGAAGATGTCAGCGACGCCTGGTTGAAACGCACCAGGGACTTCCTGCGCGAGCATGGCCATGCGGTCGAGGATCCCGACGCCGTCGGCCAAGACACGCCGCCGGGCCCCAAGTTCAGCCATGCCTGGGTCGTCGACGGAAAAACCACCGGCTCGGGCGGGGCCGTGTTGGTCAGCAAGCCGCAGACGCCCGTCGCCAATCCGTCGTTGTTCTACGAGTTTCATATTCAGGGAAAAACGTTCAACGCCCGAGGTATCGGCGTGGCCGGTTCGCCGGCGATCCTGATCGGTTGGAACGAGAAGGTCGCTTGGGGACTAACGGCCTTGGGAGCGGACCAGGCCGATCTGTTCCGGCTAACGACCGACCCGGAGCATCCCGGTCAATACGAGTTCGACGGCCGATGGCTGCCGATACGAACGATTCACGAAGAGATCAAGGTCAAGGGCGGCCGCTCGCAACGGTTGTCGATTCGTCTGACCCATTTCGGTCCGATTGTCAACCAATTCGCGTTCGCCAGGCCGGACGACCCACTGGTGGCGTTGAAGCGAGTGCCGATTTGCGAAACCGATCGGGACACGATCACCGGCGCGTTGGCGATGATGCGTTCCAGCAATGTGCATGAGTTCGCCGCGGCCCTGGAGGATTGGCGTTTTCCCACGGCCAATGTGCTCTTCGGCGATGCGTCGGGGAATATCGGCTATTCGACCATTGGGGCGATTCCCCTGCGTTCGCCGCATGCACCGGACTCCGGCGGCGCGGCCCATGACGGATCGGAATCGAAAAACGACTGGCTGACGATCGTCCCTCAAGACCTCGTGCCGCATGTGATCAATCCGGTCGAGGGATATCTTTTTAGCGGCAATCACCGCCCGGTAGGCCCCTTTTACAACGTGCCGTTGGGGATTAGTACCGGGGCGATGGGCGATTCGCTTCGCTCCTGGCGGCTGAGAGAGTTATTGGCGGGCAAGAAGTCGATTTCGCCGCAGCAGGTGCGCGAGATGATGTCCGATCCGGTCAACCCGGCCCGGCGTGAGATGGTGCGAATCGGTTATCATCTTCGCGACGTTTTGAAGCGAGACCTCTCGCCCGACGCACTGGCGGCCCTGAAGCACTTGGAAGGTTGGTACGCGAAGGGTTGCCCCTCGCGAACGGATGTGCCGGGCACGGAAGTGGCCATGCAACTGAGCACGTTCTTCCGCTTCGTGACCACCGATCTGGCGTATGTCTACGGCGGCGGCGAATCGGGAGTTGCCCACTTTCTCAAAACGGTCGGCGCGCGTCTGGCGGCCGATCCGAAGGCCGAGATCACGGCCCTGGAAGAGCAGTTCATCGACGATACGTTGGCCAATGCATGGAGCACGGCCGGTCGTGGCGGCACCGTTGGTCGTGCAGGGGCCGTTCGTGGCGGGCGACCCCAAGCGGCCGGTTCTCGACGAAAGTTGGGCTACATGGAAAGCCTCGACGGATTCCCCTCGGTCGATCCCGAGCTCGATCTGGTCAGTCCGCCGTTGAAGTGCGTCGACGGCGCCACGATCTTCTCGCAAGGTGCCGAGTCGTACAACCAATGGGTTCCGCTGGCCGATGTCGACTCGGCCCAATCGCTGCTGCCGATCGGTCCGTCCGAGGATCCGCGAAGCGTGATGCGAACCGTCAATATGGCCGACTGGGCCGCCGGGAAACTTCACCCCGCGCCCATTACGCGGAAGGCAGTCGAGCGATTCGCCAAGAGCACGAAGACACTGAGCCCGTAGCTACGCTCGCCAGAGCGTGGTTGACGAGGGGCAATCTCCCGCGTCTCCCACCGTCTGGCGACGGCAGCTACAAAACTCAGGAGTTGTACGCGAATTACATCCCGAATTCGACAAGATCGCTAGCCACTGAATCTTGCCCCGAAGGGGCCAAAACATATCAGCCCAGGGCAACGCCCTGGGTGGCGAGAGAACATGACGACCGAAGCCCTGAAGGGGCGAAACAACCGCGGATCCGATGCCGCATGGCCACTTTGTCGCGCCCTTGCAGGGCTTCGGCTGGCGTCCGGCTTCGGTCACCCAGGGCGTTGCCCTGGGCTGATATGTCGGGCCCCTTCGGGGCAGAGATGTCGGGCCCTTTCGGGGCGGAGACTCCGTCTCGCTGAAACGAACTGACTGCTCATCTCGCCGAATTTGGGAAGTAATTCCTGTACGAGTCCTTAAAAGGTCACGATCAGGTCCGTCGCGAGCGTGAACTGATGGTCGTGGCCTCCGTCGTCAAAGGGCCATTGGCCGGCGGCTTGGGCTCCGTTGTACCAATCCCATCGGAGTTCGGGGCGAACGATGATGTTCGGGTGCGGTCGCCAGTTTATTCCCGCGGTTACCTCGGTGAAGTCGCCGGCGAACCCGGGTCCACCGGCCCAGCCGCGGATCCCCGGCAGGTTCCCCAAGCCGGCGATATTGGCTCCGTCGTCGTCCCGCCACCACTCGGCTCGCAACCCGGCCGACCAGCAAGGATTGAACGTATAGATCATATACTGGCCGAAGCCGTACCATTGGGCGCTTCGGCCGGCCGCGGCGCCGTCCTGGGTGCCGTAGTCGTGGGTGAGGACGAAGAGCAGCGGGTCGGTCAACTGGTGTTTGAGCACCATGCTGTAGACGGTTCGATTCAATTGCCCGGCGGCGTCTTGTGCCCCGCTGGAGAGTGCGAAGGCAAGCGAGGTCAGTTCATTGCAACTGGTCCAGGTAGCGCCGCCCATGAAGTCGAAGTCGGTGTTGTTGTCTTCCCACGTATTGTTGCCGCGGTGGATACCGCCCTGAAGGGTCCAGCGGCGATTGAGCCGATACTTGGCCATGGCACCGGTCACGACGATCGGTTGGCTGTAATAGAGGCCGAAGTTATGGGAATAGAAGAAGTTGCCCACCGAGGGAACGACTTCGTAGCCGAGGATTCCCGTCATATGGCCCAGTTTGACCGAGAGATCGTTGTAGGCCACTTCGAGATACGCCTGCGGCAGCGCGAGGCCGTTCTCTTGGTTGTCGCCGTTGATCTGATCTTCCAGGCCAGTCGATGCGGTGGTACGATAGTCGCTGCCGTAGAACATATCGATACGTCCGCCCACGGCGAAACCGCAGCCGCCCGTGTCGGCCGGCCGTTCGAGATAGAGCCACGTCTGGTTCAGTTGATATTCGCCATGTCGGTCGTTGGTCAGCAGGGGGCCATTGAACCGGCTGGGGGGATTCCAGGCGTTGAGCGTCACGCCTTGCTGGATCCAGCCACCGACCGCTATATCTCGTTGGCTCAGCAGGCTCGGCTGCGGGATCCGCCAAGGGCTATCGGTGCCGCAGTCATCGCCGCCGCAATCCTCGAATTCCCCACACAGGTCGACATCCCCGATTCCGTCTAGTTCGATTGCGTCAAGTTCGATCTTTAGTTCGCGACCCAACGGGCGCGGCTCTTCGGATAGCGTGTAGGTCGCCGGCAGGCTCGGTGCGGAAACGATCGGCGCAGCCGTCGCCGTCGTGTCCGAGCGCGGCGTGTAATACAGATAGTCGTTGTACTCGAATCCTTGCCCGAGCGTCGCCGGCTGACGCAAGACGTTCACCGACTCGGACTGGGCCGATGCAATGCCGATGGACAGGAGTGTCGACAGTAGAAACAAGGGAGCAAACTTTGTAATCATCATGATCAGTTTCTCCGGGAGGGAGGGGGCAGGCTGTTCCAGAGACCGTCCAAACCGTGAACAGTCAACCTACCTATTCGGACGGTTGACCGCGCGAAGATAGCGAGATGTGCCGGGTTGGGCAAAGTTTGTCGGCCAGACTGGCTAAACGCGGCGGAGTCTAGCGATTGTAGGAATTCTGCCGTGAGCTGCCCGTAGCGCAGCAGTGCCCCAGGCAGCAGTGGCCCAGTTTGCGACGATCTGGGGCACCGCCGTGCTATGCCACCAGCCACCCGTTGCACGCGTCCTTACCGCGGATGCCCCTGCGCATGATACCACCTGGCCAACCGATGGGGGGAAAGCCCCAGGTAGTAACCCCCCAGTACCATTTGGTTGATCCGAGTCGTCCGCCAGGTCCCCAAGGCGTCCCAGCGGCGTGCCGAAGTGACGACCTCTGCCGGGGCAATTTCCACACGGCCCTCGCGGTGCAGTCGTCTGACCAGATCGAGATCTTCCAAGATGGGCAAATCCGAGAAGCCGCCAAGCCGGTCGAATGTATGACGGCGCAAGAAGATCGCCTGGTCGCCATAGGGAATTTGCAGAACCTTCGCCCGAAGGTTGGCCATATGCTGGACCAGACGGAGCGAGCGTCCGGCCCCGTCGATACGAAGGCGAAATGCCCCGCCGGCAACACCCGGCCGGTCCAATACATCGCGGACGTGTCGGTCGAAGTCGTCGGGCAATTGCGTATCGGCATGAAGGAATAGCAGGATGTGTCCGGTTGCAACCGTCGCAGCGGCATTCATCTGCTCTGCCCTACCTCGAGCGACCTCCAGCCGACGAACGCCGTGGGCAGCAGCGATCCGCCGGGTCGATTCGCCACCGCCGGCATCGGCCACAATCGTCTCGACATTACGCCCTCGCGCCGCACGTCGCAGGACATCACCCAACAGGTTGCCCTCATCGAGCGTTGGAATGATAATCGAGATTCTCGCCAACGGTGAGCGATCGATGAACTCGTCTCGGGCGTCGATCCAGACATCCAGATCCTCGGGCCGATCCACATCGGCGAGCGTTTCCAACAGCCCAACCGACCGGTTCTGTTCGGTTGCCCGATCGAACGTCTCCTGAAACACGTGGCTGCTCCCCCAGGGGATTTCGGTAAAGAGTTGGGGGATTTCTCGGCGGAGTCCGATCAGATAGTACCCTCCGTCGGCGGCCGGTCCCAATACGACGTCGTTTTGCCGCAGCCGATGAAGCGTCTGGGCGATCACGTTGGCCGAAAGGGCCGGGCAATCGGTGCCGACGACCACGACGGGCCCTTCGTTCGCTTGGAACGCGCGGTGAAAAGCCCCGGCCATCCGTTGGCCCAGATCTCCACCCCGTTGCGCGACGTAACGGTACTGCGCGCCGAAACATTGCCTCATGCGCCGGATAGAACCACCCTGGAAATGCACCTCGAGTGAGACTTGCTGCGTGTGGGCACACTCCCGTGCCCAGCAAAGCGTGTGCTGGGTCATCTTACGATGCAACTCGGCGGCACCTCCTGCCCCTAGCAAGGGGATCAGCCGAGTCTTCGTCTTGCCCGGCGTCGGATAGCGGGTGAAGACAATCAGCCGCCCTCGGGCCGTCTGTGCCGCATGGGGGCCGTGGACTCGCGAAGCGTGTTTTTGGTTCGCTTTCGTGGACTTCGGAGCATTCTTGATGAAATGAGTCATGTGATCTCCGCCACGATGAGTGTCTTGTCATCGGTCGGCGGCCCGTGTTGGCGTTGGGTTACGCGATCCAGGATATGATCGGCCGCATCGAACAGGTCGACCGACATTGCGTCGACGGCGATCTCCTCTAAACCATCGGTGCCCAAGTAGTCTCCGTTCTCGTTCGCGGTCTCCGTCAGTCCGTCGGTGTAATAGATCAGTCGATCTCCAGGCTGCAGATCGATCGTCTGTTGCGGCTCGTCGGAGAGGCAGTCGTCCATCAGGCCGATCATCGAGTTTTGGCTGATCATCCGCTCGACGGCCAATCCTTCGCGGCGTATCAGCAACGGGCAAGGATGGCCGGCTCCGCTGAAGGTGATCCTTGAGCAGTGCAGATCGATTCGCGTCGCGAGGAATGTCAAATACAATTCGGTCCCCTCGAAATAGGCTCGGACGAACTGATTGAGCGATTGAACTATGTCGCGGGGTGCGCAACCGTCAAGGATACTGTGTCGTACTTCGCTGCTGACTCGGCTGGCCATCAGAGCAGGGCCGATGCCGTGGCCCGTCACGTCGCACACCGTGATGTAGCAAGTGCTCGGGTCGGCAAACCGCACTTGGCAGTAGTCTCCCCCGACCTCCTCGACCGGCAAGTAACGGATATCGACGCTGATTCGTGGGTGTTTTACCGGCTTGGGTAAGAGGCTATTGTGTACCTTGGCGGCCAATAGCAGATCCCGATCGAGCTTCATCTGGCGTGTATAAAGTGTTCGTTCGGTTTCTGCCAGTTGCCGTTTCAACCGTCGTAAGTCGTCAATCGTCGCGCTGGATAGATCCATCGCCGGGCGTTCCGTCTCGTCGGATAGTCGTCGGATAGTCGTCGGATAGTCGTCGGATAGTCGTTGTGGTCGTTGTGGTCGGCAGCCGACGGCTCGCTCTTACCCCGACGCCGGGGCGGCACGTTGCGGCGGACAAAGTCACGCTGGTAGAATGGCTCCTTGACAGCTCGATCCGGCACCGGCCGTACACCCGTGGCAGTGTTGCCCGCAGGTAATGCGCCGGGAGGCCAGTTTCCGAAGATCAAAATCGCGGATGTGTCGGGGTGCTCGGGGCTCCAAGTCGAGCTCGAGCGCCTGGTTGAAGTCGCAGTCGAACAGCCGCCCGGTCCAGTCGACCGACAGGGTGGTTCGACACATCACGCCGGCGGCAGCGGCCGGATTGAACGCGTCGATAAGCGACCCCATGTACTCGTCATATTGGCCGTTGCGCATCAGGGAGAAGAGGAACCGGCTAATCGGCATGTTGGTCATGGTGGTGAGCCGATTGAAAAGAACGCCGTGCCGGGATTTCAACTCTCGGCGATAGGTCTTTTCGAGTTCCTTTTGATTCGGCGGGAGCCCCGTTCCTCGAGGGTTGTGGACCAGCGTCAGCCGCAGCCCGCTCTCCGGCTGCCCATAGCCGACCCGATTGAGCCGGCGAAGCCCCTCGAGTGATCTTCCGAAGGCGCCCTGACCACGTTGCCGGTCGACGGTCTCTTCGAGGTAGCAGGGCAACGAGGCGATGACCTCGACACGATTTTCGGCCAAGAAGTCGGACAGGTCATCGTAGCCCGGCTCGGAGAGGATCGTCAGATTGCACCGGTCGATAACTCGCCGGCCCAGGAGCCGTGCCTGCTCGACAAGCCAGCGGAAGTGGGGATTCATCTCCGGCGCGCCGCCGGTGAGGTCGACCAGCGGAATGTCGGAGCCGGCCAGGGCATCGAGACACGCGCGCATCGTATCGTGAGGCATCGCTTCGCCACGCTCGGGTCCCGCGTCGACATGACAGTGCGTGCAACTCTGATTGCACCGCTTACCGAGGTTCAATTGGAGCGATTCGACCCCGACGGCCTTCAACGGATAGAGGCCCGCTTCGACCAACGATCTTACGAACGGCTTGTGCCGATCATCGGCCTCAAGGATTTGCACTTGTCGGGAAGGTCGGGCCCAGAGGCGTTCTTCTTCAAGCGGTGAGAGGATCGACATGGCTGCGTATTCGTCCTGAATCACGTGGCGGTCAGTTCCGGTACCTTCGGAAAGTCAACGTCGGTCGCCGCGATGTGATTGAAGTAGTTGCTAAAGAGGTTCAACGCGACGTTCGCTATTATCTCGACAATCTCTTGTTCTGTATAGCCCGTTTCTCGAAGCCGGCGGAGTGCATCGTCGCGAACCCAGCCGCGCCGGACGACCATTTCTCGGGCAAATTGCAGTGCGACTTCGGTTTTGCTATCCGGCGGAGCGCCGCGTCGGGCGTCGGCGATGGCTTCTTCGGTCAAGCCGACCGTTTTTCCAATCGCGCAGTGGGCCGCCCGACAATAGTCGCATCCGTTCTCCTCGGCCACGCAAATCGCGATCTGCTCGCGTAGCCGCGCCGGCAAGGCCCCGCTACCGAGCGCCCGCTGGAAATGCAAGTAGGCATCCAGTGCGGCCGGCGCGTTGGCCAGCGTGCGAATCAGGTTGGGAACCATCCCCCATTGAGATTGCACATCCTCCAACAGGGTCTTCGCCTTCCCCGACGCGTTCTCCGGATCGATAGGTTGAAGTCTTGGCATCGGTGCTCCGGTTTCAAGGAACTACTGCTTGAAAGTAAGCAGTGGTACACGATTCTATCAACGGCCCCTTACACAGCACATAGTTCAATCGCCTGGAGGTGCGCCGCCTCGCGTAGTTTACCCATGGCACGAGCTTCAATTTGCCTCGCTCGCTCCTTGCTGACTCCCAGTGTGGCCCCCACTTCCTTGAGCGTCAGCGGTCGGCCACCGCCGAGGAGTCCGAATCGGCGGATCACGACCTTCTGTTCGCGCTCGCTCAGTTCACCGAGAATCCGCTTCACCTGAACCTCGCGATGCAGTTGGAGCCTCTCCTGTTCGGCCGGATCGCCGGGCTCGTCCTCGGAACATAGGAGCATTTCTTCATGGCCGGTTCGGAATCGGTTCCGATGGCGGAATTCGTTGGGGATCGATCGGGCGAAGTTCTTAATGATTGCCCATGTGGCGTACGTGCTGAATTTATTGCCCCGCGCGTAGTCGAACTTCTCGACGGCCCGAAGCAATGCCATATTGCCGTCACTGACCAGCCCAAACAGATCTTCTCCCGGCCTGAGATATCGCTTGGCGATCGACACGACCAACCGAAGGTTCGCTCGAACGATGTCGTTCTTCACGATCACGGCCTCGTCGTGGAATTTCTCGATTCGGTCCATCAGCCGACTACTGGGTCGGCTCACGTCGAGCCTTGCCAGGAGTTTGCCGGCGCGGTATTTCAGATAGTTCAGCTTCCGGAACAGATGCCGCTCCTGATCGGCCGACAAGAGGGGCACTTCGTAAAGGCTCGCCAGATAGGGTGGCAAATCGGTCGGGCGACGGACTTTCCTCGGCGGCCCCGGCAGCGGAGGTGTCGGGCCGAGGATCGCCGATTCGGCGCCGACCGGTTCAAACTCCTCGTTGGGCATGTAGTCCAGCGGTAGCTCGGTGATCCACTGCGCACGCATCTCGCCGGCGATCCGACGAATGCTCGCCTTGGTTAGCCGAAACCGTGTGGCCAGGGCTTCGACCGACTCTCCCTCGCGATATGCCAGGAATATGTTCTGCTTCGTCTCTTCCCGCGGCGGTCCGAAATGGTCGGGGAAGATGGCCTCCTCGGGATGGTCCCGATCGAACTGCCGAAGGATATAGCGAATCGTCTCGGCGCTGCGCCCCACCTCGGAGGCAAGGCGCTTCATGACCGTCGCAGGGCACTCACCCTCCTGCGCCAAACCGCCCGCTCGAGAGATGATCTCCCGGCGCTGGCTGGGCGAGACGCGAGAGAACTGGGTCCCTCGTCGAACTCTGCTGGGATTCCGCTGCACGAATCGATCGACCGAACTCTGCAAGAACCCGACCCGTTGCCGCCCATCGGACACAAACCGGCAACTGACCAGGCCATGTCGACGCCAGCGAGCGAGCGTTTTGGTCGAGACCCCCAGCGACCGGCTCAATTCGCCCACGGTCAGGACCCGCTCGCCGTTGACCGTAGGAATCCTTTCCCCCCGATGCTCACGAACCGACCCGAAACCGGCCGAATTCGTCTTCTCCTGCGTTTCCACCACCCTGTAAGGCTCGTCGCTTCCTAGTCTGATCATTGCCGCATTCCTTTCGAGACACCACCGTTTCGCGTCTATTTATAACAGTATTACCTGTGATAAATGCATAAATCATGCCAATCGGCATGATATTATGTAAGTGGCTATTGCATAGGTACTTACGAATATCTTGCATAAGACGTATCCGCAACGCACTTTCGTTATTAACGAAATGCCGTTGCACTTTCACGAAATCTCGTTATACTTACTCACATGGAAATCGACACGGACTATCAACCCGATTTCGACTCGCTCAAACGACTCCTGCTGGACATGGCCCAGCAGCGATCGGCCGACGCCCTGCTGCAACTGATTGTCCGCCGGCTGGCCACGCTACCCCATGTGGCCCTGGCACGCGTCTGGTTGATCGGGCCTGGCGACTGCTGTGATCAATGCGAGTCGAAAGAGGCCACGTGCGAATGCGAAGACGAGTCTTCCTGTCTGCACTTGGTCGCCAGTGCCGGCAATCCAATCGGTGGCGAGGCCGACTGGACCGGGCTCGACGGCGACTTTCGTCGCTTTCCATTGGGTGTGGGGATCGTCGGCCGGATCGCGTCGACCGGGCAGCCCGTCTTGGCCTCGAATCTCGACGCCGATTCCCAATGGATCACGCGGCCCGAGTGGGCCAAGAGTGAGGGCGTGCTGGGCTACGGCGGACAGCCGCTCGTCTATCGCGGAGAAGTGCTCGGCGCGCTGGTCGTCTTCTCGCGCATTCGACCCGAGCCGGAGGGAATGGTCTGGCTGAGGATGATCGCCGACCATGCAGCCACCGCGATCGCCAACGCCCGGGCGTTCGAGGAAATTGAGCACCTCAAACAGCAAACTGAATTGGAGCGGGACTATCTTCGCGACGAACTGCGCGAGGCACACGCCTTTGGCGACATTATCGGCCGAAGCGATGCGCTGAAGAACGTCTTGCAACAGGTCCAGCTCGTTGCCCCGACCGACGCGAACGTATTGATCCTCGGCGAATCGGGGACCGGCAAGGAACTGGTCGCGCGAGAGATCCATCGACAAAGTTCTCGGCACGATCGGGCGATGATCCGCGTCAACTGTGCCTCGATTCCGCGAGAACTCTACGAGAGCGAATTCTTCGGCCATGTCCGCGGCGCGTTTACCGGCGCCGTGAAAGATCGGGCAGGGCGTTTCGAGTTGGCCGACGGCAGTACCCTGTTCCTCGACGAGGTCGGCGAGATCCCCTTGCTGCTTCAAGGAAAACTATTGCGAGTCTTGCAGGAAGGGGAGTTCGAGCGGGTCGGCGAGGAGGCAACGCGCCGTTGCGACGTCCGAATCATCGCGGCCACGAACCGACAGATTAAGGTCGAGGTCGACGCCGGCCGATTTCGACAGGATTTATACTATCGGCTCAATGTCTTTCCGCTGCAAATCGCGCCGCTACGAGACCGCAAGGAGGACATTCCGCTGCTGGCCGCCCATTTTGTCGAGCAGGCATCGGTCAAGTTCAATTGCCGCCGGCCGCGATTGACCCAGGGTGAAGTCCTTCAGTTGCAGCAGTACGATTGGCCGGGCAATGTCAGGGAGCTTCAGAACGTCATCGAGCGGGCGGTCATTACTTCGCAGTCGGGAATTCTTCGGTTCGACCTTTCCGGCGGCGAGTTTCTTCCCCATTCGCATCTCCCCATGCAAAAGACCGAGGAACTCGACGCCGACGCGGTCATTCCGCAGGCGGAAATGAAGCGGCGCGAGCGCGACAACATCCTGACAGCGATGAACGTTGCGGACTGGAAGATCTATGGCCCCGGCGGAGCGGCCGAATTGCTCGATATGCGGCCGACCACGCTGGCCTCGCGCGTGACGAGACTTCGGTTGAAGCGACCGACGTAGCCGGCTACAAGCGAGGCATCTGGGCTGGGACCGCCGCTCCTTCGGCATGGCACGAAGTGTGATCGCCTCCTCAGCAGAAGCAGACTACGGCCGGTCGTGCCGGGCCTTGCGAAACTCGGCCCGATAGACGGCTTCGTCGTGCAGCCGGGTGCGGCGTTCGAAGTGGGTCCGATAGGCCATGTCGTGTTCGGCCGGTGTCTCGGGGACATCGAACGGTCCGTCGAGTTGCGTGTGCGCGGCCAGCGACTTGAGCGCCGAGTGGAAATACTCCTCGACATCGGTCCAGAAATGGAGCCTTCCGCCGACTTCAAGGACACGTTGGACGTCGCGTACAAACGGTTCTCGCACGACGCGGCGAATCCTGTGTCGCCTCTTCCACCAGGGGTCGGGGAAATAGACATGCACGGCCGCCACGGAATTCTCCGGCAGCAACTCGCCGAAGAGCCGCAATGCGTCGGTCGCGACAATCTTGACGTTGGGAAGTTGCCGACTCGCCAGACCGGCAGCCGCATATCGGGCAAACTTGGTCGAAACCTCCACGCCGAGGAAGTCGACTTCCGGGCGTTCGGCGGCGGCGGTCCGCAAGAAGAGGCCCTTGCCCGAGCCTACCTCGATCTGAAGCGGCGCGGTACGTCCAAACAGTGCCTCGGCATCCCATGGCAACGGCAGATCGTCCGCCGTCTTCAGATGTCCCGACAGATCGATCGCAGGATCGGGTTTTTTCAGAGCACGACGACCCATCGCAACAACTGGGAAAAGAGACGAAGCGGGAGAAGTGGAACCTACTCGCTGGTGAGTTGATCCACCGGAAGGGAAACGCCCTTGATGATGCCCTCGCAAACGATTTCGTCGTTGACGATGCATTGGAATTCGCACACGATGAGTATCCGTCGGTGCCTCAGCATGCGGCAAAGGACGATGAACCGGTCGCCGGGTCGTACGACGCCGCGAAAACGGACCGTCTCCAGGCCGCCGAAACCGACCAGGCCGTCGATCAGGCTGTGCTTGTGCGTATAGAAGCTGGCCAATTGGGCCGCCGACTCGCACATGATCACGCCGGGCATCAGCGGCATCCCCGGCATGTGGCCCCGGACCCAAAACTCGTCGGGAGTCAGGTCCTTAAATCCGACAACTATATGAGTTTTGGGATCCTCATAGCAGACCGTCGTGAGCTGCTCCATCTCGAACCGTTGCCGATTGTGGCGGCGGATCTCATTGATGTCGGCCACGACGTTATCCAGGTCATAGTCGGATGCTTCGATAATCAGCGGTTTCTTGACCACGCAGAACTCCTTCGTGCGTAACCTGTTGTCTCGATCGGACCCTGTTGTTTCGTTGGGACTAGGTGCGTATGGCTCGGCGCTTTGCCTTTCGGGCCTGGCTGCTCGCCGGCCGCTTGCCGTGGTTGGCCTTCTTAATCTTCCGTGTCGGTTTCGCCATGAGATGGTCTCCCCCGTTTGGGTTAATCGCATTTAGGAAAACGTGAACCCATCAGTGTACCAGCCCTGCCTGTGCGCGGGAAGGCCTGCTGGCGTTCGGTTGGAAAAGGTGGAATAGAGGAAAAGAGTCGGATCGGCTATAATAGTCCGCTTGGGGGGTGCGCATCCGTACGATGGCCCTCCGAGGCCGTCGCCGTCGCGTCGTGGGCACTGCCCACCAAGAATCTGAGACCAATGTCAATTCCGTGGTGGGAAGTGCCCACCCTACACGCTGTTCACAACCATGAGCAAATCACCATCGCTATTGCCAAGTCCCGCGGCCGCTCTGGCGGGCATCGTCTGCATTTATGCATTTTGCGACTTCGTGACGCCGTGGGTGCTGATGTCGGGGCCAGGCGGGCCGGCCCCGGCTGTGTTCGCCATCTTGCGAGCCCCAGTCTTGGTTGCCATCTTGTTGGGGGGAATGTTCGCTCAGGCCGGCTTCCTGGCCATTTGGGCCGCCTTGGCTCCCGGCTCGCTGTGGATCCGCTGGTTGCTGAGCTTGCTGGTCAGTCTGTTTCTGTGTGGCTGCTTCATGATCAGTGTCGTGGCTGTCGACGAGAATGGCTTTACGAGAGCTTCTGACGTCAGTTGGGTACTCTTTTTCCTGCCGGCTGCCTCCCTCACGCTACAACTCCCGCTGTGGCTGTTCCGATTCGCGTTCGGCTGTCGCATCGTGGTGAAGGGTTCGACGGAGCCCGTCGAGTCGGTCGGGGCACGGCAGTTCGGAATCCTGCAGATGATGGGCGTAACGACCATGGTCGCCGTCGCGTTGGCCCTGGTCCGAGTGGCACTGGACCAAATGGGGGCTCCCGATCAAGAGTCTGGAATGGTCTGGGTACGCCTGGCTATTTTCTGCCTCATCGCCATGGTTTACAGTGCCCTCTGGACGCTGCCCGCGGCTTGGGCCGGACTCACGCCCGAGTACGAGGGTACCGGCTGTGCGGTGATCGCGATCGAGTGCTTTATGGTGACGGGCCTGATCCTCCTCATCGCGAGTATCGCATCCGGAGGTCGGGTGCCGCCGGCGGAGGTCTTCGGGGTCCTGCTCGTGTTTCATTTGAGTCTGGCGGCGGCTTTGCTGTGCAGTCTTTACCTGGCCCGGGCCGGCGGTTGGGTGCTTCGACGAGATGGCGGCAAGCCGGAGCCGATCATGGCGGAAATGGCCGAGGAATCGGCGCACGATGAGTTGCCCCAGTCATTTTCCGTGAGCCGAATCTTGACGAAAATCGACGAGGAAGCGGCGCAAGATGAGTCGCAGTAGTAAGTTGCGCTCAATGTACGATGGGCCTCCGAGCCCGTCGAAATCCCGGACCGATGGCCTCGCGGCGCCATCGTACACAACGCCCGCCGTTGGCAGTTCTGGGCTGATCGGCTATAGTGCGCTGCCGGCAGCCTGTTGAAAAAGTCGTGTGCCACTGCTTGCTTTCAAGCAGTGCCGTCGTAGAACACCGGCAAGAAACACTGCTTGAAAGCAAGCAGTGGCACATCGGCGTCTATCGTGCCTTGCTCAACGGGCTGCCTGGGACCTTTGGCCACCGACCACCAACCACGACCAACCACCGTGACCAATTCGTACGAAATCATTATCGGACTGGAAGTTCACGTCCAACTGGACACCCAGAGCAAGTTGTTCTGCGGCTGTAGCACCCAGTTCGGGGCATCGCCGAACACGCAGACCTGTCCGGTATGCACGGGCATGCCCGGCTCGTTGCCCGTGATGAACCGCCGAGCATTCGAGCTGTCGCTGAAGACGGCCGTGGCGCTGAACTGCACGATCCCACGATTTACGAAGTGGGATCGCAAGAACTACTATTATCCCGATCTGCCCAAGGGCTATCAGATCAGCCAGTTCGATTTGCCGCTGAGCGAGAACGGCTATCTGCCGATCAGCGACCCGAAGGGGGCGTTCGAGCCCAAGCGGGTCGGCATCATTCGGGCCCATCTCGAAGAGGACGCCGGCAAGAGCATGCACGACGAAGAGGCCGGCAAGGCCGACAGCCGGATCGATCTAAACCGCACCGGCACCCCCCTGCTGGAAATCGTCAGCGAGCCCGATCTCCGATCCGCCGCCGAAGCGGGTACCTATCTGACCGAACTGAAACTCCTGTTGAACTACCTCGGCGTTTCCGACTGCAACATGCAAGAAGGCAGCCTGCGAGTCGACGCCAATATCAACCTACACGTCGATACTCCCGAGGGAAAGGTTGCCACGCCGATCGTCGAAGTGAAGAATATGAATAGCTTCCGGGCCGTCGATCGGGCCTTGAACTACGAGGCCGATCGCCAGTGGGACATCTGGCAGGAGACCGGCCAGAAGATGGGCGAGTCCGGCGGCCACAAGACAACGCGAGGATGGGACGAGGGTGCCCAGGCAACTCGCCAACAGCGGACCAAGGAGGAATCGAGCGATTACCGCTACTTCCCCGAGCCCGATCTAGTCCCCGTCACCACGAGCGAGGCCCAGGTCGAGCAGATTCGTGGCAGTCTGGGCGAGTTGCCGGCGGCTTTGCGGGTTCGGCTGGAGGAAACTTACGATATTTCGGCCTACGACGCGGATGTGTTGGTCAATCAGGGCCGGGCGCAGGTAGACTATTATATCGAGTTGGCCGAAGCATGCGGCGACAGCAAGCTGGCCAGCAACTGGGTCCAGCAGGACGTGTTGCGGTGGCTGAACGAGCAGCAGGTCGACATCGGCCGGTTCCCGATTTCCGCCGCGGCGTTGGCCGAGTTGCTCGCCGCGGTGAAGGTCGGCACCCTGACCACCGGCCGTGGACGGGAAGTATTGGCCCAGATGATCGACTCGGGCCGATCGGCCGAAGATGCGATGAAGGAATTGGGGATCGAACAGGTCGACCAGTCGGAAATCGAGAACCTCTGCCGTGAGCTATTGGCCGAAAATCCGAAGATTGTCGGTCAGGTGAAGGAGGGCAAAGTCAAGGCGGTCGGCGCACTGATCGGCCAGGCCAAGCAGAAGAACCCCAACGCCAACCCGGGCCAGGTGCGAGAAATCTGCCTGCGGTTGATCGAAGAAACGCCCTGATTGCGGATCATAAATGGGTATTATCACCCTAACAACCGACTTCGGCACCGGCAGCCCTTATGTGGCGGCCATGAAAGGCGTGATCCTCTCGATCGACCCGGGTGCCACGATCGTCGATATTACGCACGACATCGCGGCCCAAGACGTTCGCGAAGGGGCCATCGTATTGGCCGACGTGGCCGAGCGATTCCCGGCCGAAACGATTCACGTCGCCGTGGTCGACCCGGGCGTGGGAACCGATCGGGCTATCCTCTACGTCCGAATCGGCTCCCAGCAATACGTCTGTCCCGACAACGGGCTGCTGAGCCGCCTGACGTCCCGAACGCCGCCGTCGAAGGTGATTCGTGTGACCAACGCGGAGTTTTTCCTCGGGGAAGTGTCGCCCACGTTCCACGGCCGCGACATCATGGCCCCGGTGGCGGCCCATCTCTGCGGCGGCCTCGACCCCGAACAACTGGGCTCGCCTGTGGAAACATGGTCCGAGTTGGATTGGCCGGAAGTTCGTCTGAAGTCCGACCGGATCGAGGGCGAGGTGCTCCGGATCGACTCGTTCGGCAACCTGGTGACCAACATCACGGCCGATATGCTCGAAGGCCGACTGACCGACGGTCGGGTGTGCATCGTCTGCAATATCTATGAAACGTGGGGAATCTATGCAACTTACGCCGATCAACTACCTGGGATGTTCATTGCGTTGATCGGCTCGACCGGCCATCTGGAGTTGGCGGTGGTCAGCGACGATGCGGCTTCACGACTGGGTATCCCGCTCGGTGCGCCAGTGTCGGTCAGTTGGGAATCCGGCGACATTGGCTCGTAGTGACCGCTATTCATGCGGTCTTTTGCGGATGGGTGGCTGGGGTCGAGCGTAGCGAGCCCCCAGTTCGCCGAAAGAGTCGTGTGCCACTGCTTGCTTTCAAGCAGTGCGCCAAACGGGAATTGAAACCCCGGCAAAAACACTGCCTGAAAGCAAGCAGTGGCACACAAGGCTGTTTTTCACCAGTCCACCGGGCTATCCTCCGGCGGCCAAAGAGGATACACTTCCACTGGCGACGCGTCCGTATTTACTCCCGATTCCACACCAGAAAAGGGCATTCCGCCATGACTCCCGAAACCGTCGGCCGGCCAATGGAGATCCTGCTGGTTGAAGACGACCTGGAAGACGCCGGGCTGACGATCGAGGCGCTCGACGAGGGCGAGGTGCCATGCCGGGTAAGCCTCGTCCGCGACGGCGAGGAGGCCCTGGACTTCCTCCGCCGCAAGAAGATGTATGCCCGAACTCCACGCCCCGACTTGATCCTGCTGGACTTGAATCTACCGAAGCTCGGCGGTCGCGAGGTGCTCGCGGAGGTCCGTGCCGAGGAGGATTTGAAGCAGATTCCCGTCGTGGTGCTGACCTCTTCGCCCACGCACCGCGAGATCCTCGAGGGCGAGAATCTTCACGTCGAGGACTACATGGTCAAGCCGGTCGACATGCCCCAATTCCTCGCCGTGGTGAAGTCATTGCGTCGATACTTGCTCTCCGACGTGATTCTGCCGCGATTAGGGACGATCGAAGAATAGCCACCCACCGCGATGGAAAGCGGTGGAACTCGCCGCGCGACCGTTGCAACCGCCCTAGGCGGACTCTCCGCTTTGACTCCGTCCCGTCTATGGCCTATAGAACCGTAGGCTTGTGACCGGTCTCGAACCGGTCATATTCAAGACACGCGCCGAGCGGCAAGAAGTCTCGGCGTATTACTCAAAGCGGTCGGCCATGGAAGCTACCCCCCTCCCGACATCCGACATCGAAAGCTGGGCCGATGAACTCGACCAGTCGTTGAATCGTCAGCGCGAGCGCATGCAGGAATTCCTCGCCTCGCAGCAAAAGCGACTCGACAGCGCCGAGACCCAGTTGGCCGAGCAACTGCAAACCCTAGCCGAGGAACTGGCCAAGGGCCGCTCCGAAACTCAGCAAAGCCGGCAGGAAATCGAGGGTCGCTCCCAACAGATTGCCCGGGAAACAGAACATCTCGAATCGATCAAACAGGAGTTGACCGACAGGCAGGGCGAATGGAAGTCGCTGCAACAACGGGCCGCCGAGCAGCAGCAGATGTTGGTCGAGCAAACCAAGCAGCAGCAAGAATCGCTACAAAAGCGTTTCGACCAATTGGCCGAACTCGAACAACGCGACACGTCACGGCAGGACGACCTCGCCGAAGAACTCGACGAAGCACGCCGGCGCGAGCGAGAACTCTCCGAGGAACTCGAACAACTCCGCCGAGACCAGAGGGAACTGCCGACAGCCGGCGAAGGTGGCGACTCGGAAGAGTTCGGACGCATTGAGGCGGAACGCGACATGCTCCGCGTGAAGCTCGCCCATGCCGAGGAGCAATTGGGCGCCGCGGAAGCAGGTGGCGGCGGTGACGGCGACACGGACTCGCAGCGCCGCTACGAGATGGCCATGGACGACCTTCGCGAGTTGAAGGAAGAAAATGCCAACTTGAAACAACGGCTGAAGAGGGCTCCCGCGGCCCCCGAGCCGTCGTCCGGCGGATCGCTCGACTGGGAAGCAGAAAAACGACGCATTCTGGCCGGCCTCGAAGCCGATGCCGACGAGTCCGACGAAGAGGGCCAGACCAAGCGGATTGAAATTTGCGACGTGATCAAGCAAACCGACAAACTCCTCGCCGAGAGGGACCGCCAACTGGCCGATAGAGACGAGGAAATCGATGAATTGAAGAAGCTCCTCGAAAACCAGAGCAACAACCTCGGCAGCGTCGCGGTCGGAGCCGCCGCACTAGGCGAAATGCTCGACAACGACGACGTGATCCAAGAGGAACGCGAGAACCTTGTCGCCATGCAAGAACAATTGCAAGACAAGCTCCGCAAGGCCGAAATCGATATCTCGCTCGAACGGGCCAAGATGGCCAGAGAACGCGCGGACCTCGACGAGAAACTGCACATCATCGAACAGCACGGCGATCTGCTCGATGACGATTCCAGTGGCTCGGGTGGTTCCGCCAAACCGGTCCGCGGACGCTGGCTCAAACGCCTGGGACTCAAGGACGGCGAAGAGTCCTAGCTTCCTGATGCGTGCCATGCCCACGCAAGCTGGAAGCTTACACCGCTCGGCTACAAAACGCGCCGCGGGTTAGGCACTCTTGTGCTTCGGCTCGGGCAGCGGGAGAACGTTCCTACCGCCTTCCACGAACTTCTCGTCGATCAGGTACTTGCTGCCCGGTTTCTGCTCGGGTAAGTCGAACATGATGTCGAGCATGACGTCCTCGATAATCGAACGCAACGCCCTCGCACCCGTCTCCTTCTCCATGGCGTGCTTCGCGATCGCCCGCAGGCCGTTCTCCGTGAATGTTAGCTCGGCGTTCTCCATGTCGAAAAGCGCCTGATACTGCTTGACCAGGGCATTCTTCGGCTCGCAGAGCACTCGGACCAGTGCCTCGGCATCGAGTGGCCCCAGGGCCGTGAGCACGGGCAGCCGGCCGATCAACTCGGGAATCAGGCCGAACTGGAGGATGTCGTCGCTGGTGACCTGCGAGAGCAATTCGCCCAACTCCAGATCCGTATGGATCGCGTTGGGCTGGCCGAACCCGATCGTGCGTTTCCCCAGCCGCTTGCCGACGATGTCGTCGATCCCGACAAATGTGCCACCACAGATGAACAGGATGTTGCTCGTGTCGAGTTGGATGTATTGCTGCTCGGGATGCTTGCGGCCGCCCTGCGGAGGCACGTTCGCCACGGTGCCCTCGAGCATCTTCAGCAAGGCCTGCTGGACACCTTCACCCGAGACGTCCCGGGTGATCGAGACGTTCTGGCTCGTCTTGCCGATCTTGTCGATTTCGTCGATGTAGAGGACCCCCCGCTGCGCCGTCTCGACGTCGAAATCAGCCGCGTGTAGGAGCTTCAACAGCAGATTCTCGACATCCTCGCCCACATAGCCCGCTTCGGTCAGCGTGGTGGCGTCGCCAATGGCAAAGGGTACGTCAAGGATTCGGGCCAGAGTTTGCGCCAGGAGCGTCTTACCCGAGCCGGTCGGGCCAATTAAGAGGATGTTCGACTTGTCGATCTCGACGTCCGAGTTGCTCGCTCCGTGTGTCAGGCGCTTATAGTGGCTATTGACGGCCACGGCGAGCACCTTCTTCGCCTGTTCCTGGCCGATGACGTACTGGTCGAGTTGCTCGACGATCTGCCGTGGCGTGAGGATCTTGCTGAAGAGTTGCCGATTGGTGCCGCGACGGCGACGTTCTTGCTCGAGGATCGACTGGCACAAGTCGATACACTCGCCGCAGATATAGACATCGCCCGGTCCTTCGACCAAGGGCCCGACGTCGCGATAGCTCTTTCGGCAGAAGGAGCAGAAAGCGTTCTTCCGGGTACTTCCGGTACCACGGCGTCCTGAACCGAAATCTCGTCCTGAAGGCATGCTTGTTCCTTTTTGCGTCCTACCCGACCTCGACCGTGGTGGTCGCGGCGGGCGGTGGTCTCGCTGGAAAATCGATGGTGTCGCTCGATCGGCCGAGATTACGTCCTTGTAGTTGGCCGTGTGACCTCCCTATCCGTGGTTGTTTCGAGCCGTGGTTGTTTCAAACCGCTGGGCACTGATGTTTGTACGACGCGTCAGCAAGAAGGGTTTTCATAAAGGTGAAAGCTTGGCACCCCCAGCTTGGGGGAACGGCCTATTTGGGACAACCGGCCGCTACGGAATAACCGCACTAGCCATTGACCCCGACCCGGTTGTTACGACCGCCCCTAACCCTTTTCGCCGTCATCCTTTAACTCTTCCTTCATCCGCGTCCCCAACATAGTCTTTATTGTTCGGAATTCTTCGTCGCTTAGCTCACCCTGTGAGTGAGAATCTCGGAATTTTGACATTAAATCACTCGGGGTGGGTTCCTGTTGTACCGTCTTGGCTCGGATTAACCCGACGACGTAGACCGCCACCGCGATCAGCGAGGCAAAGATGGCGGACCAGATGACCAGTTTCTGCGTCGGCGTGAGCATGCGGCAATCCCTACCTTTTGTCGTCTTCAGGCCCAACCGCGCCCGATATCCGTCGGACGACCCCTAAACCGAATTCCCAACCGACTCAGTCTATTATGTCTATCGGTCAATATCGAGTCCAGTTCCGCAACGGTTGACACCCTAACCCGTAGGGTGGGCACTGCCCACCAGCCGTAGGTCAGGCAACCGCCTGGCACGGAAACGATCACCGCGTCCATGTCGGGCGATTGCCTGACTTACGGCCCTCAATCCTCTCGTTGCTTCGCAACACGGACACATTTGCCGAACGGCTTGGTCAAGTGGCAGCGCCTTCTCCGGCAAAGTGTCCGTGCCACCCGGGGAAATTCTCCCCAGTTTTTCTCCAAGATCACCGTTCATCCGACGAATAGAATAACGCAGTCGGCCCTTTCCACGGAGATACGAATGCGCCCTATTCTCGCTCTTCATGCGTTGCTCGTATTGCTCGCTTCGACCGAGTTTACGATCGTGACCGCCTTTTTCGGCGGGTCGTTTCGGTGGTGCTACTATCGCTACGCTTGGCAGAGCGGCTGGGGATTTCAGTTCGTTTCGGACTACTCGTTGCCCGTGGTGCTGACGTACCTGGCCGGGTTCGCGGCCGGCGTGGTCGGCTTCTCGCTGGCCTGGCGGCGGGGCCGACTTGTGCTCGGGCTGCTGGGCGTCGGCTTGTCGGCGATCGGTATGATCTCTTTCGCCATGGAAGGCTCTCATTGGATCCTCGAACATCACCGCTCGTGGATCGCCATTTCGCCCGTCGCCACGCTCATCTTGGTGTTGTTTGCGTGTTTTCCCTCGCGTCTCGCAGGGTCCGCAGAATAAAGGGGGACAGGCTACTTTAATTAAATAAAGTAGCCTGTCCCCCTTTAATCTCGCGGCGGGAGGGGTTCAGGCAGAGCACCTGATGGAGATACTCGGGCGAATGGGGCTCGCCGGCCGGGCGCTCGTGATGCCAGCGGCGATGGGTCGGGACGAGCGACTCTTGATAGGGCCAGGGGTCGAACGGCTCGTAGCCGAGCGCGCGGCGGAGCTTGCCGCTATCCATCGCGACGTTGCCCGCTCTGGGCGGAATGGGCCCGGCTTCGATTCGAGGACATCCCATCAAGCAATCCGGGTCGTAGCCGCCGACCCGATTGATGATTTGGGCGATCTGGTAAAGGCTCAACCGCCTGGGCGCTCCGGCGTGGAACAGTCCGTGGTGACCGTCGGCGAGCATCACCTCGCACAGCTCGTTGAGGCAATCGGTATAGGTCGGCGTTCGGACTTCGTCGAAGTAGAGCGTGGCCGGTCGCGACTTCTTGAACCGCGAGCCGATCCAATCGATGGCCCCGGCATGGCCGTTGGAGCTAACGCCCATCGGCAGCGAAATCCGCAAGGTGCAGGCGGTCGGGTCTTCCTGCAACACAAGCTGCTCGCCTTCGACCATCGTCTTGCCATAGACGGTAACCGGGTCGGTCGGATCTTCCTCGATGTAGCCGCCGTCACTAATGCCGCCGGAACCTGTGCCCGAGAAGACCAGGTCGATCGACAGATGGACCAATCGGGTCGCCCGGGGTACGGTGTGGCTCAACAGATTGCCGACGCCCCCGACATTGATACGCCGGGCCAGTTCAGGGGCGAGTTCGCACGCCTTGAGCGCGCAATTGCCCGCGCAGTCCAATACCGAGGTGAACTCATATTGGTCGAACAGCCGGGCCAGTCCGTCGTGGTTTTCGGCGTTGCAGGCCACGATGCCCGGGCCGGTAAGCCGCCAGTTTTCTTCCTGACGAATGCCGACGACCCGGCCGGGATACTTCGCCTGGAAGTAGTGCATCGCATTGTAGCCGACCACGCCCGCCACGCCGGTGATCAGCATCGGCAGCGGCGGACAGCCGGCAAGGGGCTCCCGGCGGCGGCAAGCGTCGTGGTTGTTCATCGCGATGTCGATTTTACTTCTCACCCATCAACTTCGCGACGGTCGGTTCCATGGCCTCGGCCCAGATGCCGTAGCCCTTCTCACGCGGATGCAGTAGGTCGGGCATGACCTCGCGCGTCAGGATACGATCATCGGTGAGGAACTTGCCGTTGATGTCCAGGAAATGGACCATCTTGCCGTCCGCCTGCTTGGCGATTAACTTATTCGCCGCCATGTTCACCTTCCGACCGCCATGGTTGTCGTCTTCGCCGCGAGGGAAGATGGCCAGGACAAGGACCTTCATCTTCGGAAGCTCTTTTCGCAGCTTCTTGACGATCGCGTCGACTCCCTCGGCGATTTCCTCGGGCGTGTTGCTGCCGCAGTTGTTCGTACCGATCATCAGCACGGCCAACTTCGGCGAAATGCCCTTGATATTGCCGTTCTCCAACCGCCAGAGGACATGTTGAGTGCGGTCGCCGCCGATGCCGAGGTTCACGGCGTTTCGCTTTCCGTAGAACTTTTGCCACACTTCTCGGCCGGAACTTTCCCAGCCGTGCGTGATCGAATCGCCGATCATCAGAAGATCGACGCTACCTTTTTCGACCCGGGCATTGAAGCTCTCGTGACGAGTCATCCAGCCGCCGCTACGAGGCTCGGGCTTAATCGCCGTATTGTCTCTTTCGGCCGGTGCTTGGGCTGCGACGTGCGCGGGGGCAACCGTCGCGCAGGACAACGAAACGAACAGGGCCGCCGCCAGGGCCGATCGAAAGGGGTGATTGCTGAGCATTGCAGTTCCTCCAGGTAGGAAATCGAGGGGTATATGGTGGTGAAGCAAGTGTGTCGGTCAGTATACGCCCCGGTGCGACGCGATGCAAGAACCAGGCGTGGCCGGTGGCATAGCGCAGCGAGTTCCTTTGGCCTTGTCGGCATAGTTTAGCGAGTTCCTTTGGCCTTGTCGGCATAGTTTGCTGTCGCCGCTTCGCGGCTCACGCGGTTTGTCGTGCTCGAAATCCGCGGGCTCACGCCCGCGGCTAAGTGCTGTCGCCGCTACGCGGCTGAAACTCCGTGCTGTCG
>SDBT01002726.1_pt1 | contig 31003 bp, 44 predicted proteins | sample 2277101 | NCBI WGS metagenome assembly SDBT01 (sample SAMN10404973, study PRJNA504765) | marine sediment metagenome | isolation source: marine sediment core GS10_PC15, 103 cmbsf | place: Arctic Ocean: Southern Knipovich Ridge | collected 2010 | reverse complement strand
GTTGTCTAAATTTCTAGCAGTTCCTGTATCTGAAGCTTCAACTGTATCAACATATAAGTGCATATCGTTGCCGTTTCTAACTCCAACAACATGATGCCATTCACCATCGTCTACTGTTGCTACAGATACAAGTGGAACAGCAAGTTGAAAAGCACTATCTCCAAAAACTCGAAAGTCTACAGTTCCATCAGCTAAAAGACCTAACCAATATTCTCCATTAAACCCTCCATCTCTTTGCGAAACAATACGTTGTATTGTAGCTGATGAAGTTATAATCCAAGCTTGAACTGTAAAATTAACTAATCCATCAAGAGCTGGTCCAGTTCCTAAATATATACCGTCAGATGTTCCATTAAAAAGTTCGCCACCATCTATTTTTGCATCTACTAAAGTTGGTTCAGAACCCGATGTAGCCACACCATCGTTTGAATTGATTGTGCTATCTTTATACGCAACTGGAAGTATTGCAGCTAAACCATCACCACCAGCAACTCCATTTGCACCACTTCCTGCACCAGGAGCAGCACCACCAACACCCTTTCCAGCAATATATGAATTACTGCGGTCGCTGTCCGAGCTTTCAGGAGGAGTTACACCAGTAGCTTGTTGATCGTCTTGATCTGCTCCAGACATAAAGTTAGAACCACCACCACCTCCTCCACCACCTGCTTCTTGAGTAGTAGATCCACCTGCACCACCTCCACCGAAGAAACCTGAACCGCCTCCTCCACCACCACCAAAATTAGCAGTAGATATATCACCTCCAGAACCACCATCAGTAGTTCCACCATTATTTTCACCGCCAGTTCCTTGTGCAACACCACTATTACCACCTTCACCACCTGCTAAAGAACCACCTTGAGTTCCATTAGTATCTCCAGCACCAGCAGCACCACCAGCACCTTGAGTTCCTCCATCTCCACCTGTAGTTGTAGGGGCAACATCACCACCATCGCCACCCGTAGTTCCACCACCACCACCACCATCTCCGACACCTGGATTGGAGTTATCTCCACCACCACCTCCACCCCCAGCACCGGCAATTAGTAGTTCAGTGCCACCACGAAAGATAGAAGTTCTTCCACCACCACCTCCACCACCACCTGTTGCATTATTAGTTCCGCCACCACCTCCACCACCAACATGAATAGTAAGTGTTTCTCCAGGTGTTACAGTAAGTTCGGACTGCGCAAATCCACCACCACCACCAGCACCACCAGCTCCCACACCATCATCAGCAGCACCTGATCCACCTCCAGCACCCCATAGTCTGACTTGAATTTTTGTAATACCTTCAGGAACAACATATGAATCCGGACCGGGAGTAGTATAGTTTGTAGAAGTTGAATCTTCCGATAAATGCTGAACCATTACATAATTATCATCCCAGGTACCAGTAACATTTTCCTGAGAAGAAGTAATAGATGAATTTCCATAGTAAACAAATATATTAGTTTCTGTAGTACCATCTAATACTGGTATTCTAATCCACGAAACTATTTCACCAGTTTCGGAATCATATAATTCTATTTCATGATCTAATTGTGCAGTAGAGTCAGCAAATATTATATCATAACCACTAGTAGAGTCTACATGTCCACCAAAGGATATATGTGCTAGAATAGGATCAATTTCAGAGAATAAAAATGGAAAGTCAGTATGTGAATCTCCACTAACCTTAGTTGGATCAACAGTTATTTTCTTTCTATATAAGTAATTCGGAAATAACCACTCAGCAGAATCTAAACATGATTGAGAGCTTGAACTACTTACAGAACTTGTACTACTACTACTACTGCTTGAACTTGATCTACTTGAACTTGAACTTGATCTACTTGAACTTGATCTACTTGAACTACTACTAAAATCTTCAGATTGAGCAACTATCCATGTATACTTATAAGCATTTCCATCAACAGTAGTATAATCAAGAGTAAAGTCATTTGAATTAAAGGAATCAAGTTCAGCTTCTGTTAATACAGATTGGTCAGAAGCATTCATGATACGGACTACTTTTTTGTTATCATTTGACATATGTCCAATATTAGTAGTACCTACAGCATCTTCATTGGTATATCCGCCAGCTGCTTGAACTATAGTATCAACATCGCCAGTCCAAGTAATAAGAAAATCTTTATTACTATTAGATGTTGCTTTTAACCATTCAATTGAACGAGCAGATTTTGAAACTCTAACTTCATCAATTATGCCGTCCCACCATCTATCATTTTGAGTGGTTCGTCTACCTATATTGACAGAATAACCGGTTCCCATATCATCAATAGTGAGAGTTTGGTCTGATGAACCTTGCTCAACACCATCTATGAAAATTTTCCATGTAGCACCATCTATTCTCCAAACTATATGATAAAGTTTATTATTTATGGGTAGAAACTCTGTAGCTGCTTCAAATGTACCTGATGCATTTATATTATTAAAAATTACAAAACGGTCAGGAGCGCCACCCAACTCATAAAAGAAATATGCACGATCACCATCAGCAGTAAAAAGACTAAAAATTGTTTGGTCGTCTTGAGCATTATCATCTGTACTTACTTCAGCTTCAATTGTCAAAAGATCTAATGTATCTAATGTGTTATTAGTAACTGCGATAAAATCACTACTTCCATTGAAACCATCAGCCCCATTGATCCTTCCAACAGCATCACCTTGATCTGTTACAGTTGGAGTACCAGTATTTCCTTTGTTAGTGGAATCAGGATGAGTTCCTGCAGTTTCAGCTAAATGCCACACACCCTCAAAATCAGTATCCCAAACATTAGCAGCTACAGCACTTCCTGGATCTCCAACATGCGTAGTATTATCAGGAGCAGTTGCATCATACCACAGATAAATTTTCGTGTCAGCAGTTGAATCTATAAACGGTACACTTACCCATAAATCTGCTTCGCTATTAACGGCACTCCAGTTTTCTACTTCTACAAATAACTCATTTCCATTTTCATCTGAAACTGCTAACTTTTTATCATTAATGGTTATTTCATCAAATATTCTGTTTGTATTAATACGGCTCTTACCAGAATTTCCTCCTATATGAAGTCTTACAGGAAAGTCTGTTAAAGGTTCGTCGATAAGACTACTATCAATAGTTAATGTATAACAATTATCATAAGTATCTGCGAAACTCTGATCTGGACAGGCCACTCCAGGTATAGTTAGAGCAGAACCAACATTTATACTTCCATCTTTTCTGGTTATTCCCTCTGTAATTCTTGAAACACCGAATGTAAATAAACTTTTGGGTAGAAAAGATGTTGTTTCTGTTTTGGTACCTGTTGAAGTATTTGCCGTTCCGGTACCTGCTTCCCACTTTCCACCCTTGATAATAAGGAAGACTATTATATCATCCACACCACTGGAATTGACTACCCAATCAATATCAAATCCAGCAGCATCAAAACCATTAAAAACACCTCGATAGTCATCGAATCCTGCTGCCGAGCTTTGTAACACTATACAACTCGATTCTCTCCACTGTTCCCTTGGTTCTGTTGTAGCTTGCCCACTATCGTCTGTTAAATCTATAGCACCCTGGCCAGCACCTGTGGTGTCGATTCCGGTAGCTACACCAAGACCAAACTGTGAATTTCCTGTAGCAGAATTAAATACGCCAGATTCTCCATGAGCAAAGAATACAGCACCATTTCCTTCAGTTATATTTTGAACATCTGCATCAGTAGCAATACTTTGATTATCAACAGTGTTTATTTTAACGAAAGATCCAACTTGAACTCCAGTAATATCATCTCCACCATAAGCTGTATAGTGCATTCGAGTTGCTTGATTATCATTTAAATTCCAAGTTATAGTAAATTTATCAGTATCAAAAGTAACAGTTCCATGTGATAAGATAACACCAGCATTACTAAGGAAAGATATAGTTCTAGTATTTGAAATGTGTTGACGAGAATCTGTGGTTCCTACGCCATTTTCAATTTGACTAGAAATACAAAAATCATTTGCTCCGTCTGCAAAACCTAAGGACATTATAGCATGACCAGCTACATCAACATCAGTAGTATTGTCGTAAACTCCCCAAAGAATAAGAGCTTTAGGGGTAAATGGTAAGGATATATCTTGAGTAAATCCACTTACTCCAGAATCATTCTTTGAAAATGTTCCTGTTATAACATTTAATGACATAAACTATACTCCATTATGGTATAAATGATAATGAACTTGAAGATGACGATAAACTTCTACTAGAGCTACTAGATGAATTTGATGAACTACTTCTAGAAGATGACGATCTACTTGAGCTACTAGAAGAACTAGATGAGCTTGAACTAGATGAGCTTGAACTAGCAGGAAGTCCTAAAATAGACCTAAATGTTTCTTGACTCATTGCTTCATTCTGCAATGCCGTAACACACGCAATAACATCATGGAAATATGCAATTTTAGCAACAGCAGTACCTAATCCATCAAAATAAGTTTTGAACCAGTCCAGCTCTGCCTTCTGATCTTCTGTAAGGTTAAACTGATTGCTTATCTGAGTTAAAGTTATATGAGATTGAAGATATAACTCTAATCCCGCTTCCCATAAATGACCAGGTATCCGATCTTCTACAGGTATATTTGTACTACGTTCTATCCTATCGATTAAACTTGGCATTGCTATTTTTCTCCTGTTTAAAAATAATTATAAACTGTAGGCATTTATATTTTGTTCTAAATATTAGTTACTCACTAGCGTCGAAAAAATAACCCGAATATCGCATAACTATTCGGGTTCTTTACAATTCACTTATCTATTTATTATAGAAAATATCTATGTTGAAAAAATAAATCTCCATCTTCTAAGATTTTTTTATAAGCTTTAGAATAGTTAGTATATCTGCAACTTGGACATAAAGAAACCTTAGGTTTGAGTGCTAATCTTTGTTTCCACAAATCAATGAATGAATGTTCTCTTAGACTACCTAATTTAAATTTATCTATTCCTCTATGTTGGCAACAATAATATACATTTGAATCTGCCCCAACTATTCCCACTAATCCAGCAATCGTACATGGAGTATTATCTTCAGGTTTATATCTTTTTGTTTCTATTATAGGTCTTCCATCCGGATATTCAAAATCAGTAAATATTTTCCCATCACTCCAACAAGGTTTAATTTGAAGATAAGCAACTCCCAAGTCACACGCCAACTCTTCCGCTTTATGTAAATCCTTGTTATTCTTATCATTCACAACATAACTCAAACCTATTGTTACATTTGAGTTTATTGCTTTCTTTATATTATTAATAACACGATCAAAATGATCACACCCTTTTAGATTTTTATAGTCTTCAGCATTATGTGCATCGAGACTAACTCTAATGAATTTATATCCTTCAGCATTTTCAATCTTATTAAGCAGAACACCATTCGTCACTAACCCAATTTCAAATCCCAGCATCTTAGCAGCACCTGCCATTTGATTATATCTGGGATTCATTAAAGGTTCACCACCACCTGTAAATGTTATGCTTCTGGTTCCAATCTCTCTCAAATCTCCTAAAAGATTTTGATATATATTCCAAGGAAGAATTTCAAGACTATCCTTCCTATATTCTTCAAACATACAAAAGTCACAATCTAACATACACTTATTTGAAGGATCAATTTCGCATGTTACAGGTGAAGTAAATTCTCCTCGTTCTAATTTTTCTATAGCGTCTAGATAGTATAAAATCTTATTGTCCATACTCATAAGCATACCTCCAATCTTCTATCTCATACCCAAGAAATTCAAATAGTTCTTGGTTCCAGGGTTTAAAGTAATCATACATTTTATTTAATTCCTTTCTTGGTGTTTCTGTAAAATACTTTTGAGACCATATATGATAGTTATCATTATTATTAAATAACTTAACATAATGTCTCTCACCGCTATCTTTATTTTCCAAATTTTTAAGTTCGATTTTACTTTTATATGAATTGGCCCCCAAAAATTTATATACTTTTGAAATAGAAAAGTTTAAATCTTTCTTCATCCATTCCATAATGCTGAAGTATATATTCTCTATTGGTATAGAAGGTAATACGTAGTTGGTTATATAGTAAATATAGCGTCCCTCGTTTATAACTAATTTATGTTTATCAAAATTGTATACCTCATCTTTTTTAACTCTTCCCCACCTTTTATGTAATTCAAAATGTGATAATGCTCTATTAACTGGATTTCTTAAACATAAAATTATTTTAACATTAGGAATATTCTTCGCAATCAGTTTTATCGCATGAGATCGCAAGCAATAACCAGGAGTTTTTTCTCCACAAATTTTTCCATAGAATCTTTTCTTATATTCATCAACATTCTCATTTACAAATGATTCAAGATTATTCCAAAATCTTAACTCAGTTCCTGCTATATCAGGTATTTGAATATCAGGATGTTGACCCAAATTAAGCAATAACGCAGAGGTTCCTGCACGCCCAAAACCAGCAATTATAAACTCAGGAAATTTCATTAATCAATCCTCGTTACAGAACTATATCCTGGTTTTCCAAATCTGTTTCGTTTTGTTTTAATATCACAAGGATGACATTCATCGGCATTCATACAATTCCTATAACAATAATTTATAAAATTCATTGTGGATAAATCGCCTATTGGATTTTCACCCTTATATAAATCCCTGTGACATTTATATACCATGCCATCAGGTCCAACTATCAATTCAGTTATAGCACATCGACGCATCCTTTTTTTATTAACTCTAACTTCATGATCTATGTATGGTTTTACTTGAAGGTCTAACCAGTCTATCTTCCTCAGACTTTCTATGATAGGTTTATTCTCATCTGTCTCAACTACATACATCCCGACTCGAAATCCAGCATCTACTAACTTACGAGTTCTCTCAATAGCATTTATTTTTTCACTAAACCCTGGATGGAAACTAACTCTTATTGGTGCATAATCTTTATCATTTTGAAATCTATCAACAGGTATATTCCTTATAAAATAATCCACATCAAATGATAAATTTGTAAGTAAATGAAATTTCTTATCTAAATTCATTAATAATGGAAAGAATGCTTTATGAACACTAGGTTCTCCACCACTCAAAGTTATAGGTAATTTTGTTTCAATCCTATCAAGAGCGTTCAACCAATATTTCGTACGTCTCTCTTTTTTCTTAATTCTCCAGTTCAAACAATATGAACATTTAAAATTACATCGTAAAGTTAACAAGATACCAATATAATTATATATACTTGGTAAGTGCATTTAATACCTCCTTCAAAGGTGGATGCCAATCCCATTTATCTAAAATTGTTACATCATTACCAAATGGATTTAATATATCTTCATATCTTTGTCGAATCGTTTGTCTCCATGTATAAGTTCGTTGGTCTCCCCAAACGACCATGTTTGCTGCACAGAAACTTGTAAAATGCATCATTCCTGAAGATGGACCAATTACAACTTTCGCTCCAGCAAGGTGTCTAGATAATTCTCTTAGTCTTAAATCCCTAAGATCATCACTTCCTTTAACTACTCCATCAGGCCATCTTCCTTTTAGTCCAACACTTGCCATTTTCAAACCACTATACTTCTTAACAATATCATTCCAATGCTTATAAATTTTTCTTCTATGCTCACATGAGTGAAATATAATGTCATATTCATTATATGGATTATCATTGCCAAACTTGATAAAGTCTTGATCTTCCTTTTTGACAAATCTTTTCTCAGGAGGGGATTCAACCTTTTCAACTATCGGATATTCAAAGTCTCCTTGAAGATTATTAGCAAATCCACATATGGGTTGCCCAGTTAATTCATGAGGTCTTAATTCATCTGCAAAGTCTTCATACATATCCATACTCAAGGGATAAGAACTAACAATAACATGCTTATATTTTTTTGCTTCACGCCTACACCATCCTTGCCACCACGCAACCTCATGACCAAACTCTCCAACCCAAGGTCCAAAGAATATAGACTCTTGTATAATCGATTTTTTCTTTTCAAACATTTTCATTCCACATTTGCTTCTAGAAGTTCCAACTAATTCAAGTTCTTCTGAACGTAGAATCTCTTGAACAGCCCGATCAACTTGAGGAAATTTATTTGTATCATGAAACGCAACCACTCCCCCATCCTTTAAATATTTTTGCCAATAGAAATAATCAGTAAATGTATTTCTATAATTATGAAAACCATCAATAAATAAGAAATCAATCTTCGGTTTAGATCTCCAACCAATCCAAGGAGATTCTCCTTTAATCATTGTAGTATACTTCAACAATTTATGTTCTTTTAAGTTTGTTTCCCACTCAGGTTTCGGATCAGGTTCAATACAATAAACATGACCGCCAAACTCTTCTGCAATTGCAGCAAGCAACTTAGTTGATGTTCCATATGCAGAACCAATTTCTAATATAACTTTTGGTTTATATTTTTTGAGTATGTTTTTTAACGCTACAACATCTTCACTATGAATATATAAAAGTTGGTTTCTTTTCGGATAACACATCTTTATATAATCTTGATCTGTTTTCTTACTCCAATCAGTCATTATCTTCTCCTTTTCACAATCTCAAAATATTTTTCTTCTCTTTCACTAAGTTTCTTATATAAACCCAATCTTCCTACAGTACATATATGCTCTAAAGGATCTCTATTCATAATATTCTTCATTGCCTTTTGACTAGCTTTCATATTCATATCATGAACTGCTATATACCCACCCTTCTTTACAAAGTAATTAAAATAATGATAGTCAACTAGGATACTTATATATGTATGATCTCCATCAATAAATAAGAAATCAATATCCCATGAAAAGTCGGGTTTAATCCAAGGAACCCAACCTTCAACTAATTTAACATTTTTTGCTAACTTCATCAACTCAAGTTTTCGTTGAACCCCTATACCAGAAAGTCCATCAAATGATATTAACTTCCCATTATTACTTTTACATAATGCAGCAAGTAATCTAGTCGATAGTCCATTCATCCTTCCAATTTCAACTGTAAACTTCGGATTCAAATCTTTATATGCTTTAACTAATAATAATCCTTCATTTCCATGAATACCACCAACCTCACTTCTACCAAATACAATCTCAACAAATTTTTGATCTTCAGCAGTTGACCAATCAACATCTTTATATGTTTCAATGGGTGGCAATATTTTATTAAGATTAAATTGTTTAAATGATTTTCTCGCTCTCATCTCTTGAAACTTCAAATTGACATTTTTTCCTGTAACCATATTTCACTCCTCATAGACTTCACCTGGTGGTGAATAATCATTCTTTCTATTTCTTTTAATAACCATACTTTGACCAACAATAGTCATGGGGTATTGAAATGAAACTATATCAATATTAGGATTCTTTTCAATTTCTAGTCTTAATTTATAAGCATCTCCACACCTTGAATTATGTAAAAATAATTCTGATGGAGGAATTGTATCATGCATTAATATAACACCACCTGGAACTAATCTTTTATAAAAGAAATAAAATTCTTCCTTTACATCCTCATATTTATGACTACCATCTAACAATACAAACATTGGAGTATCGTTAAACTCTTCCATAAACTCAAATGATTTCTTAATAACTCTCATATGATATTGAGATAAATCTTCTTTTATTTTATCAATCATATCACAACTATATAATTTTCTTTTGAATTTAACAGCAAGTTTATTCAATACTATAGTTGATTTTCCTGCTCCTATTTCTATTATACACCCTTTATAATTCTTAAAAAAAAATGGAGCAAGAGCATCTATAATTGGCCAATTCATTTTATTTCCTCCAGTATTTATGCTTATATAAATGTTTCACATCACCATCTTTCCAATAACCAGTCAGGGCAGCAACTTCATTTGATCTTAAAAATCTTATATCATAAAACTTCTTATCTAATGGTAATACTTTATTTCCAATTCTATGTTTCTCTGTTCCATGTAGATGAATAAACCCTAAATCTCTTGCCCATATCTCATTATTCTCCATATGCGAGCGTGAGAATTCTCTATCTCTTGGCCAACCTGTATCCATTGCTTTCAATCCAATTGCTTTAGCAGATACAGCAAGTCTTGATTCAGCATTAGTTTGTTTATCATATAATGTATCAATTAAATGCCTCATAACTCTTACATATGCATCACCTGTAGCTAGGAATCCCATAGTCCCAAAGTTATTTTTATGATAGTTGGATGGGGCAATATCATAACCACCATCAATAAAGTCCTTTACAAACTTGTGAAATCCTTCTGGTTTTGTAACCACACAATCGCCATTAATACTTAATACCAATTCTGCTCTTCGACTATACATAAGTCCATAACCATCACGTTGTTCAAAATACCAAGGAACTCCAACGCCGCCATGTTTATTATCTCTTCTATTTAAAAGAACACTATCTGCCATCTGACAAACATCATCTGGTGGTAAATAATTTTGAACACTTGGAATACCACCCGAGTGTTTTAATTTATTATCATATAGAATGGTTATATCTACAGCACCAAGCGCTCTTGCATGTTGAACACAAGGTTTTGTAAATCTTCTATGACCCGGGTGTGTTGGAATTATAACTGATAATTTCATATTAACTCCTTTCTCCTTTTGGTTTCTTGGGTGGTTTTTGTGGAGGCATTGGTCTATTTCCCCCTGCGGGTCTTCCAGTTCTTACTCCTGGTTTGTTTGTCTTAATAGGGTTTGATTTTTCACTCATAATAATTCTCCCTTACTATTCTTTTATATAATCTTTTCCAATATTTTCTATTTTTATTTGCTCTTGCATTACAGGAGTTACAAGTAGTTATAATATTTTCAAGAACGCAATTTTTCTTATCATAATCAATGTGATGTCTCACTATTCTATTTGAAGTCCCCCAACAATATGGATTCTGACATTTATAATTATCTCGTTCTAATATATATTCTTTCACTTCTTGATCATTCCAAGTAATACAATAACCTATATTTGATAATCCTCCCATCCAACTCGCACTATTAGGTCCAGAAAGATCAAGATCTTTCATCCCTTCTTTAGTTAATTTACTAATTACTTCCGAAGTATAACCTTTCTCTTTCATTCCCTGCTTTGTTCTTTCGCTAATTATTTTTCGGAATTCTGGATCTGAAAACTTTTTCTTCATTGTTCTTATCATTTTATTTTTTATTTCTGGATTCTGCATACGTTCTTTCGCAATTTTACATAATTTTAATTTAATATCTGGTCTGTTTAGTCCTTCTTTTTGCTTTTTTATATAATCCGGATCTTTCCATAATTCCTTCATTCCCTTTTTTCGTTTTTCTTTAAATTCTATATCTGACCACACATTTTTTAATGATTGTAGTCTTTTATTTCTTACTTCTTCAGAAAATACCCTCAAGTTATGACCATGGATAAATTTATTTTTAACTTTTTGACCACAACCACATAAACATTCTTTCATAATATCATTCCCCAATTATTTCATCTATCCATTTTTCAGCAATAAATTCTTTTCTAGCATATTCTTTTGCGGCAAGCCCCTTCTCCATAATAGAATTTGGGTTATTTATCACATACTTTATTACTTCTAAATAATCATTCCAGTTATCGCATAACCATCCGGTTTCCTCAGTAATTCTATCCTTTGGTCCACTATGATTATCAGCAATAACTGCAAGCCCAGACGCCATCCCCTCTAATAAAACTTTAGGACCGCCCTCCGAGTATCCGTCTGGCAATTTGTACCAGAATAGATTTCCGTTTCTCAAAAAATCCCATACAGGAGGTTGATTCTTTTTATACTTGTAAATCTGTGGATGATCCATCATTTTAGAATACGCTGGCATATAGTGAAATTCAATGCTTGAATCAAGTCTCAGGACGTCTCTGATCATCGAATCTGTATCAGGATGATGCTTGTTATCCCCTTGAGAGTTGTGCCTTATAAGCTTCAATGGGAACGTATAATTAACAGTATTCTCAAAGAAAGCTTCAAGTGGTGTTGGAGGTGCCATAACTGCAGTTGTTATATCAGGCATTCTCTTTATCAATTCACCTTCATGTGTTGAATTAAGAAATAGATATTTATTCCACCCCTTTGTCCACGCAACCTGTCCCGCACCACCTAGTTTGAAGTTCAGAACCATAACTTTTCTTTTCGCTTGAACATGTGGCATTACCTCTGTATATGGTGCTTTGTTATAACTCCAAATAGTGTCACTTGCATAGAGAACCATTAAATCACAAGGTTCCTTCGCTCTAGTAAAGTCTGTCGAAACCAAAACTTCTTTAGGAATATTTCGTCCATATTCTCCGGAGACATTACTAGTAGAAACTAACTCAACATTATATCCCCTATCTAAAAGCATTTGCATAATATTAATTGTTGATCTCTCTGAACCCCCATAACCTCTAGTGGTCGTAACCATCTTTGCAGTTGGTTTCCCATCATACATTTCTTCAATTAAAGGTTTACGTTCGATGAGTTCCTTTCTCTTCCAAAAATGACAACGATGCCCACCCTTAGAAACCATCTCAAAGTTTTTCTCTAAATATTTAGTTTGCCACTTTCTTTCCTCAGTACGTCCAGCATCATGAACTATCACAAGTTCTGCATGTTCAGAAGCAAACTTCATCGACCATTCTCTATTTGCTCCACCAGGAGGTCCATCAACAAACGCTAAATCAAAATGAGGAATATCACCTTTCTTCACTTTAACATTGATTCCATCCCAATGTCTAATATCATGTTTCTCAGGATTTGCCATAGGTTTTATTCTATTAATTTTATCAACTACACTTTCATAACTAACAATCTTTTTTGCTAAAGTTCCCATTAATAAAGTAGAGAGGTCAGCGCCGAACTCCAAGACTGTCTCGATTTTTTCTTCATTGAAAACCTCTTTTAGAAACATCCAATCTCTATCTGTAACTGAATCTCCACCCCAGCTGAAACCGTATGCTTTTATAAGTTTTTCATCAACTGCTTCAACTTTCGGAGCAACAAATACTTTTGCTTCTTTAACTATATTCTTAAAAAACTTATTAGGAATCTTCTTCCCATATTCTAATCTTCCACCTTTGTAGTATTTACGTACTGCTTCAGAAATTTCCTCCGGTTCAATAATTGATACACACTTCGGGACCTTTTTTCCTTCGTATTCAACTTTGTTTCTACATCTTTCCATTTTACATGCCCAACAGGATGTGTGTTCCCCACAAAACATCGTACCGTTGGTTTGAACATACTGGTGTCCAAAGTAATTCGTGAACCATGCCGGTTCCCTCGCACCAGCCACCGTAACGCAAGGATTACCAAAAGCAGCACTAAGATGCATATGCATACTAACGAGACCCAGACTACCTTGTGCATTAAGAAATATGTTAAATAAATCTCTGATTCCACTATGTCTATCCTCCGTTTTCCCAATATAGTCAATCACATTATCAAGGTGGGGATAAGGATGGCCCCTAACCCCAAGTTGGACAATCTGTATATCATCTTTTAATAAATTTATAACTTCTTGCCATCGATGATATTGCTTTACTGGCCAACCAGGTTCTCCACCATAGATGAAAACCCAGTACGGACCATCTATCAATGGATCTCTATCATACTCCTCTTGTGTCATCCATATATCAGGACGAATAGCACCTTGTTGAAACTTTACTCCTAGTTTATTCTGAATATCCATACGGAATGCATTTGCCATATGGAAGTTCCAAAGATTTGACTTATTTGTAAGAAATCCAGGACCAACTTCAGTTATATATTTATCATTTCTCAGTTGGTGATTTATATTAGGATTATGATCCCAAATATGCATTGCAGTTGAAATCACTCCAACTTCAGTATCTGGAAATTCCTTTTTGAAATCACGAACTGCACACGTAAAGGTAAGTATATCTCCAAATGCTTGTCTGTTTTTAAATACGACTTTTTCAGGTGGGTCTTGTTGACTTACTTGTGTTGGAAGAGTTAAGCTTGTATAAGACATTAAGTCTTCAACTAGCTCATTTTTGGTTACTTCATCATCTGGTAAGATAGCGTGGATATGATCATCCTCAAACTTAATAGCTATAGCATAATCTTGAACTTGTTTCATTCCTACATTTTCATCTTTTAATAACTTCTCAGCTTCTTGCTTTAGTTTCTTCTTGATGTTCATTCATCTTTCCTTTCTTTTATTTTTTTCTTAACTCTTTCCTAATAGTTTCTATTACTTCTTTTCTCAAATTTTTATGATCTTGATTTTGCTCTTCTGTGATCTTTTTTTTCCATTCATTAAATTTCTTATTGTCATCCATACTATATCTGCCAAATAAATATGCCCCTGACAAAAGACTAAATGCAACAACTACAACTAATATCATTCTGCTAACTCTACTCTCAATTATATTAACTTTTTCTAATATATTATCAGTTTTTGTTTCAACTGTTTCAGTACAATTTTCAATTTCATCCGATGATTCTTTAGAATGTTCTTTTAAAGATTCTCTTAATTCTTCCATAGGGAGATGTTTTATATAATTTCCAATGCTGTTTAGATTTGTCAAAATAGCCTGACTCATGACTTGTAAATCTTTCATTTGATCTTTTAACGTGTCAAATAATTTTGTTAGAATCTCTATTTCCGCCATCGATATTTACCTCACCACGCCATTTGTTATAGACTCAATATTTTTGTTAATAACTCTAATCTCATTTGCTTGTTTTATGCTGGCTTCAGCTATTTCTTCTTTCCATTCATGTATTTTATTTTCTAATTCAGCAAATATAATTTCCTCTTTTTGTCTGGCTTGTTCTTCTGCTATTTTTCTATCTGTAATATCAATGGCTACGACACTAGCACCCGTTATATTACCTTCCTCATCTTCTCTAAATGCTGCAGTAATTACAGCCCACTTAATTGAACCATCTTTAACTATAATTTGATATTCATGTGTTTCTGATATATACTCACCTCTATGTAGGGCTTCTATCCGTCCAGAAAATTCTCTAATTCCTTTTTCAGTCAAAAAATCAGCTGGTCCTATTTCAAGAAGCTCTTCTCTACTCCAGCCAGTTAACTTACTCATAACATCATTAACATAAATAAACCTCATTGTTTTGAAGTCAATCTCATATATAGAAGCTCCTGTAGCTTCAACTAACTCTTTATAACGGTCTTTGCTTTCTTTCATTTTTTGATTATTTCTAAATCTCTCAATTGCATATTCTAAAGATCTTGAAACCAAACGAATAGAAATATCAGGTTTGACTAAATAATCTTGAGCACCAAGAGAGATACAATCATATGCTATATTTTCAAAACTAGAAATAATAACTATTGGAATCTTACATACTTCATAAACTTTTTTAAATGTGTCAACTCCTTCACTATTTGGAAGCATCAAATCTAATAGTATAACATCTAAATTACAATCTGTACTATTTAAATATTCTATACTGGATTGTAAATCCCCACGATAAGTAACTTCAAATTTTATACGTTGACATTTTTTTAACATCATAATAATTGTATTTGCATGAGCTTTATCATCTTCAACATATAAAACTTTAATCTCTTTTAGAGGGTCCATTATGTTCTCCACTAACTTTATCTAATAGTTCTTTTTGAGCAACAAAATATTTATCTACAACAATAATTCCATCAGGCGGCTCAACTAAAAATATAGTAACTTGTAAAGTGTAAAATTTAAACTGTCTATTCTTTCCTATAAATAACCTTACCTCAGTTCTACGAGCAAACCATAACTTACCCTGCTTTCCGTAATTATCAACTAAGTTTCCAATTAATATAGTCAACGCAGTACCCTTTTTTTTATTATATGGAATTAACTTGTAATCTGAAGCCACTCTTTCAATAGTAGGAAAGACTTCATTTGCTAAAATCATCGCCTGACTTTTAAAGTTATACCTAATTACCTTCGGTTTAATTTCAACTCCTATATTTGGTTTCATTCCAAGTGTAAATATAAGAAGAAAGACTAAAAGTATTCCTAAAAATTTAGTTTTCATTTCTCCCCCATTTTATCCTCATACCAATCGGGTATTTGCGATCTCATAATTCTTTTTGCATACTCTTCTTTGGTTGCTTTTGCTTTCCCGTCAACCACATCCATAACAAATCCAAGAGTCACAGCATTTGCAATAAAAGAACCACATCTGGCTCCAACTTTTCGCTCAAGTCCATCAATAATTATACTACCAGTCACCTTTGCAAAATCAGAATATAACTCAGTAGGGACAACTATATTTTTATAACCATAGACAAAGTCATAGTGAGCTTTTGGAAAATCATGAGGAATCATTTCATCATCAATTTTTACTTTATCAAAACCAGCAATATCATACCAACACGCAACGTACTTATTATCAACATCTGGAGGACCAAAAACTTTGACGACCTTATCAAAATAGTCTCTTGGATATTTATTATTCCAATCTTTATGACTCCCTTGAGTTGATTCTTCAACTTCATCTTGATCTTCAAATTGTCTGTTTCTAGATTTATTAACTCTCTTCGCACTAAAGGAAGTATTACCACCCTCATCTCCATAATCAGTAACTTTAATTGACTTGGGTTCTTCTCCTGTTACACCAGGTTTAGGTTTGGGTCTTGTTTGAATAGGATGATTATACTGTTCTCGATATAATCTCTCCAAAGTCTTGACAATCTCATCCATTTATGTCTCCCCCTAGATGTATTAACCACTTTATATTTTGTTCTAAATACGCAGGATGTTCACCATTTAATTTACGAATACTATATATATTAATAATTGAAAAGATCCATTTGTTATTATTAAGTCAAGCGAAGACTTTAAAATACGCGACTGTCCAAATTAACTGCTGGGTGACAGATAAATAAACTAGCAAACTATTTAATGCCTTCGGAATATAGAACGTTACCATCAGTAAGCAAATACACCTTCAAGTTTAAGGTTGATGGAAATCCGAAGATGGAGGCAAGAAAATGAGAAAAATCATTATTAGTATCATCATCTTATCGGCAATCGCCATTTCAGTTCCTTCGTATGCGCTGGAACCATTTTCCAGCAAATCGGCCGTAGCAACAGGGTCCATCGTGGGTTGGTATATCTATGAAGAATTAGAGTCAGATGATTTTGAAGTCTACAAACAGGCAACCACTCCAGTTGGAGATGACTTTGTAGCTATCACTGCTGGGGACTACCACAGCGTCGCCCTCAGATCCGATGGTTCAATTGTAACATGGGGCAGCAATCGACATGGTCAAACTGAAACCCCAGAAGGTAATGACTTTGTAGCTATCGCAGCCGGAGACTATCATAGCATCGCCCTTAGGTCTGATGGTTCACTTGTCGGATGGGGACGTAGCGATTTTGGTATGATTGACGTACCGGAAGGAAATGACTTCGTGGCCATAGATGCTGGAGACTACCGTAGTCTTGCTCTTAGGAGTGACGGATCGCTTATTGGATGGGGACGTAATGGAGCGGGTCAGAATGAGGTTCCTGATGGTAGCTTTATAGCAATTGTTGCTGGTAAATATCATAGTCTCGCACTAACAGCTGATGGTTTAATCATTGGATGGGGTTATGATAATAAGTATGGTCAGTTAGATATACCTTCTGGCAATGACTTTGTAGCTATTACTGCTGGAGTACACCATAGTATTGCTATCAGGACTGATGGTTCAATCGTGGCATGGGGTCGTAACCATGAGGGACAAACTGATACTCCAGAAGGCAATGACTTTGTAGCAATTTCTGCTGGCCAATCATATAGTCTTGCTCTTAGATCCGATGGGTCCATTGTTGGATGGGGAGCAGATTTTGACATCCCAGTCGAAGATAACTTTATAGCTATCGCCTCAGGTGGGATGCATAGTTTAACCATAAGGTTGGAGAAAGTAAACAATATTCCCATCGGAAGTTCTTACTCCAGTCTCTCAGTCTGTGAGCCTGAAATTGTTGAAGTTGAAAAGATTGTATATATTGAAGTGGAAGTACCCGTCTATTATGATCATGATGATAATGGTCACGGAAATGATCCAGATCGTCGTGATCCCAGTAATCCTGGAAAGAAGTATACGAAGTAAATTAATATAAAAAAGAATGGATGTGAGTTCTCCGTCTGTTCTTTTTTATATTAATTTACTATATATATTAATAATTGAAGAGTCCAGTATTACTAAGTATTGGTTCTTCATCTAACCTTCCTCAAAGGTGAGTCCGGTCTGGTCGCCTAATACTGGACCGGACTCAAAACTTCTAATGAAAGTGAAAGGAAAATATTATGGGAATTGAAATTATTGTAATTATAGGTATTGTTTTGATGTTGATTGGAGCTATTGACACAAAGGTATGAGCCCAGCAAGTCCGTCCAGATGTGCTAGCAATCAAGTCAAAGATTACTAGCACACCAATAGATTTTTATTCCCAGTTTTCTTCTGGTTGTTCTAAAGATTTGTTATTTCTATAATCAACTGCTATTTCGTCGCCAGGATTAATATCTGAAATAGAATATGTCCTATAATAATCTCCTTCAAATCTAGTTCTTGCATTTGGTTCAGATGAGTGATTTATATGAGCACCAAAAACAGTTGTTTTTGGATAATCATCTTTTCCTTTAAAGAGGGCTACATTTATAAACTCACCAGGTTTTATTTTTTTGGTCGCAAAGACCCCTTTTCCATGTATATCAGAATCTTTAATTTCAAAGTTTTTAATCTCTTCAGTTTCACCATTCTTCTTTTTTATCGCTTCTAAAAAACCTGTGACTAAACGAATGTCTGTCATTTGATAAAACCTCCAACACCAAGATCATCAAAATCAAATCTTTTAAATTTCATCAGATGAGCATGTAACTTTTTGGTTTGTTTTTTTCCTCTCTTTATACTAACTATCTTTTTAAGTTGAGTTGCAGACTTCACTGCTTCTTTTGCATAATCAGTATTTAATTTACTAACAACTTTTGTATTTCCAGACTTACTCAAAGATACCTCAGTAAAGTCAGTAAGTATATATTTACCCTTTTTTTTATTAAGAACCATAGCAGCTTGTCTTAAAACTTGAGGACTAATATTAGCTACAGTCATCATAGTTGGAAGAAGATTTGTAAGTAATCTGACGCCTTCTATAAAGTCGGATAAAGAGGCAGTAGTTTCATTCCATAATATACTAGGCACTTGTTTAATATATCTACCACCAAGAAGTATATCAGTAACAATAGTTGGACTAAATGGTGCTTCATATAAATGTTTAGCACCAACACTTTCAAACCCTTCATTTGGTATTGTAGGAATCTTATCAATAGTATATATAGAAATTGTATTTGCCATAACTACTCCCTCTTATTTAGTAATTTATTATTTGTTCTAAAACTATTTTCTATATATATTAATTAATGAACACTAACCATTAACCTTTAATTGAGGAAGGAGAATGACTATGGATCAAATTCAAATCGTTGCTTATCGTAACTCCACTAGGGAGTGGGGTGACACCGAACACTTAGATACGTCTGATCAATGCAAGGAATGGGCAGATAAAAGAAAGGCATGGGCACACTCATTTCGATGTTACGCAGATAACTGGGATTACTTCGAAGAAGGAATAGTCTGTGGGAATGACATCGAATGGACTGCCATCGGAATGAAGAAGTCAGCATAAATAAGATGATGGAGCTACGAGAAGTTGTAGCTCCATCATTTTTTAACTAAAACTGTGAGGAGGGTAAATGACAAACCGTAAACATAGACCATATAGTATAAGAGGAGTAATATCTCCAACTCCTTGGATATATTGCATCTGCCCTAAATGTTCTAAGCGTCACAAGATGCGTTTCTACTGGACTGGGAAAGGAACTCCTAAAAAGTTCTGTCGAAGTTGCAAAAACAAAATTTGAAAAGAATAATCTATCCTATGATGTAACCGGATACAAAATACCATGAAGGAGTATAATTATGGATCAAAAGAAGAATAAAACTTGGGACGGTATTATCATAATTGTAGCTGTCTTTGCTATAATAGCTTTAATATCTTGGACAACACCCCACGATATTAAACAAATTATAGATCACACCAATTCGTACGTAGAAGTAATCAGCAAAATATATTATGTTCCACAGCATTGCATTAATAAGTATTACCCAGAAACAATAGACAATGAAGGTCTTATGTATATATTCAAGCCCTTTCCAGAGGGATGTGATCAAGTATATATTGATTCCTCGATAAAAAAAGTCTATGGAGATGAATCTGAATCAGAAATAAATTCCATGGCTCATGACCTTTATAAGAAACTTAAATTATTGGGGGGTAATGCAACATACTTGGAAAGTGTCATTATACGAAGAACAGATGACGATGAATTTATCAAAGATATGACACAAGAAATTAGAGATAGTATGAAAGAGGAAGTAGATAGTGGTACTTCATTCAGATTCAAAGTCTAAAAATAATTATAGTTTATTTTAATCAGTTAGTTCTATATATATTAATTACTGATTAGTAGCTCAGAACGGAAGAGCGCTGGAGACAGAGGACGAGGGTTCAACTCCCTCCTGATCATTTACTAATTAACTTTTTAGATGAAAGGAAAATGTTATGATGACTAAATTAGTTAAAGAACAAATTCAAAACTTGGAAAAGGGAACTATGTTTGATAAAATGATAGTAAAACTTTCAATTATTGGATCCTCTAACTTTATACCTCAGGACATACTGAATCTAATGACATTGGATGTTTTGCGCTGGAATGAACAAAAGAAAAATGCCTCCCTTGAAGCTGCTGATAAACTCTTGGATCTTATGCTCGCTGCCACTGATCTAGAGAAAAATAAATTCCCATACAAGACTTGTAAAAAATGTAAGACCTTCAAGGAGTGCTTTAAAGTGATAGAAAGCATCAGACAATCTCACCTCAATACTACCGGCATAAGTATCGAGAAACTCGCCTCAGTTATCGGAGAGTGTTAAAAAAAGGATCAACCCCCATCATTATTTGATTAAATTGCTATATATATTATAACTGAATAAGAACCATTACTAAATTTTTAAAGGGAGGTTAATAATATGGTAGAATTCCTAATTTCAATAGTATGGTTCATCACAAAATGGTTTGTAGTGATAATTGTCTGGGTACTCTCATGGGCATGGCCTCTTATAGTCTCGACCATATTGATTGGAGCTTTAGTATGGTGGATTAAAAGAAGCTGGAGGAGGAAACTAACTGGCAGGGATAAATATCGGTTAGTTCCTCAAAAGCCAGCATTCTTTACAAATCAGTATGGCCACCTAGTTCGAGTTGATCCAAATCCGGAGATGCAAAAAAGTATCAGATCTTATTTGAGGAAAAATAATCTTACTCAGAAAGATCTATAACGTTAGAATTGCAGCGGAAAAAAAGACCACAACAAAGCAGGTCAATGTTGTGGTCTTTTTTTGCTTATCTTCCTAATGCATTATCCCCTAGGCATCCACATCTTTCTTTTACTAGAACCATATAATTGTATCTTAATTGCTCTTGGTCTATTCTTAAATTTATTTTCTTTGGATTTATTCTGAGGATCATTCGGATCAATAATTTTCCCTCTAGGTTTATCACCTCCACCAGGTTCTATTATTTCCTCTAATACTGATCTTAATTGAATTGAAAGCATCAATATACCTCACATCATCCTTATTTATTATTTATAAGTTTGTTCTATATATATTAATAAATGAAAGGAAACCAATTATTACCTTTGAAAGGAGAATAACATGAAACTGAGACCTTTAACAATTGTAGTTCTAATTTTATTGGTGGTATATGTCTTAGCGGACATTACAGGGATGGCTAACCATTTTAATGATGTAGTCAATCAGCGTAATGGATCGGTTAAAACTACCAATGGTTCATATGTCAAACATGTAACAATATATAAGCACTACTGGCATTATAGCATATTAAACGACCCCAAGGCGACGAAGTTTCAGTTATTCAGAGGAGCCATGAAGAAAAGCGCCCTTGAGAGAATGACATACATAGGAGACGATGTCATTCGACTGCAAAAAGATGAGCCTTGGGACGAAATCAAAGACCGTCTCAAACTCATAGCAATGAATAAAAATGGAAATACTATTATCATAAACGGAGAATCCATGCAAGCAGAAGTTCAAATAAAAAAAGGGACGGAGTAATAATAATGAATAGTTGTCCCTGTAATGAATGTATGTGTATCCCAATATGTAGATATAAATCATGGACTAACTTAATGGTAAACTGTTCTTTAATATATAAATATTCAATTACCTTTAATAATGGCCTTCCATTTTACTATAGAATAATTATAAGAAATATACTTAAACCCACTCAATGGGGTGTTGATGATGATGGATACTTTAATTATAAGATGTTTCCTCCTATTAGAAAATGAAAGGATAATAATGAAGATACCATGCGAACAATGCATATGCTTAGCTATATGTATTAATAAAAAAGAAATCAGATGCACTATATTATTAAAAGTTCTAAACAAAGCTAATAAAATCTTATATCACCCCGCCTGGTCAGACTTTCTACAGTATATGTGTACAATTCTAAGAGGGAGTTGGTGTGCTGTCGGGACAAACAATGAATATTATAAAGTCCAAAAAGGTCGAAAGGTAGATAGCTCATGGTAACTAATATAAAATGCCCCTGCGAACAATGTATATTATTTGCTATGTGTATTAATAAAGAAATACTTCCATTATTAAAAGAGTGTGAACATTTGAGTACGTTTTTAATTAAAAACCAAGATTCAAATACTAAATATTTATATATGGGTAGACTATCTGAGTTTTGCTCTATTATGAATATAAGACTGCGTAAAGGAGGAAATACTTACTTTCTTAAATATCGTTGGCAGGAAATCAATTTATAAAATATAGAGAGGATCAAATATGCCAAAATTAAAACCTAATTATAAATACAGAATAACAACAGTAGTCGAATGTGAAGGGCGTCGCTCTTATAGCAAGACTTTTATATATGCAGGAGAATGTTACAGATGAAGACTTCCATTTATTTGCTACTGGTGAAAAAGTCCTTCCGCGGTTAAATACTTACAAAATCGTAGGTTTAGAGGAAATTTGAAAGGAGAAAATTGAATGAAAAAAGTAGAACTACCGATACTCTATGGAGTAAGTCGAATCGGAAAAGTAAAACGATGGCAAGCAAAAGTTGTGGGGAACGAAGACCATACAGCGACCATTATTATCGAGACAGGTTATATGGATGGAAAGATAAGACCAATTCCCAAACTGATAAAGAAGGGCAAAAATATCGGGAGGGCAAATCAAACTACTCCATTCGAGCAAGCTGTTTCGGAAGCTCAATCAAAATGGAATGGTAAACGGGATGAAAACTATGAACTTTATCTAATGGATCCTGATAACTATAAACCAAGATTGATGCTCCCCATGTTGGCCAAGAAACCCGGGAAAGGGAAGATTGTATATCCCTGTTATGTTCAACCAAAATTCAATGGAGTTTGTAACTTGTCTGAGCTGTATACAAACAACTTTAGAGATCCTTTAGTTCATCATCATTCAAGAGGAGGAAATTTGTTTGAAACTCTAGCTCATCTTGATAAGTGGGTGGAAAAAATGAACCCCCCCGCACCACTTCATGGAGAGTTATATGTTCATGGATGGAGTCTTCAAAAGATTCGGTCATATACCCAGAAAATAAAACCAGATCAATGGAGGTTAGAATACTGGTTATATGATGTAGCATGGTTGGATGTTCCTTTCACAACAAGGATGGATTGGTTGGAAAGTGTTGGGAATCTTATAAACAAGGAGTTCCCCCGCTGTCCAATTAAAATATCTCCAACATACATGGTTGCTAACTATGATGCAGCAAAAAAGTATCATGACCTCTTTGTTCAACAGGGATATGAAGGCGCCATGTTCAAAAATGCAAACGGTCTTTATATGTTTCAATATAATTCCAGTGACGTCGAAAAGATGAAAGAGTTTCAAGATGATGAATTTGAAATCATCGGCGGAAAAGAGGGAGTGGGCACTGACACCGGTTGTATCATATATAGATGCATAACCAAAGATGGTAAAGAGTTTGATGCCAGACCAAAAGGAACTGTTGAAGATCGTCAACAAATGTTTATAGACCTTCCGAATGATATTGGCAAACCGTTGACAGTCAGATTTGCTGAATACTCTGACGATGGCATCCCACAACATCCAGTTGGCGTTCCTGAAGCAGAAGCAGTTAGAGACTATGAATAATTAATGAAAGGAGCTAATATGTTAACTGAAGAACAAGGTATTAAAGCTATTATTGATTTACAGGCAATGGCTGGCATAACAGAATCTGAGAAAGACGCAAAACGTGGTTGGAGTCTACTCAATGATTCTGCTAAGGAGCAAACCGAAGATGCACATAAAATGATGTGTGGTGGATTTCTTGAGGAAAAAACTTCTTAATCTGGTGGTGCTAGTAGTTTCAATATGAGATTACTAGCACCCATCAAAAGTTTTTATCCAAAAAGAAAGGATTTATCTGAGTACTGAGTTAACGCATAGTCAAGGCACAGGGAGAAAACCTTGATCTATGAAGATTTCTTTTTTACCTTAACTATGCGCGACAGATAAGATAGTAAGCGCGACATTTAAGATGTCACAAAACCTTTTTTATTTATAGTTTTTGATTTGTTCTAAAAAAGTACTATATATATTAATCAATGAATACAAACCATTAACTTTAATTATGGAAGGAGTCTTAAAATGAGGAGAGTGTCTATTATTTTAATTGTATTGTTAGCTCTTACCGGTACCGCGTTAGCAGGCGTCTCAGCAGTTAAAATCGGAGAAGTGGTTGCCATCAAAAGGATTCTACAGGGAAACGATGTAATAAAAATCATCAGAGTTCAAGATCCCGAGAATCCATTTATATCAATCTTCTTCACAACAATTAAATCTGGTAAAGTATTTGCTATGGCCGATCCAAGCAACACAGCAATTGCTGCCAGACTCACAGGAGAAATTCCTGTTAATAAAGATGGAAAGCGTATCATCAATACATCACCAAATAAAGATATCGCCCATATACGCAAATCCATCGGCACAAAGGTCATGAGGATCGCCAGGTTCTATGATAAAGAAATGGACACATTGACATATCTAGTTTATACAACTAAAATGTTAGATGGTTCATTGAAGCATTCTCTCTCAGTTGTTCCACTGGGGAAACCATTAGCACCAAAGGAGTAAATATGAAAACTATTAATAAGATAGTAAACTTCTCTGGTGCATTTATTCTTTGTTCAATTGTTTATACCATAACAATCGTTATCTGTTGCATCATTTCCCTTTATGATTGGGAAAGGGCAAAGAGAGAGTTTGCACAGTTTCACTTCATCAATGATATAAAAGAATGTCATGGAGGATAATAAATATGAAACCAAAAAAAATAAAATTTGAAGACATGAAAGGCTTAAACAATGGAGATCTAATTATAATGAACGACCCTGCCTTTCAGAAAGCTATTCCATATGTATTCATGAGTAATGATAATGATACAGCCTTCCATTTCGTCAGTGGTTATGGAGCTTCACTTATGATTAACTGCCAGGATACTATCGATGGATACAATGTAAGACTCATCGATGAAAAACACCCAAGCTGGGATGGTAAACTTTCTGCTCATGGGAAAGACATCGGGGATATGTTGGATAAGGTTATTGAATCAGAAGGGATAGACATCGAGGATATGTTCGATACGTTTATTAAATCATAAATTTGGTGCTAGTAATCTGAGTATTGATTGCTAGCACCCACAAAAATTTTTTATAAAAAATTGGAGGTAAAATGAAATATAAAATAACAAAACTACAGATTAAAATTCTAAAATGGATAGCAAGGAAAATAGTTGTTCAAAGTTATTGCCATGAAAACAATATTATTATGTATTATAAAATAGTGACAGATGCAGCCAGAGAAGAATTTAGAGAGGATAATAAATTTACACTAGATCACTTTTTATCTGAATGTCATAGGAAGTCATTAGATTAAAATATATTATGAATGAGATACAAGATAAAGACTTACCATGCTATGAATGTTTATGCTTAGCTATGTGCAGAGGGAAGATGTTGAGAGAGTTAGTGAAGTGCAAGAGTGTTTATAACTTTTTACAATTAAATGATCTTAACTTGAAAGATCGAGATGGACGGATTCCATATGATAGCTATCAGTATGATATGTTTATAAAATTCATGAAAGTTAAGTTTTCTGGTTTATAACATATTCATTAGATTAAGTTATATTATGACTCAGATACTATATATATAAATTAATGAATATAAACCATTAATTTCTATTATGAAAGGAAAGTATTATGAAGAAATTATTATGCGTATTGATTATTGCAATATTCCTTACTGCTGGTTGTGCTAGTAATACGATGCGAGGTGGTGCTCTTGGAGCTGGTGCCGGAGGAATCGCTTCTATTATAGCTGGTAAGAGTGGGACGACTGCTGCTCTTCTGATTATGGGTGGCGCTTTGTTGGGTGGACTCATTGGTACTGCAATAGATGAGCAAGCCAGAGCCGCTTCTTTACAACCTGAGAACAGAGGGAAGACTGTTATGGTAGTAGAGGAATATCCAAATACACAAGGTACCGACTGTCATAAGGTATCGAAGCGAAGGTGGAGAGACGGCAACTTGATCTCCGATACAGTGGAAGAAGTTTGTACTGGAAATCAATCGACCCGTACATATTAACTCTAAATGAAGGGGAAGATAAAATGAGTATAGTAATTCAAACAGTGCAATGTAACACTTGTAATAAAAAGTTGGATCATTCCGGTTGGCCAGATCCAACTAATAAAGATAGATTCTGTCTTAAGTGTTATACCAGGAAACAAAAACAGCAGGCGATTGACTTCATGTTGAAGAAAGGAATTACGAATCTATTGGTTGGTCATTAATCGTATGTGGTGCTAGCAATCTCATAGCGGGATTGCTAGCACCATATAAAAGGAGGAACTCTTATGCCACATGGTCTTCAATGGATAGATTTCATTAGTGATATATCATTTCCCATATGGGGGACAATAGTTATTATTCTATTGATAATGATCTATAGAAAACTCTAGCATCACAATATAGGAGGAACATGGAAAGTTATCAGATTTGCCCACAGTGCCGTAAAAAGGTTATCGAGCGAAGATCGTTAATGATATTATATAAAGCTAAAAAGATTCCAACTAAACCAAAAAAGGTTATATTCTGTATTGCTTGTGCTGCATATATAGATATGGAAAGTTATTTTGAATCCCGTAGATATCTAATTAGCGATGGATGGAATACCGGTTCATATACTAACTGTATAGTTGGTTGCGGTTATGGAATGTTTGCTCCAAGATTCTATAATAAGATACTATATATATAAATAAATGAATATCAAACCATTAACTTTAAATATGAAAGGAAAAAGAATGAAATTAAAAAGATGTTTTGTTGATGAAAACGGAAACATTTGGAGAGATATTACATTAATAGAAGCCTCCAAATACCTTCCAATCAAACCATTCGAAGTTAACAAATCAATCTCAATCGATGAAATCATCAGATGGAAACTTACTAATGTAAGGGATTATATGGCTCATTACAAGCGAGTCCTAAATGCTGATTGCTCTATACCAATTATATTAAGATCTGATGGGTATCCAATGGATGGATGGCATAGGATCATCAAAGCGTTAGTAGAAAACAAAGAGCTAACTTGTAGAAGATTCATCAAAGACCCTGAACCAGATTTTATAAATGATGAATTGTCCATGTGACGAATGTTTATGTTTACCTATATGTAGACATAAACATGTTCATCAACTATTTAGAGAATGTAAGCTTTTACAAAGATATAATCCTGACTATTATAATATGCAATCAGAAGATAAAAGTAAATTATTCTACATTCAAAAAATAATGAAACCCACACATTGGGAGTTTGGTTATATTCCAAATTCATATAAAAATGATCCACATATATACTATAGACATTCAGGTGGACCATATCTTATAGAACCAAATGACTAAAATGGTGCTAGTAATCAGAGTATTGATTACTAGCACCGACCAAAAAATATCTCAAAAATTTTTTTGATTACCAAATCCCGGAGGTATTTTAGAATATGAATGAGATACAAGATAAAGACTTACCATGCTATGAATGTTTATGCTTAGCTACTTGCAAATCGAAACTACTTGAAGAGTTAGTGAAGTGTGAACTCTTTTTTAATTTTGCAAATAAACATTATAACGACAAGGAACCCTCAGTTTTAAAACTTTTAAAATTTATAGGGATAAAAGGTCATATTTATAAGTCGGAATAGAATTACTAATAGTACCAGTAAGAAAGGAGCAACATGTTTATTATAGAAGTTATTAAATTTGCCCGTAAATATCATGAGGGGCAAATGAGAAAGTATACAAAGGAAGCATATATCTTTCATCCCATAAATGTCGGATTTATTCTATCTATGTACACTACCAATCAAGATATTATTGGAGCGGGAATCTTACATGATGTAATAGAAGATACTGACGCTACAGAAGGACAGCTATCAGATTTATTCGGGGAAAGAATAACAGGATTTGTAATGGATGTAACCGATGTATCTAAACCATCAGATGGAAACCGAAAGGTCAGAAAAGAAATTGATCGTCAACATTTAGAAAAAGCAGCTCCCGAATCTAAAACAATCAAGCTTGCAGATATTTTTGATAATGCAAGAAGTATTATAAAATATGATCCGGGATTTGCAAGAGTCTGGATGCAGGAAAAGAAAGAACTATTACCAGATCTCAAAGATGGTAACTCAAAACTATGGAAAATAACTAATGACATTATTCAATAAAATAAATTGAAAAGGGATTGCTAGCACCCGGGATAAATTCTTTCAGTAATAATCTTTTGATAATAAAGAGTCCATTCAGATCTATTAACATTTGCTTTTGCATTACAACTAACACAAGTTGTAATTAGATTTTTGAGTGTGCAGTCTTTTTTATCATAGTTAATATGATGTATACACAGTATTCTTCCATAAACAATCAAACTTAACTGTTCTGTTATACCACAGTGTTGACAAGTGTATCCGTCACGTTGTCTTATGCTTGCTTTGTATTCTTTATCAGTCCAGACTTGACAATATGGTTCAAATGAAATCCCACCCTTCCAAGCTGGGTTGTTTTCTCCAGACTGAGTTAGAATCATAAGGTCTTTAAATTCAGTAGTGTTGGCATAAATTCTTGTTCCATATTTATCTAGCATAGTTTCATCTTTCTTTTCTTTTACTTCTTTTATTTGCATCACGGATTCTACACCATGCTTTTCTATACAGGTTTGTTTCCTTCTCTTGTCTACTTCATCTGTCCAACCTTGACTTTGTTTCTTTTTTACAGCTGGACAGCTAGATGATCTAGTTTTGCAACACCATTCTCCGTTTTTAAATTGATATATAGCAGGAGCACCACAAAATTTACATACCTTTTCAGAAAGATCGAACTTCCAACGAATTGGTTTCTTTTCTATTTTTTTAGGTTTGGGTTTGGGTGGATGATTCTTTAAACGAGTTTGATAATGTTTCTCTTGTACTTCTTTCAATTGCATTGGTGACTCAACACCATATTTGTCTAAACAATTTTGTTTATATTTGTTTTGTACTTCTAGTGATTGGAATGCATTTTCAAATCCATATATTTTTAGACAGGTTTTCTTATATATCTCTCGTACTTCTGGCGATTGGAATGCGTTTTCGACTCCATGATTCTCTAAACAAGTTTGTCTTTTCTTTTCTTTTTGTGCTGGACATTTGGAGTCGTGATCTTCACAACACCACTCACCTGATGATTTAAACTGATGTGTAGCTGGTTCCCCACAGAATTTACACTTATGCATTTCTTCATTTCCTTTCTAATATGATGATTGTTTTTTTGTTCCAAAACGAAAAAAAAATTGCTTATATAATCGGAGATCCATATACGATTACCAAATCCATTTTCAGATCTGAAAAATTCATCTGGCGTAAAATCGGGTCTCCCATCTCAAACGCCGGTTGGCTCTCATCCATATAGCGAGTTGTAACGGGGTCTCCTATAAACCTCTCAAGGGGATCGCGTGGATAGTAAGGTAGCTAAGTGTCCTTGCTCACACCATGCTATGTATACATGCCCAGTATCCTCATATGTCCCTGGATAGTCTCTCATAAACGTATCTCACACCGCGTGACATACCCATATGAGCGAGATTGCTATATATATTAATACTTAATAGGATCCATTGGTGCTTTCTCATAAGCGCGAACGACCAATGACGTTCTACTCATGGTTATTTTCCTTTCGCCGAGGAACAGGGATAATGGACTTGTCCTCCTGGTCCCTGTTCCTCATCTTTCTGTCAAAAAATATAACCTGGAAGCTGACAAATTGAATCCCTGTAACAGAGATTATAATTAGCTTCTTTGCGGAAAAAAAAGAGTCTGGAGTATTCGCTTATGTGCGATACAACCTGGATTCTTTTTTTTTTTGGTTAATTTTCTAATCCGTCAAGAAAGTCCCCATCCCACGGATTATCTTCTTGCTCAGTATCCGTATGTCCAGCACTGGGAGATACGTTCTCTGGCTTACTGTCCGGGACACTTGGCGCTTGGTTTCCATTAAGGTGAGGTAATAGTAGTTTAGAACGTATGTATGATGATGCGCTATACGATTTACCTTCTTCATCTTCTGCCTGTCTCATTTTTTTTCTAAGATCTTCCCATTCTTCGAGCGTAACCATAACGCCCACTGCCTTTTCTCTTTTCATATTTCTATCCTTTCATCATTATGTTCTGAAGACTAGGGATATTATCCCTAGTGTTTGAATCCCTAATCCCTAATCCCTAATCCCTAATCCCTAATCCCTAATCCCTAATCCCTAATCCCTAATCCCTAATCCCTAATCCCTAATCCCTAATCCCTAATCCCTAATCCCTAATCCCTAATC
>SDBT01002725.1_pt1 | contig 31010 bp, 31 predicted proteins | sample 2277101 | NCBI WGS metagenome assembly SDBT01 (sample SAMN10404973, study PRJNA504765) | marine sediment metagenome | isolation source: marine sediment core GS10_PC15, 103 cmbsf | place: Arctic Ocean: Southern Knipovich Ridge | collected 2010 | reverse complement strand
TTGCCAATATTATTAATGAGGTCATTAAGTGTGTCATGTACAACTCTCTCAGCTCCAGAAGGAGTTGAGGAACTCCCCGGTGAGAAATAACGTGATGGAGAAAATAATGAAGAAACATCAGACAACATCTGTCTCATAAATCCTTTATCAATGAGTGGGTCTCGACAGATAGGACATTGTTGAGCATTTTCATTAGTAGTATTAAACCATGCCTTAAGACACTCCTCATGGAACATATGGCGGTTTACTCCACAAAAACTACGCAGTTCTTTGCTTTCATGCATATGGGATTCGAAGCAAACGTTACATTTATTTTCATCAGTTTCGGGTAAAAATTGTTCACTTACAAATGTTGGCTGATAACCAAAGAATTCACGTGTAATAGTTATCCAATCAGTCTGCAGTCCACCAAGCCAGGAACCAAATCCTTCAGTTTGACGTGTTCTGGCAAGACCGAGGGAGTCAGGGATAAGAGTAGAAATTTCACTGACAGATCCTTTTAGAATCATGCAACGAGCAAGGAGAATCGATGCAACAATTATCTTTGTAGCAACAAGGGTATTAACTTGTGAGCGTAAATAACTAAACGTTTGATCTGGTGATTGAGACATCACACGTGCGGTCTGCATAAACATATTCGCACCAGCAAGTTCAAGATCCTTAAATATGGGATTCCAAACGTTTCGTACTAAATAGTTTGAATCAATGGCACCCATACCTTCTGGTCGAAAAATATACCGCATGGAATCACTAAATAATTGGTTATGCAAAGTAGTAGCTATATGAATAAGCCACATCCACGTACCACGCAATGAAAGCAATGTACCAATACTTTCTCGCATACGACCGGCATATGAAGAATCAGGTGCAGAATTTTGCCAGCTCTTACTCCATAAGCCAAGAATACCGTTAAGGCGACTCGCAAGGCCAACTACTTGCTCCCGTGTAGAACGATCCATGGCACTTGCAGCAAGATTTTGTGCCGTAGCTGGGTTTAGATTGCCAAGACGAGAAAGAGCTTGTTTTATTTGATCTTGGTGTTGGTTGCCACCAGGAAGTTGCAGTTTATTTTGGGAGAGAAAATTAAACGCAGCCTGCAAAAGATACATACTCAGACCATAGGTGATAAGCATAGACCGCGGGTTACGACGCTGAAACGCAGCCTCATTACCAACATTACTTGGACCCGTCGAACTATCAATGACCCCACGTACATCACGATGAAAGAAACCGCTTGAAACAAGGCTAAATACAACACTCAGTATTGCAAGCTTATCAAGGTTGGTAGGAAAAGGTTCTACCTGTTCTTGCCGAGCAGGTGCTTTTCCTTTATCGCCCTTGCCGCTAAAAGGCCATGGCGCACATGCCATTGACTGCATGGACAATAGGCTTATAACCAAAGCACGCAAAATAAATCGTGAGTAAGAAATCGGTAGAAAACGAACCAGCATGTATCCCCCCTTAGAAACACGTTGATGATTATGAAAATACTATGTTAGATAACCCCCCTACCGTATCAACAAATTGACTGCCAGTCAAAAGGATACACCGCACTAATAGGCCTATAATACAGCTACATCACCTCTTTCATCTATATCATTGACAAATGGTGAATTGAATTGTTAATGTTAAAATAGCAAGTTTCACTATATGAAACATTAACGAAATATAAAGGAGAGAAAATGAAACAGAATTACAAAGTCAGTGCCATGGTATTAGTACTCATGAGCACTATAGTAACGAGTATTTTATCATGGAGAAAAGCACCAGAGTATCGTCATATTCCAGAGTACACAATAACCGTAAGAAATGCGTTTCTTGCGATCCCCGTACACGTCTCATGGGAATCAACTGCCGATGCAAGGACCTTTGAGTATGGGGAGGAAGCTGCGAAACCTGAAACGGGCAGCAAGAATATTAAGCGGTTAAAAGAAACAAAGATTACTTATAAAGGGTTTCTCAAAAAATTAACTATAACAACAGGCGATGGGAGAACAAAGACATATACTGACACCCCAAAAAAAGAACCATGGATGGATGAAGATCAGCATACGCTCACATTCTCACAAATTGGTTGGCGGTACATTTGGGGAGGTAACCTTAACAGATATGAAAAATTTACCATCGTTGATAAAGGTTGGGGCAAGCCAGGAATTGAGTTTTCAAAATCCAAATTAAAATAACACTTAGTGCAAAAACGCGAAAGCATATCTTATGCTACATCAGGGACAACCACCCTGCTGGACTGATAAAAAAGACACAAACAAATAATGCAGTACAACTTAATAGCAGTGATAAATAACAACCTCACGCGGTATTAAAACGTCAAGATATGCATAGAAAAGATTAATAAAACAAAAAGGATATAATATGAAACAATATCATAAACTAAGTGCCATGATATTGGTATTCATCACTGGCATGCTATCAAGCAATCTTGCTGCCAAAACAAAAAAAACTATAAAAAATAACTTTTTCTTTAAATCCGTAAAAATCTCATATATGACTAATAAAGGACAGGGAGGATCAGAGGGCATTGATGCAAGAGGCAAAACAAGCATTAAATTTGACGGCTTCCTAACAGAATTTACGGTATTCATAAATAACCCTAAGCGCTCCAAGACCTATAGAGATCACCCAAGAATACAGTATATAGACAATGGATCTGCATCAGAGTGGGGAAAAGAAATAGTTTGGATAGAAGATATGAACAGAGATAACACCTTTACTATCTTTGATGCAGGTGGCAAGCCAGATATTTCTTTTAGCAACAAGTAACATATAAACTAAAAACGCAGTAATTAACATATCTTGTGCCACAACAGGGTCAATCCCATGCTAGCCAGATAAATAGTAATAAAAGGAGAGAAAATGAAACAGAATTACAAATTAAGTGCAATGGTATTGGTACTCATAAGTGGTATCTTGTCAAATAATCTTGTTGCCACAACCAAATGGGTGAGCCTCGGCACTTTTACTCAAGGGACGGGGGAACTAAACCCTCCCGTAACCATATCCTGGACAACGAATACGGGAAGCAAAGGTACTCTAACCCTCCAACCAGGGACAGGGGCTGAAATCAAATATAACGGTTACTTAGAAAGACTTACCGCTGTACCAGAAAAACTTAAATCCATATATCAGCCCTCCGATATATATACAGATAGCCCAAAAGTACTTACGTTTTCAGTTGGCCTAAGAACTAAAATAACGAGAAAAGTAAAAGTATGGAGACACAAGATGAACCTCCCCGAGAAAAATCACTTTGCGATCATTGGAACCCAATATCCAAACATTCCCGGATATTACAAGCGTATTAGGATTGCTTTTGAGAACAAAAAATAATCCTTAGTCTAAAAACGCAGTAATTAACATATCTTGTGCTACATCAGGGGTAATCCCTCTGCTAGCGAGATAAAAGAGATGCTCATCGTTGAGACGGCTTATCGCTGCCCCATGCTCACAGCTCACATCATCAGCTTCGACTTCAAGCTTGGGAATAGTAATAACGCGTGCCTCATCACCTAATAACAGATTTTTATTCACCTCACGGGCAGAAACTCGCTGTGCATCTTTCTCAATGCGAATCAAGTTATCACAGGTCAGTCGCGCAGCATCAAAGAGGACGCCCTTAATGACCAAGTCACTTTTTGTATCAGCAGCTTCATGATGCTGCATAGTCTTAAAGCGTATATGGCGAGTACCACTGCCAACACAAGACGCCTGGATAAAGGCCACACCTCCCTGCCCAACTAATCGAATAGTCAGTTCTTTAGAAAGTTCATCTTTGGATGCATTGTCTATACGACAGAAATACCGCACGAAACTATCCCGCTCAACGACCAATACAACCTGCAAGGAAGATATCTCATGCAGATCATCAATAACTTCATAGCGCATACCAGCCGGTATGGTTATCTCGTAGGCAAGAGAGGCATCCTCACCTGATACAAGCTCAGAAAGAAGCACCTTATCTTTAGACGAGGGCAATGAAAGTGATATCATCCGATGCTCCCTTCCATCTCAAGGGCAATAAGACGGTTCATCTCAAGGGCATATTCCATAGGAAGTTCTTTGACAAACGGCTCAATGAAGCCGTTTACAATAAGTGTCTCCGCCTCAAGTAAAGTAAGGCCTCTGCTCATGAGATAAAACAATTGCTCATCACCAATCCTACTCACTTTAGCTTCATGACCAATATCAACATGTGAATCAGCAATATCAATAAATGGATACGTATCAGAAATAGACTTATCATCGAGAATAAGCGCATCACACGTTACAGTAGATTTACAGTGCTTTGCACCTTTTACTACCTTTATCACGCCCCGATAGCTACTACGGCCACCGTTCTTGCTAATAGATTTTGAAATGATGCGTGAACTCGTATGTGAGGCGAGATGGATAGCCTTGCCACCGGCATCTTGGATTTGACCAGGGGCACTGGCCATAGCAATCGAGAGGATATCAGCGCGTGCACCTTTCTCTTTTAAAATAACGGATGGGTATTTCATGGTAATGCCGCTACCCAAGTTGCCATCAACCCACTCAACAACTGAGTCTTGATAAGCAAATGCACGCTTGGTTACAAGGTTAAACACATTGCGCGACCAGTTTTGGATGGTGGAATATCGTACGCGTGCACCCTTTTTAGCCACAATCTCTACCACGGCACTATGGAGCGAGCTACTCGTATATGATGGCGCGGTGCATCCTTCCACATAATGTATGTGGCTTCCTTCATCAGCAATAATGAGCGTGCGCTCAAATTGTCCCATCTGCTCGGCATTTATCCGAAAGTATGTCTGCAATGGTACGGTGACTTCTACCCCTTTTGGAATGTAGACAAAGCTACCGCCACTCCACACTGCACTGTTAAGTGCTGCAAATTTATTATCATTCGGTGGCACAATCGTGCCAAAATACTCCTTGAAGAGCTCCGGATATTTTTTAAGGGCCGTATCGGTATCAAGAAATATCACACCTTTTTTAGCCCATTCTTCCTTAAGGTTATGGTAGACCACTTCTGATTCATATTGAGCGCCCATACCGGCAAGGTGTTTGCGCTCCGATTCAGGAACACCGAGTCGATCAAAGGTATACTTGATCGAATCTGGCACGTCATCCCAGGAAGTACTCTGTTTTTCCACCGGCTTAATGTAGTAATAGATATCATCGATATTAAGCGCGGAAAGATCAGGACCAAAGGCAGGCATTGGTCGTGCTTCAAAATATTCGAGTGCTTTAAGGCGAAAGGCAAGCATCCAGGCAGGTTCATCCTTCTTTGCCGAGATATTGCGTACAATATCCTCGTTAAGACCTTTTTCGGTCTTATATACATACTCTTCGGGTACAGAGAAGCCTTCAGTGTAGCGCAAGCCAAGATTGCTGAGATCTGATGCCATCATAATCCTTATACGTAGGGTAAAAAAATACCGTATTTTAGCAGTATTTAGGATAGCCTAAGATATGAAATTCAACAACCCGGCCAGCTCCAGTTCCTTACATTCAGAACAAAAATGCAAAAATATTGTATACTAAAGTGTGACTAGAGGTATTATGCAACATGAAGAACAAGGAACGTTCATGCCACAAAGTCATAGCATCCTTTACGTGCTTATCATAAGCATGCTCAGTTACTGGCCCTCTTTGCCGGCCGGAAAACCCTGGTATTCAGAAGATGCAATAGATCATATGCGTAGCGTCCATGAATGCATAGAGTCCTTATTAAAAACCAAAAGTTATTATGCACGAGGCGATCTTTTACGTCAGACAGAAAAAAGAATTCGCACGACCTGTACGTATATAGCCGTTCATGATAAGGCTCCACAGCATGCTGCTTCGTTTTGTTTAGATATAGTAGAAAAGCTACTCAAAAGTGGTGAATGTTATCTCGCAAATAAGATAACCCCTCTGGTGTTCTGGTATTACAGATATCACGGTGCAACAATCATATCAAAAGATTTAGTTGCCATCCGCCAAAAAATAACTACCTGGCATCTCTCCCAAAGAGGCCTTCGTTATCTAGAAAACGTGATTGTTGATACCACCACATTCATGGTAGAGCATAATAGATCCTACAAAGAGATAATTGATTTTCTTAATAAACTAAGCTTACAGGCAGCACAAAATGAAAACCTATATCAAAAACACAACAAAGAATATCTGAGCATCTTATTTATCATTGATCACACAAAGCAATATTATGATTTTTGTGCAGAGAATGCTAAAAGAAAGGCCCGGAGAGCCTCAACTCCTTAAAACCAGTGCTATTTGTTTCTGATAGTCCATAAAAACATATCAAAGATGGATAAAATATACCCATAGCAAATACGCCAAAAAGCCTTTATCTACCCCACTTTACAAAGCATCATGCTCTTTTTATACTGCCACCGTTCAGATAATGTTCGGGTGGCTTGAAAAGGACTTCTATGTGCATAATACAAAGAAGCACAAGAGCAAAGGTGTACTTTGCGATGTACATCTTCATGGGGCATATCGCCTTACAGCATGCACTTTCCCTACCATACAATGAAGAGGTAAAGGGAGGTATCAAAACGGCAACTTCATGTGTTGCTGCCTTCTATGGATATTCTTTAATCACCTTGCTACGCATGGAACTCAAGTTCTGGGACGAGTCACGCTTAAAAAATACACCATTTATGCTCTTTAAACCTGACTCCCATCGCTTAATCGCCAAGTGGGCAGAAGATCAGTGGCTTACTGCTGATGATATGAGAGCTCATAGAACTGCATATAGAGCAGATTTTGAATCAAGCATTAAAAATGCTGCACGGGGTGCATGGATTACCCGCTATGCGCAATCAGAATATTACCTGATCTCATTTCACAAAGACATTCTTGAAGAACTGGCCTCATTTAATGCACTACGAAGAGAATTGGTGCTCATTAATACCTTTGCTTATGGCCTCAAAGAAAAAGCTGAAAAATGGATCGCTATCATTAATCATTATGAAAAACGACTCAAGTTTATCCAAGATACGGTGCTAGCCATGGATGAATATTCACGACAACTTGCCGACCGACAACGACGAATACTCATCGCCTATGGCGAACCAAATGTTGAGGTCAACTATAAGGTCCCATACTAATACGGAGAGCAATTTCCGTAATAGGACCATCTATCACTAAGAAGGCACGTCATTATGGCGTGCCTTCTTAGTTAATAAGTTTATGTATTAAGTGGAACTTGATAACCCTGGGACTCTATCTCAAGGGCTAGATTACTGCCGCCGCTTTGAACGATCTTACCTTCATGCATGACATGCACTACATCAGGGATAAGATAGGAAAGTATACGTTGGTAGTGGGTAATGATAAGCATGCCCATATCAGGCCGATCAGCCTTGATCTTAGTAAGACCGGCGCATACAATCTTGAGAGCATCAATATCGAGCCCTGAATCAACCTCATCGAGGATGACACATCGTGGCTGTAGTACGGCAAGCTGTAAAATCTCTGCCCGTTTTTTCTCACCACCAGAAAAGCCTACATTGAGACCGCGCCCGGCAAATGATGCGGGAATAGAGAGTAAGTCGAGTTGATTTTGTAGATGTTCTTTAAAGGCACGCATACCAAGCTGCTTCTCCGTACCACCGTATAGGGCATTATATGACTGTCGTAAAAAGTCGGACATGGTAAGGCCTTCAATCTCAAGTGGGTACTGACAGGCTAAGAATATGCCCTTTTTCGCGCGTTTATCAGGCGAAAGGTCAGTAATCTTTTCATCATAGAACTGGATCTCTCCTTCAGTGACCTTATAGGCAGGATGCCCCATAAGTGCCATCGCAAGTGTTGACTTGCCAGACCCATTTGGCCCCATGATGGCATGAGTCTCGCCCTCTTGCAGCGTCAAATTTACCCCCTGAAGGATTTTTTTATCATCAGTCGATACATTGAGGTCGGTAATTAAAAGTTGTGTCCTCACGGCCTAAATTCCTTGTTTTTACATACAGGGTGAGAGAGTAAAAGAAATGGGAGATATAATCTAGCATACGCTACATTACGCAAAAGATAAACGGGATGGGTTCTGAGAATGAGCCTTAGGACTCGAATGAGTCTTAGGCAAGAAATCGCATAGGATTTATGGCTTGATTAGTGGCTAAGATTTCGAAGTGGAGATGATGGCCGTTTTTGCCGCGCACATGGCCAGAGTTACCCACATAGCCAATAACTTGTCCTTTTTTCACCTTCTTACCAGGTGGTACTAAGATACGATGTAAGTGTGCATAGCGACTTTTATAGGCATCGTTATGCGAGATAAGGACCATCTTGCCAAACCCACCAGCAACACATGCTTCTTCAACTATTCCAGAGGCTGCTGCTTTTACGGGTGTACCCTTGATGGCGGCCATATCGATACCTGCATGGAGTCGTTTACGTGCACGCCAGCCAAAATATGATGAAATCCAAAACTGTTTTCGTGCAATCGGCCATGCAAATGCCGGTGCTTTCTCAAGTAATGAATTACTCGGACGGAACCGTTTACTTCGTTGAGTTGCACTTTTTACATGCGCGCCGCCCCCAACACTCTTAAGTGTTACACTAAAGAGGATGGGTACTATGATCGCCATAACAGCAACCAGTTCTCGACGAGAGTATTCACCCCACGATTTGCCCGAGTTATTCATACGCTTCATTATATGATTCTCACTGTGCCTTATTTCATCATCACATCAACGTGATCATGCTTTTTCTTCTTCTTTTTCTTATCTTTTTTATCTTCAACTTTGGAGTAACCAAGCGCTCCACCAGTTACTGTTTTTTCTTTTCGCGTGCAACTACTAAAAAGCAATGCTGTACAAAGAAACCCAGAAAATAAAAATATGCTGATCTTTTTCATGTTCAACCTACCTCGTAATAATTTTACATGATTTCATCGAGACACAGCCCTGCGCTGCCAATCGACGATACTATGTTTTAATACTATTAAATAATCGCATACAAAATAAAGTATTTTATATTTCTTTGCCAGAAGATACTGAAAGTTAAGGATTTTTATATCAAAGAATCTATGAAAAAACTATACATCATTAGATGAAGAGTTGAATTTATACTTCTTTGATGAACTCTCTTCGTATCCACCCTATTTGAGAACCACGTTTGATTTTGACATAGCCATCTGAAGCCTTGGTCACGACAACCTCACTTCCTTCAGGAAGCATAACAAGAAGCTGAAATTTTTCATCTGGACCAGAGAGGAGTTTTCCTTCAGTCCTTATCACCACCGCATATCGACGGGAATCAAGACTATACTTAATCACAAGAAATACGCCAAATAGAGCAACCAGAAAGAATAGAGGAACGATAATTATTTTTTGTTTTTCCTTATAGAGCACTTTTAAGTAGATAAATAAAAAGATCCACAACAGAAGGAAAATAAGCTGTAGTACACCGAGTGGAATCGCGCGAAGTAATGACGTGATCGAACCTTTTGCCGCCTTAAGGAAGGCAAAGCGAACCTTTTCATCTGCTGGTCGCAGCTTATCTTTGATTAACGCAATATTACTCAGTAACTCGCCACGATTAAAGAAGCCCCATTCACGCTGTGCACGGCGGAAATATAAGAGTGCATAACCCAGTCTGCCGAGGTTATAGGCACAATTACCCAAATTAAAGTTCACAACGGCACTTGGTTGTGGAATCTTGAGATAACGATTCATCGCATCTTGGAACTTTTTTTCTTTATAGAGCCGATTAGCTTCAAGAAAAAGTGCCTCAGAGTCACCAGCGCGGCCATCAATAGAGAACATAGTCATGCCAGCAATCATGGATATACAAAGAAGAGATCGTAGGCTCATCGTCACTTTTTACCTTCCATTAATTTCGTATCAGCGTGTGTGCGTACAATGTTATCAATTTTTGTAAGCCACGCAGAAGCATCCAAGAATAATTGCGTTTTCTCCGTCTCCTTCAGCGTTTTGGCAGAAAACGAAGCGTGTGCACATACTGAAAGAAAGGCGAGAAATTCACCGATCATATCAGACGGGGCGCAAGCTTTGCGAAGCATATCCTCTATAAATGCTTCATGCACCACATGGGGCAATACCCCATATCGCGCGGCAAAGTATTGCATAAATAAGGCATATAGACCAGCAACATCTCCACGGGCAGCGAGCGCTCGACACGCCTTTTGTGTCCCTCTTAGCAGGGTATTAATGCCCAACATATGTGAAAACTTGGCCTGACTTGCTCCCCATACTATGCCAAGTCGCCGGGAAAAGACAACACCAGGAGGTATCATAAGCATTAAAAGTAAAAGCCATAGAGGCAATACCACACGAGAGGTGGCAACGATGGGCCCCTCTTCTTCGATGAACGCAATGGGCTCATCATGTACAGGCTCGTTATCTAAGCCAGTGCCTGCCTTCTGCACGGCAGGTGGGGAAACAATACCCGTGGGATCGCCATTAACAGCAAGCTTTAGCGGCTCACTGGCAAGAGTTTTATATGCTCGTTTATCAACATCAAAATAGGTAAAATGATGAGAGGGAATCTCCCATGTACCGGGCTGATTTACTTGGACTATATACGTAAACTGTTTTTTACCACCAGCTGGACCCTCTGAAGGAAGAGGGATCTCTTCAACTTTTGATTCATAATGCGTAAAGCTTTTAGGGAGGTGTAATGTCGGGGACTCGATTTGCGCTAAGTTCCCCTCTCCCTCTATCTCAACCGTAAGCGTTAAGGGTTGATGCAATGTTGCCTTCTGAGAAGAAAGTTGAAACGCGAACCGATTAAAGGTACCGACTCCATCAACTCGTCCTTTATGTGCCGGTAATGGTTTTACCTCAATGGAAAGATCATTTGATGCAAGCATTTTCTGTCGGGAACCACGGCCAAAAAAGTTGGAAAAGAACGGATCATTGAATGCTGATCCCCCCTGACGAAGAAACGGTTTGAGGTACGTAATACGAGCGGGGGCAATCTTTTTCTCACCTTCATTAAGGGGAAGCAGTACATAATCTTTGGAGTGCACTAACCATTCCTCACCCTCAATGATTTCAGTGGATGCAGAGGCTTCTTTATTAACTTCTTGCACCAAGAACCCAGGTAGTTCTGGTAACGTAACAAGTGAGTCACCCATACCACCTTGGAAATAAAATTTACTGGTGAGTACGACCGGTTCACCGAGTACTACCTGCTCTTTATTAGTCAGCAGTGCAAAGTATTCTTCAGCGTTTTGTTCAGACATACCGTCTTTAGCTGCAGTATGAGGGCTACTCTTTCGCTGTGTGGTATCAAAGGCTACGGTATTTGATTCTAATATTGAACCATCAACCTCTACACTCGCAGGTCCAATGGTTTGACGCCCTTCATCAGAAACGATCACATCATAGATAAATGTTTTCACGGATGACATTGAAGAGCCAATGAGTCGAATCTCTTGGGTACTACTGCGCCCAACAACCTGCAGGGCATCAAGGCCATGTATGGTTATCTTAGCGGTCGTTTGCGGCGGATCAGCAACAGAAAGTTTGATCTGAAAGGGTTCACCCAGAAACACTTTAGGAATACGCACCCCCGTCTGCTCATCAATAGTGGTGCGGGCACCATCTATTGAAAGGGTAAGCTGCGTCGGTGAAATACTCCCAAAGAGCATACCCACACAAAGTACATAAAGACGCACATGTTTACTTACCTGCATATAGCTTTACCAATTTTTTTGTCCACGTTGCAGTGTACGTGCATCTCGCTTTAGTTGACGCATAATCACTGCCTTTTGTCGTGAAGACTCATCGTGTTCAAGTTTTTGTAAGATTGCCCGCATCCCGCTCTTGGCAACTTCTTCGGACCCATCAACTATGCCCGCAGCTTCTCCTTCACGATCGTCTCTGTGATCTTGAGAATCTGCCTGTTGCTGCCCGGTTTGCGCAGCAGTTTTTTCTCGGTCTTGTGAATCTCCCGCTCCGCCCAGTTGATGTTCTTGCTGGTCTTTCGCGTCGTCCGATCCCGCTTCACTGCGGTCGTTTTCTTGATTGTCTCTAGATTCGGCTCCACGTTCGGAAGCATCAGTCGAATTTCTTTCGCCACCAGGGCGTTGCCCTGGCCTGGGTTTTTCCTTCTCAACTTCACCACGTTGTGCTTTTCCTTTTTGTTCTTGCTCATCAACACCACCTGGTTGTCCACTTTTGTCCTCTGTTGGTGAGGAATCTGAGGATTGAGGTTGTTGTTCCTGTTTCTGCTCTTCGTTTTGGCCTTGTTGTTTTTCTTCCCCTTGATCCTGTTGTTGATCTTGGGATGGACTACCTTGTGGCTGTTGTGGAGGTGTATCTTTTTCTTTCTGTTGCTGCTCGTCTTTTTGCTGTTCTTGCTCAGACTCTTGTTTTTGCTGCTCCTGCTGTTTCTCTTGTCCTTGCTGTTGGTCTTTTTGCTGCTCTTGTTCTTGTTTTTTCTTCTCAAGTTCTTTGAGCAGTTCGTAGGAACTTATGAGGTTAACGCGTGCCCGTTCATTATCAGCATGAGTGCGAAGGACATCCTTAAAGCGGATAATCGCGCATTTCACTTCATAGATGGCTGAGTTATTTAATTTCTCTTCCAATTTTTTCCACCGCCAGTCTTTACCAAGCATGTGCAGGGTATTACGATAAAAACAGTTACCCCAGTTAAATTGAGCCTGTTCATGGAGGGCTTCATCCTTTGTAGTACCTTCTACCGCACGGCGAAAGTTTTCTTTGGCTGCATCAAATTTACCTTGATGATAATAGACATTACCTAAGTTGTAGTTGATCTGGGGGTCATGTGGTTCATTAATTTGCTGACGCTCGAGGAGTTTTTGGGCATCGGCATAGTCACCTTCTTGATAAGCAACATATGCTTTATAGCCAGGGAAAAAGCCTTGTGAAGCCCGCATAGGAGCAAAGAGGCTCAAGAGGAGCGTACATACCATGCCAATACGTATATGTTTGTTCATGTCTTATCCTTGGTATGGAATAGTGCGTTATCTAGCATCACCCGTTATATAAACCTGTTTAACAGGCCCATAGAGTATACACGACTATAAAATCCACTCTAGCGCTAAAAGCACTGCTGATATTCCTAAAAATAACGGATATCGTTCTTCAAAAAGTGAAAACGCCTTCTCTCCAAATTCTTCTTTCTCAAACCGATCAATAAAAGAGGCAATGGTATCAAGATCTCGCTCATCCATGCCAGCGCGCACATACTGCCCACCAAGGTCATTACAGATATCCTGTAACCCAGCTTCGTTTAGCACTGACAGCACCGGATTACCCTGCTCATCGCTCTCATGTCCTACCTGTGCACCTGTATGATCAATAATAGGTATAGGCGCACCTGCCGGGGTACCGATACCAAGACCACACATATGTATCCCCTCTTTCTTCGCCGCCGCTTTAGCAGCGCCTAGGTCGAGAGAAAAATCCTCACCATCAGTGAGGAGTAACATAAGCTTGCTCTTACGATGGGCACTATGTTCATAGAGTGTTAATGCTTTGGTAATCGCTTTATCAATCGCGGTGGTTCCAGAAGAAAACGCTTCCGCTTCAACGGCATCTAAGAACATCAAAAATGCGGAGAAATCAGCCGTGAGTGGCGATTGTACATAGGCATTACCGGAGAATAGGATAAGCCCGACACGTTCAAAGCGCAATTTACGAAGGAGGTTACGAATCTTTAGCTTGGCAAATTCGAGCCTGCTGGGTGCAAGATCTGCCGCGCGCATACTACGTGAGACATCAAGTAAGATAAGCACATCACGTCCCTCTTGCTTAACCATCTGCTCTTTTTTACCCCATTGAGGCCGTAGAAGTGCAGCAAAGAGAAATATAAGGCTTCCCAGCATAAGAAGCAGTTTAAACAATGATTTACGCAGAGAAAAGTGTAATAAAAATGTGTTCTGCCACTGGGGATGAGCGAGGGTATATATAACCTGTCGAATCCAGCGGTAATGCCACCACATCATAGCGCAAAGCGGAACTAGTAGCAGCCACCAGTGTATCAGGTGAAATGCGGCAAAATGGATTCCAAATATATCCATCATATCCCCCTAAAATAGAGACTTCGCAACCCGATCTCCATGCATAAAAGGAGCATGACCACCCAGATCAGACGTGTAAAGAGTTCATAGAATTGATGATACATCGAGGTTTCTTGCACTGTTTTCTCGAGAAGATCGATATGGTCATAAATTGCCCGTAACTGTTTTGGATTATCGGCCCGAAACGCCTTCCCTTTGGTCTCTCGTGCAATCTTCTCAAGCAAGGTCATATCGACCGAATCTTGTGCCTGCACAATATTGCCCCCATAGGCCTCCAGATAGCCACCTCCCGGGCGACCGATACCAATGGTATATACCTTTACCCCAAATTGTTTGGCAAGTTCGATAGCAGTATCAGGTGCAATGACATCACCCTGTGGAACCCCATCGGTGAGGAGGATCACAATTTTGCTCTTTGCCGTTGACTTACGAAGGCGATTAATACTCATAGCAAGGCCACTTCCAAGTGCGGTACCTTCAGCATCAACATCACCGATGGCAACCTTAGCAATGATCTCCTTTAAAATATGCTTATCCAGGGTCAATGGACACCGGGTAAGGACTTCATTACCAAATATGACAACCCCAATCGGATCATCAATACGCTTTTCAATAAACCGAATCGCTTCAGTCTTTGCTACCTCAACTCGTGACCGCCTATCATGAGGGTCATCAAAAAGCTGCATGCTCCCGGAAACATCAAGAGCAACAACTATTGCTACTCCTTCAACGGGTATCTTTGAACGCTCATCCACTACCTGTGGGCGAGCAATCAATATAATAAGCCCTAAGAGTACTAAGCTACGCAAGAGAGTAAGTATCCATCTCGCAGATGATCGAGAGGTACCAGCTAAAGAACCAGTGAGTGGATATACATACCGCGGTGATGGCCGCCACCATACATAATAGATAAAGACCCCCACAAAGAGGGGTATGAGTACAAAGAAAAGCTCAGGATAGAGAAATCGTACAAACATATGACTGGGTAAGTAAGGAAAAACTGGTGTTTATTGGACCTAAGTCTAGTGCAGAAACGGCTAAGAAACAACGGATAATAGGCGCTACTGGGTCTTGCTTGGTGCTAATTGGCTCACAAACCAATCACGCACGCGAGTAGTAAAAGACTCATTCGTATCGTCTTGTGCATAGGTAAACGGCGTACCAATGATAAGTTCAATCGTTGCTGCGCGTGGATTGATGACTAATCCCTTACGGGGAAGCACTTGGCCGGCACCACGAATTGCTAAAGGTATAACGGGCATATCAAGCTTTTTGGAGAGCAACGCAAATCCTTCATTAAACGGTAATAAGACACCTTCATCAGAGCGCGTCCCTTCGGGGAATAATATGAGATGATTGGGCTGCAAGCGGGCAAGGCGCATAAGTTTTGCAAGTGCAGCAGCACCTTTACGCGAGCTTTCACGATGCAGCGGTACATGCATACGGCGAATGAGTGTGCCAAAGAGGGGAAGACGAGCATATTCCTCTTTTGCAATCCAGACACGGGGATATGAACCGAGTACATATTCCACCAGTGGTATATCAAGTGCTGAGGTGTGATTCATGACAAATATAGCTGGCTGAGTGGGATAGGTAGGTAAATGCTCTCTACCAATAGTACGTACTTTAGAGAAGGTAGAGCGCACCAAAAAGGTATTCCACCAGCTCGTGAGAAAGAAGTAGAGCCTATTTCCGTAGCGAATCCGCTCAGGGAGAAGGGCAATCACCAGACAAAGGGGTAGAAAAAGAAGCGTGATGAGTAAGCCAAGCACACCAGTAATGATGGTAGTCAAAAGCATAGCCACCTCCAGACAATATTATCCAAAGAATAAAGCGTAGTTACCATGTTTAATTTTAAGATAATAGTTTGTCATGATGCTCAAGAAGAATAAGCGAAAGAGGCTCCGAATGATAAATTCACCAATATTAAGGAGAAGTATCACAATAAAGTGGTCGAATACACCAAACCAACCCGCTATACCATGCACAATCGAAAGTGGCCCGACTAGCTCAAAGGCAAGGATGCCAAAGGCGCCAAATATGGCACAGGCCGGCAAGTAATAAATAATCGCCTTAAGCCCGCGGGTCATAGAATGCACAATGTTTTTTAACCGCCCTTCTGAATCAAGCAAGAAAAAAGAGGTCAAAGAGAGATAGGGCAGCAGCAGTAATGACAAGCTCATAAGAAGTGCCCCAAGATCCTTTGCAATGAACCGTTGTGCAAAAGGCGCATATTGATCATGGACAATAAACATTTCAGTAAGTGAAAGGAGGCCAAAGAATAGCCCAACCATAATACCAACTAACCCCAGTACCCCGACAATACGACGAAAATACTCGTAAAAGTAGGCAAGATCTTTGCGCTCAAGCGAGGCGCGGACACATAAAAGCATAACAAACGAGATTAAGAACCGAGAGGCCATAAGACCCGTGAAGGCATATTCAACAGGGATTACATGATATCGCAAGACATAATCAACAATGAAAAACGGACTGAAATAACGTACTAATAACGAAACTGCCCCAATACTGTTCTTAAGGCAGACAAGGATAAAAAGCTTTAAATTAGCCTTACGAAACAGTTCAAGCGACGATTTCCATGAAAGGAGAATTACTGACATACCCATAGTTAATGCACCACCAATTTTGCAATGAAAGTACTGCTACTCATACACAGATATTCAGTTTACGACCTTTTATACGAAAAATCAAAATCACCCTCCTACCCCCAAAATCGTCAGAAAGGCATCATTTATCGCATTTCTGTACTAAGCAATTGACACTTAGGAAATAAAATGCTTATAGTATATATTAGGAAATCTGGGGGGATTTAGCTTTGTCATGGATATGACGGCTCATGAACACATAAATAATAACCAAAGACACTTTACACTATTACAAGTACAGTTCGTTGCATACGGAATAGATAATAATGAAAAAAGGCACAAAACTTTTAATCGTCGAGTCACCGGCAAAGATTAAGACTCTTTCAAAGTTTCTTGGCGAAGATTTTGTCATTCTTTCAACGTTTGGCCATGTTAAGGACCTGCCTAGCCGCAAGATTGGCGTTTCGATAGACAATGGAAAGGTTGTCCTTGAATACGAGCCAATCAAGGATAAGGCTAAGGTTATCAAAGAAATTTGTGCCAAAGCAAAGAAGTCTGAAGAAGTATACCTTGCCTCTGACCCTGATCGGGAAGGGGAAATTATTGCCTGGCACATTGGTGAAGAAATTGCGCAAGTAATCAAAGATCCATCAAAAATCTTCCGTATTACCTTTAATGAGATTACAAAGCAAGCCGTAACAGCGGCCATTCAAAACAAATCAACCGTTGATATGGAAAAAGTGCAAGCACAGCAAGCACGCCGTGTTCTCGATCGTTGGGTGGGATATGAAGTCTCGCCAATTTTATGGAGAAAGATTAGAAAAGGACTCTCAGCAGGACGAGTCCAATCAGCTACCCTTCTCATCGTATGCACACGCGAAGAAGAGATTGTTAGCTTTAAGCCAGTAGAATCCTGGTCGATTCATGGCACGTTTAGTGACAAGAAAGTAACGATCATTGCTGAGCTGGCCAAAATCAAAAACAAAGTCGCAAAGCTTACTAATAAAGAAGAAGCAACTAAGGTTGTCGATGCACTGAAAAAAGAAAGCTATGCTGTAAGTGACATCACAGTTAAGAAGCGTATCAAAAATCCCGTGCCACCGTTTATGACCTCTACTATTCAACAGGCAGCACATAATATCCTTGGCTTCTCGGTTAAAAAAACCATGATGATCGCCCAGCGGCTCTATGAAGGAGTTGCACTAGCGGATAAAAATAACCCTGAAGCGCTCATTACATACATGCGTACTGACTCGCTTCGTCTTTCCGATACTGCTATTACCGCAGCACGTGGATTTATTGATAAAAATTATGGTGATAAATATCTCCCATCAAAAGCAAATGTATATGCCAAGAAAGCAGCACAGGATGCTCACGAAGCAATCAGGCCTATTAATGTTGATATCAAGCCTGAGTTTGCAGCCCGTTATCTTTCAAAAGATGAATCAAAACTTTATAGTCTTATCTGGAAGCGATTTGTAGCCTGCCAGATGACACCAGCAGAATATTCACAACGCATTGTATCAATTGAAGGTGGCGATTATTTATTCCGCATAACCGGTTCTACTCTTATATTTGATGGGTTCCTTAAGGTCTATCTCGTTGAAGATGAAGATGATAAGAAGACGGTTAAAATACCGAAAGAAATCGAGAAGGGAATACCTCTCTCACTTGATAAGATTGATCCAAAACAACATTTTACCCAGCCACCTCCACGATATAGTGAAGCGACGCTGGTAAAAGAAATGGAAAAGAAAGGTATTGGCAGACCAAGTACGTATGCTGCTACCTTAAATACCATTCAAAAACGAGAGTATGTTATAAAGGATAAGAGGCGGTTTACGCCAACAGAGCTTGGCAAATCCGTGAATAACATGCTTATTAAAAATCTTCCAGATATCATCAACCTTACCTTTACTGCCCAAATGGAAGAGGATCTTGATAAGATCGCTCAAGGTAATATTAAGCGCGATGTAGTACTTGAAACTTTTTATAAGAAATTTAAAGAGGATCTCGTAGAATTTGGGGAACAAAAAGGAAAAGAAGCTGTACAAACAGATCTTTCCTGTTCAAAGTGTAAAAAGCCACTCGTCATCCGATTTGGAAGAGCCGGAGAATTTGTTGGCTGTTCAGCATTCCCAGAATGCAAATTTACGTCTAATTTTATTCGCTCTTCGGAAGGGAAAATAGAACTTATGGAACCAGAAGCACCAAAAGTCAGTGAACAAAAGTGTCCTAAATGTAGTAAAGCAATGGTGGAGCGTATGGGCCGATTTGGACCATTCCTTGCCTGTTCAGGTTATCCTGAGTGCAAGCATATCCATCAAGAAACACTCAAGATGCCATGTCCTGATTGTAAGAGCGAGGTTGTCCAACGTCGTTCAAAGCGTGGCGCATTTTGGGGCTGTAGTGGCTATCCAAAATGTACCTTTACTATCTTTGGCAATGTACTCGAAGAGGCTTGTCCTGACTGTAAGTCACCGTACTTATTGAAGACAAAAGAAAAGGTAAGTTGTCCTTCAAAAGAATGTGATTATTCAAAAGCATCTGAATAGAAGGCAAAACGTACACAAAAAAAAGGCCCTTGAATGAGGGCCTTTTTTTAATTCATCAGTATGCGTTACGCTTCACCGCGTACGTCATCCCATATTTTCTCAAGAGCATTCTCTTCAAGAGCGGTAAGCTCTGCATCAAGGAAGGAAATCTGTTCCATCTGAGTGTTACAGAATCGTTTAACTTGTTCTTCATTAAATAAGAAGCGAGAAGAAGTCTCTTCACTCTGTGCTTCTGGATCTAGGTTAATCAGCCCTACTCTCTTGAGCTGGCCATCAGAATAGATACGTAATAACTCACTAAACTCATCAAGTTGTGCTTTGTTCTTCACTTGCTTAAGCACATGATCTTGCATGAATGCGCTCAACTCACCACATGATGCCTCATGAAGACTTTCACAAACGAAGTCGAGATCGGCATTGGGGTATGACTGCGCAACGAGGTGTGAAAAGGCAGCAATACGTTTACCAGCGATCTCTGAATATTGAAGGCTTGCATTAGCACGTTTAAGAAGTGTTAAGACAGAATTAAGTTCCTCAAGTGGAGCAGCAATATCTTTACCACTACGATCTTTTTGAGAGATATGGTTATAAGTAGAAGTAACACGAGAGAGGATATTTTTCACAAACATCATCTTATCAGCAACAGTAGGAGTAACACAGGCGATGTGTAGTGCATATGTGTTAACTAACTGTTCACCCTGCTCTTCTTTAGCTATCGGATCAAGCGTAAACTCTTTAACAAAGTAAGGAGCAATCGCAAATCCTGTCTCTGCACGGATAAGGGAAATTAATGATTCAACAGCATCTTCAAGAACTTTTGGCTGATGTTGAGCAATAAAATCTTTATGAAGTAATGATTTATTCTTGCGTAACAATGATCGGGACTCATCGAGTACAAAGACTTTTTCTATAGCAGCTGCACGTTCGCCTATCTCGTCATGAAATAAATCATGTTCAAGCTCTGCAAGCCTAACTGCTTGTTCAATGTCGATGGTAATATGAAATTCAAACCCTGTTTGGTCGTCTTTGATGGAAGTAACAAATGGTTGTGTGTCACTCTTTGCACTGGCAGTAAATCCACCGGCGATTGCACCTGCTAATTTTTCTTGGGTACTCAGTGGTAAAAACACTGACTGATAAAACATAAAGCTGCGGGTAATCTCAGTAACAAAATAATCAACAAACTCTTGTTGCGGACTTTGATGCACAGGGACGTTTTTTGATAATACGGTACCACAAAGATCAACGCTACCAATCAAGATACTAACGAGAAACACACTCACTAACTGTCGCAAACCCATCTTCATAAAATGTCCTTTAATGTATAAACCATCATTCATAACGGCACTACCCAGTGTAGTTACCTGAGCAAAAAAGCATAGTGGCTTTTAGATCCCACAAAATTTCATAAGAATCCCAACGATAATCCACAACGACTCACTGGCAAATACGCCTGACCAAAAGGGTAAATGTGTATCTGGTTGTTTAAATAAGCGCGAAGACAATCCGCCAAGGATCAACCCAATCGATATACTGTTCGGCATCAAAATACCACCCAACATCAATGCGGGATTAATTTTTATTTTTTTAATAGCCAAGCCAAAAAGAATTCCTAAGGAAAGCACCCAATAATTAAACCCGGTTGATTGAATCAAAAGTGCACGCGCCCGGCCACGCTGTGCGCAAAGTTCAGCACTACCCAGTTCAAAGTGAGTAAAGAGAAGCCATAAAATAAAACCGATACCAATAGAAGTAACAATAAGTCCCAGCCATTGATAGCGATATACTTTCTCAAAACTTATATTGCATAACTGCCCCACTTTGTAATCAAAGAGTAAGTCAGAGGCTACACCAACGCATACATTAACAAATACGCACACCATCGTGATCTGCAAGTAACTTAGGGGAAATAAGAGCATGGTGGGTACCATGACAAACGTCGCAAACCGACCGAAGGGAACCATACCAATCTTGGCACCCAGATAAGCAATTTGATAGGTAGCAATGAAGACTAAAGAAAGTAAAAAGAATTGAGTAGCAAGGGTAAACTCAAGAAAAGAAAGACACATCATTGAGGCAAGAATAACAATAATAAGTTCTGCATGCGTGCGCACCAGTGTGCCAATACCAACAAACAACTCAGGCCGGACAACTAACATACCGGGATGATTTTTCGAGGTAAATGAAAAGCCTTTTGCTTTAAGTTTTTGGATGTAAGTAGGAATCATTGATTGCATGGTTGCCCAAATCATCTTGGGATAACGAGTAATGCCAAAGGCAACTTCTGCAAGCACTAGCCCACTACAAAATGCAACAGTAAATTCAGTAGTTGAAAGAACGGGAAAGAGTGCGAATGGTATATATAATGAATGATGATTAATAGGATAGAGAACAAAATATTTCGCCAGCATACCGGCAAGTAACGGGATGGTAATAAACGAACCAGTAGTAAAACCAATCGCCCATAATGTCGGCCATAGCGAAATGGCCAGTTCCTTTCCTATAAATGGTCTAAGAACATATAACGTACGAGGCAATATTCCTTTAAGGAACCAAAACCCATCGCGCAGGAAACAAAAGATCCCTGTTGAAAAAAAGCCATATAACATGGCACGTGCTTCACGGCCATCGGAGTGGGATGTTATCGTACGATGAATGAGATGGCTAACGGGAAAAGGCAACGATTCTTTTATGATTAATTTCTCGGAGAGCATGCGTGCAATCACAATACCAAGCCCACCTGCGCTTAGGCATATACTGGTAATCATGGCACAAAAATAAAGTGGTGATGCAAGAAGTGAGCGAAAATAAGTAGGATCTAAAAAGAATAAGGTAGGCAATGAAAAACCAATGGCCATTCCAACGATCCCACCAACTGAACCAATTGACTGAATGAGGGCTAACTCTTCATGGACAACCTCATCACTTGGCTTGAAGCGACGAAATTTAAGCATAAGACTTGATACAAGAACCAGTGTTGGACCAATCCATGGTCCCACCATTGTAGCCATAGAAACATACGCAATTACTGCAGAGGAAAGTAACGCAAATATCACGCCGGGCACAATGATAAATAAATTCACACTACTCCTTTTTATTGTTCACTGCCTTGCCACTGATTTATCCTGTCATTTCGGTAAGAAATTGCGCAAGGACTCGATGGTAACACAAAGGTTTTTCCTTGTGAAACGCCCAATAAAATACGATAATGCACCTGTTCTACCTAGCTATTCATCAGCAATAATATTGCATAAACAAGAATCACCATGATAGTATTCTTACATATAAATATTACGTTAATTGATTGCTATAAATTCACAAACATGTGCCATGTATAAGTACGGAGATTTTTTATGAATTCCTATAAAACATATCTACTATTCATTTGTTTTCTTTCCCCTCTGTATGCAGAACAGCAATGGTATAACGATCAAACATTTGTCATAGATGATAGTGGATGGATGCGTAAAGCATTTGCGTTACCAAAAGACATAGCAATACTTGCAAAGGAGTACAACAAAAAACTTAATTGTTCAAAGTTTTTTGATACCAAAAGGTTGCTTGATGAGCCGTGGATTGCAAACGAATTAAAACGTGAACGTATCGGCACGGTAACAGAAGGTACTGTCACAACCGAAGATGACATGCCTATCTCCTTTACCCTCTTTGATCGTGGTAAGGATAAAGTGGTAGTCATTGGTCCCGGGTTTACCAATCCAAAAGAGAAGATGGCACCGTTAATTCATATCTATCAAGATTACAATGTCCTTCTCATGAATTTTCGTGCCCATGGCATTATGTCACCAAATGAGATACGACCCTTTAAGCGATGGCTCGGTGTTGATTTTAATTCCAAGCTCGGACGTAAAGAAGATTTAGATGTAAAAGCAATCGTTACGTTCTTAAGAAACATTGGCTACCAAGAAGTCATTGGTCACGGTATTTGTTATGGCGCATATGTACTTGCAAAGGCACAGGGCGTTGCGGAACAAAACGGGCAGCGGCTTTTTGATAAGCTCATCATTGATGGTGCCTGGATGTCGATACATCACTGGCTTGATAAAACCGGCAATGATCCATACCTTATATGCGATCCACAGCGTGGTGGCTGGTCAAAGAAATTACTGGTAAAAGCAGGGTTCTACAAAGTGCTTTTTCCGTGGTTAATTGAACAATTATTTTGGATGAAGCTTGATAAAGCAAAGGTAACTGATTATTTACCCTTGATAAAAAAGACACCAACACTCGTCTTCTATGGTAAAGATGATCTTACAATTACCCGTGAAGAATTTGAAGACATGTGGGCATCACTTGGTGCACAATCAAAGACAGCAATTATTACCTCTAACCCGCATGTGCTTAATCACATTAAAGATAAAGAACTCTATGGTCTTATCTGCAACCTATTCATCGACCTTGAAGATGGTGAGACGTTAGTCCCGTATCTCAAGAATCCTTCGTATATGTTAGAGCGTATCAATATTACCCTCTCCTCGCTCAAAACAGACAATGTCGAGATGCAGCATATCCCGCTTCCTCAAACAGTAACAGCAAAGAAGCGTGGCTTCTCTCCAGTGGTAAAAATTGCCACGGGTGCCACGTTACTTGGTGCACTTGGTCTAGGCTATGTCATCCACAAGAATGGCCCTGACGAAACGATGGAGATGGCAGCAGAGAAATTCATAGATTTTAAAGAAGGACTCGATAAAAGAGTAAAAGATCTAGAGCCTAAAATAAATCATGCAAGTTATAAAACTAAGAAGTACTGGAATAATCTTGGTATGTCCTTAAGAGACCGTACCGGATACGGCTGGGGTGACGAGTACTGGTATGACTCGGATGACGAAGATCTCATATAAGGTGAAATATAAACAAGGAATAAGTATTAACAGTACTGCCAGGCTCTTACATAGCTGGTTGGCATCCCTATGATATTGCCGACAGCAAAAACGTCGGTCTGTGAGAGGCTATAAAATCAATTATATAAAACTCTTCCTCACTCCCCCTTGATTTGATACGGTAATATTAAGAGTTAATATCTTAATCTAAAATAAAGGAACAATAATGAATATGAAGCATATGGTTTTGCTTGCAACTTTAGCCCTGGCATTCCAAGGCAGTGCCGTTTGTAACGATAATGTCGAAAAACTTAAAGACATGCTTATAAAGCATCGTGAGGTTGCTGCGTTCAGATTTGCTACCGAACATCCTGGACTTGCAAATAAAAAAAGCCGTAGCGGCTTATATCCACTTTTTAATGTTCAAACAGTTCAAATGGTAAAGCTCCTCATTAAACAAGGTGCTGACGTCAATGCTCGAGGTCGCGATGGCCTGACAGCGTTAATTTGGATGTCTGACGCGGGCGCTGCTTATCACAAAGTTATTCGGTACCTTATTGAACGAGGAGCAGATGTTAACGCTAAAGATAAAGATGGATATACCGCACTTAGAAATGCACAGGATGCTGAAGACTATGTGCTCATAAAAATTCTGAAGAATGCGGGCGCTAGATAGTAACTACTTTATCCAGCATACTTTGAAAATCATATACGGCCCAATAATCAGGTATCAAACCAGGTTAATGGGCCGTAGCAGTTTCACTGATCGATAAGTTAATCATACTTATCAGCATAACCAGGCTTAGAAATATGCTGGTAGGCATACCTATGATATTGCCGAGAGCAAAAACATTGGTCTATAGTGAACTCATATTCACTTTTATGAAACAATTCTTCGCCCTTCTTCGAATTGCCTCATAGCGTTCCTTGCCCACCTGGTTTAATCAACAACAGCGCCCCTACGCTTTAATAACTCTCTATTTTGAGGCGATATCCCTGACACTCCCTTAAAATTAGCTCTGTCCACCATGGTAGGCCTAAACCTTCTGCCAAGCCAACATTTCCCGTACTTCTAAGGTCATCATGCAACAAGGCGATTAAAGAACTTGCCTACTTTTTTCTTATATATGTCCGGTGAAATCACGTGTAATTTACCGTGATCTGCCGGTGGGCCAATCCAGAGCTTAATATTTCGTTCTGCTTGGACCGCACTATTATATAATTTGAGTGCATGATAGGTAGGCATGAAATGATCGATACTGGAATGGATAAGCATCATGGGCACTTTTACATTTTTAATATCATCAACCGGTCGCATCTTTGCGATATCACATCCCGCATAATACGTACCCATGGTCTTCATAATGGGAAGAAATGGAAAGAGTGGCAAACCAGATTTCTTGGTAAATACTAGCTGTATCTCATCCCATAAAACTGCATATGTAGAATCTATAACAATGGCATCACACAGTGATGGTTCTTGGGAGAGTGCTTTGATAAGTGATGCGCCACCCATTGATACGCCAATAGCAAGCATGGGTAAGCGTCGTTTATTACGTGATGTCATTTCCTGGTCCATAAACTGTGCAGCAGCTATAACGTCTTGCGTTTCGAGATAGCCAATAGTGGTTAGATCACCACCACTTTCTCCATGACCACGAAAATCGAACATAAAGATATTATAGTCAGGAAACATCTTAAGATATGCATGTAATGTTTCTTTACTTTTCCGATAGCCGTGGCAGAGAAGTAAGTTAGCTTTGGCACCATTGCGTTCAATGAGCATACCGGCAAGTGAGGTCCCATCTTTACTTTGAAAACGTATAGCACGAGTAGTATGGTGTGAGAACACCATGCTTCGTATTTCAGCAGCAAGTACTGAAAGTTTTTTTCCCTTAATGAGTGGATCAATCGTAAAAATGACCCGCTGCAGTCCTTTGTAGGAAACTACAACTAAGAGTGAGGTAGTAATAATGCTCAGGATAAGAAATACATACATCCCCCCACGGAGATATGTATGTACCACAAACCCTTTTTCTTTAGAGTCCTGCACGATAGATATTTTTCCCTGCTATAAAATGCCAATGCATATGGAACACACTTTGTCCGGCACCAGCACCATTATTTGATATAAAGTTAAATGCATCTGCTTCTGGTATATCGTTTGAAAGGTCGCGTGCCATCTTGAGTACTTCCCATACTGCCGTTTGATGCTCGTCAGTAAGTCCTTTGATGTTAGTTATATGGGTTTTAGGGATGATTAAGTAATGTATGGGCGCTTTTGGGGCAATATTTTCAATGGCAATAACATGCTCATTTTCACGTATAGTTTTTGAGCCCATGCTCCCGGCAATAATCTTACAAAAGATACAATGTGGGTCACTCATGAGAAAGGGCCTTCTGTTATGGATGTCCAGATATGAACTGCTTTTGGTGCCGAAGGTCGGACTCGAACCGACACAATGTTTCCATCGCGGGATTTTGAGTCCCGTGCGTCTACCAATTTCGCCACTTCGGCGTAGCTTGCTACCTTATCAATCGTACCAAATAGGGCATCCGCGTCAAATTCCCCCCATTTTATAGGGGTTTTTAGAGAGTCTGCTGCAATTCAATGCCTAGTTTTTCGATCAGGGTCGAAAAATCGATATCAAGGGCGATTTTAAGTCGTTTAGTCCGTGATGTTGCCCCAAGAAGGATGGTAATATCACCGAGTGTAATGCGGAGCTTTTTGGACAAAAACTTAAGCAATTCCTCATTTGCACGGCCCTTTTCAGGTACACTTTTGAGGTAGCATTTGAGTTGACCGCTCTTTTCGAGTATGCATGCGGTGCGCCCACTGCGCGGAACAACCTTGACATCTACCACCAAACTCATATACATTCTCCGTAAATGATTACCACTCATTTGTTACCATAAGGGCCGCCCTAGGCAATAAATACAAGACAAATTGGGCACTCTTGAGTATACTATGAAATACAGAAATACACGTGTAAAAACACAGTATAGGCGCCCATAGCTCAATTGGATAGAGTATCAGACTACGAATCTGGGGGTTGGAGGTTCGAATCCTCCTGGGCGCACCATAGACATGTTTATGGAGAGATGGCTGAGCGGTTGAAAGCGCGCGCCTGCTAAGTGCGTATATGGGGAAACTCGTATCGAGGGTTCGAATCCCTCTCTCTCCACCATAGATATAATGATGCTACCGTGTAAAAATTCGGAGAGGTGGCAGAGTGGTTGAATGCAGCGGTCTTGAAAACCGCCATTCCGGGAAACCGGAATCGGGGGTTCGAATCCCTCCCTCTCCACCAAATTAATTGATAGGTGTTATGTTTGGTTCAAGTATACTTTCAAATCCCTTTATAATCGGCATTGGGTTCGGTCTCGTGATCGCTATCCCGGTAGGGCCGATTACCGTTCTCTATGTACGGCATACCCTAACAGGTGGCTTACGTGGTGGCTATGCGGCAGTATTTGGTGCAACCTGTGCACGAACATTCTATAGTCTCATTGCGGGGTTTAGTATTACCTGGCTTTCCGCCATGGTCATAACTAGGCATGATACCATTCAATTTGTAGGAAGCTTCGTGCTCATCTACCTTGGTATCAAAACTCTTCGTGCCAAAGCGATAACTCTTCCGACTGGAACAACTGCCAATTTGCAGACAGGAGCCTATCTTTCTACCCTTCTTGTGACGCTCACCAACCCGGTGACAATCCTTCCATTTACGGCCATTTGTGCCACTTTAGGACAACAATCAATGTCTTCTAGCTCAATCTTTGCGGTTCTTTCAGGGGTATTTGTCAGCACGACCAGTTGGGGAATAATGCTCTGCAGCATGATATATCTCTTTCGCGCTCTCTTTAACCCGTTCGTATTTGCTGCCTTTAACCGCATATCCGGCCTTATTCTTACCGGTATGGGTCTCTACCTCCTGCTCCAAATATACCTCTAATACCCCGATCCATTGACAAATATGCATAGCCTAGGCAAGCTACGTTCTTATGGTTTGTACCGTCTTATCACCACACATAAAGCAAGGACAGCTCGTGGTTAACGCACAGAGATCCCCTATATTCCTATGTATGTGCATGCTTCTACTGGGCACGCAGCTTAGTGCATTTACGCCAGGTGCATTGTTTTCAGCTATTACGCGCAATGCTATAGAGGAAGTAAGACATATGGTAGAAGATGGTATGGATATCAAAAAGCAGTTTAAGGTACTTACACGAAATGGGTATCAGCAAACCTTTCCTCATCATCTTGCCATCCATTTATTTAGGCCTCAGATTGCCCAGTATCTTGTCATCAAAGGTGCCCCGGTGAATGGTGTTGATTATAAGCAAAACACCCCGCTACATTTGGTAATAAAAAGGCTCTATCGCCTTTCGTTTTGGCCAAAGCGCCTTGAAAAGAAAATGCCTTTGCAGGAAGCATATGACCGTTTGCTCGATACATTACTCATGTCTGATGGCATTGAATGTAATGCCAAGAATAGCGATGGTGATACGGCATTGCACCTTATAGCACAATATCGCAAAAAGCTTTCCGGTAGTTATTTTCTTACGACCAAGAAGCGGACAGAAAATAAGGAATGCTTACTTGAAGTAGCAAAATTATTGCTTTCAAAGGATATTGAGGTCAATGCACAGAATAGACTAGGTGAAACAGCCTTACATATTGCTCTTGAGGCAAAGGATGAGGAGCTAGGCACTCTTTTGATAAATCATGGTGCAAACACCTTACTCAAAAATAACAAAGAGCTAACACCATATATGCTTTCGCATAACTGTTCTTCTGAGTTTGGCACGTTCATAGATAGCCATCTTGAACCGTTCATGCCCACGGCATTTGAGGACGTAAAGTCACTCTTTCGTCTCTTCTTTCCCCCCACACCTGCAGCAGAAGCCTCTGCAGCAGCTTAGCAAATCATTGACTTGCATTCTTTCACCATGCTAGAGTCCCCCCGAATATAAAATGTATTCTGTTACAGATTAAGGGAGCCAATAGCTATGGAAAATATCAATTATGATCTTATTAAACTCTTACATGCAAAGATGGATAACGTCTGGCGTTTGGAAAAGTTTTATTGTGAAGATGCAAATAAGGCAGGATGCAGTAAAGATTGCTTGAATTCGATTCTAGAAGATGAGAAAAAGCATGTTGAAATGTTGACTGAAGAAATTAAGTGTCGCATTGAAGCCGGAAAGTTTGATTAGAGCATTTACCTTATAGATAAACTGAGAATGTCTATGCACTCTATGGGCCACACCTTGATCTATCTGGGCATGTTTCTTCTTATCATCGGTGTTCTGTTGGTATTCATGCCAAAGTTTCAGCTACCGGGTGATATCTTGATTCAGCGTAAGAACTTTACGGTATATATACCGATCATGACTTCGATTGTACTGAGCATTATTTTTACCGTAGTACTTAATCTGTTTTTTAGAAAATAAAAAAGCCCTCCTATTTCTAGAAGGGCTCTAAATCAGGTAGTGCTATTAATAAGTGTTATCATCACCATTTCTTTCCATAGCCTTTACATCAATATCGATAAATTTAAATTGATCATCCTGTGGACTACCAACCTGATTTACCCAATCAACAGGTGATTGGTGATAACAGTAAAGTTTTGATCTTACGATACGAAATTCCTCACCAGGACTGTTTGCACGTTGTATAGTTGAACACTTTATACTTCTATCCCCGTTTTGAGAAAATCCAGTAAGTTGCCATGTCCAGGTATCCTCATCCGAGCTGTTCTCATCGGTAAGGTCTTGAAGATAGACACAATATGCGTATTTTTCCCAGTACTTTTTCTTTGGAATAGTAATGACAAATTGAGTACCTGGCTCAATATCAAACGATTCAGTTAGTTTAATATGAGCATAACGGGTTTGTTTAAGTGACTCAACCCTATATTCGTCAATATCACGATGTGACTCAGTTTTTACTATAGTCATTGTTTTCTTGGTATCATTGATCAGGGTTAATTCTATCGGAAAAGCGTAAGATACACTTGCTACGGTAGCTATAATCAACGATGTTATAAGGTTCTTCATTAATATCCTATTTGTAAAGATTAACTGTGTTGTAAGTATTCTAATAGTACAGGATATGGGTGATAAGGCAAGAAAAGGCCCTAAAACAGGGGAAAAGTGGCGTTTTTACTCGGTGCCAAAGTATCGATCTCCAAAATCGCCAATACCGGGGATAATGAATTTCTCCTCATTGAGGCCAGAATCTCGCTGAGCAATAATGAGGGTAATCTGTGGAAATGACTCCTCGATAAGCCCCACTCCCTCCGGAGCCGAAATCAGCGCTACAAAGACGATTTTTTCCTGGGGAACTCCAGCATCAACTAATTTTTTTAGCGTCGCTACACCGCTTCCTCCTGTCGCTATCATAGGATCAAGGACAAGGACCTGGTCATCTTTGCCGATTTCAGGGAGATTTTCGTAATAACTGGCTGCAATAGCCGTCTTTTCATCGCGTTTCATACCGACAAAGCCTACTTTTGCATCAGGGAAGTAGGTATAAAAGGCGGGTACCATGGCGATACCGGAGCGTAAAATGGGCACAAATACGATATGATGTGCAAGACGGACACCCTCAGTCTGTGCAAGCGGGGTTTCAACAGATATAGTGGCTTTTGAGAGATGTTCACCAGTTTCTGCGGCGAGTATAGAGGACAAAGCATCAGCAGCCTTCCTAAAGGAAGCCCGTGGCGTATTTTTATCACGCAGTATCGTTATTAGTGTATCTTTCATGGCGTTATTCTCGGGTAATGGTGAACATGGGTCTGCGCTAGGCTAAAATAATCACCTGCCCCCTGTCAACAAGAGTCTCTTGCAACAAGAAACCCTGGCATTTCTCAACTCACCATGGATATACTATGTCATACCAAAGGATTTTCTATGATATTTAAAGATCGCATTGATGCGGGAGCAAAGCTTACAAAGAAGCTCTCCGCATACAAAAACAAGCCTG
>SDBT01002724.1_pt1 | contig 31023 bp, 28 predicted proteins | sample 2277101 | NCBI WGS metagenome assembly SDBT01 (sample SAMN10404973, study PRJNA504765) | marine sediment metagenome | isolation source: marine sediment core GS10_PC15, 103 cmbsf | place: Arctic Ocean: Southern Knipovich Ridge | collected 2010 | reverse complement strand
TTGTGGAAAAAGTTCTATCTGGTGTCGACTACCATAACGATATGCCATGACAAGGCTCCTTATTTTGTCTGAGTGCTTGCATTATAGCATATTTCAGGAGTTTTGTCTATGGTTTTGTGAAGTGGAATCTCGCTTCATTTAAATATTTAATTGTGACACAGTCTGTTTGAGGAGACTGGAAGAACTTGTCCTAATAATAAGACTAAGGATAATCTCCTCTAGCAAAGATTGCTGTTAATTGATATTAAACAACATTCTCGCATTTTGAGTGGTGATTTCGTCCAGTTCTTGGGGAGGAATGTGCCGAATACGAGCTATCTCTTCCATGGTATGCCTCACAAAAGCTGGCTCATTGCGCTTTCCGCGAACTGGCTGAGGGGCAAGATAGGGACAGTCCGTTTCCAGTAATAATTTATCTGAAGGAACCAGCGAGACCAAATCGCGTAAATTAGGGGCAGAGGGAAAAGTTATCATGCCAGCGAATGAGACATAAAAACCTGACTGAAGATACCTCTCTAACTCTTTCTTCTCTCCGGAAAAACAATGAATAACTGCCTGCTCCGTTGCTTCATCTTTAAGGATTCTCCAGGCATCCTCCGCTGCTTCCCGGCTATGAACAATAACGGGTAGATCTTTTTCCCGAGCAAACTCAAGCTGCTGCCTGAAAACTTCCTTCTGAATTTCTCGAGGTGAATTTATATAATGGTAATCTAAACCAATTTCTCCCAGAGCACAGAACCTCTTTATTTTCAAAGCTGGCTCAAACATCTTCTTCATTTCTTTGTATTTTGATGCGTCGTGAGGGTGAATTCCTGCTGCAAGCCAGATAAATGGATACGAACTGAGAGCCTGCGAAAAAATACTGAGCTCCTTTGCATTACAACAAACACAAAGAATCTCCTTGACCTTTGCCTTTAAAGCCCTTTCAATAACTTGAGCCCGGTCCTTATTAAATCGCCCATCAGCAAGATGAGCATGGGTATCAACCATTACTTTCCTTGGGAGGTTTCGCGCATACCCATAATTACATCGGTAATGAGCTCGGTTAGCTCAACAGCGAGCATTTCGGCTCCTTTTTCAATGATGGGACGATTCACGCCGGCAGCGAATCTCTTATCTTTCCACTTCTTTTTTACTGATTTTGCTTCCAGGTCCATAACACTCTTTGATGGACGTACCAGCGCCACCGCCGTAATAAGACCGGTAAGCTCATCAATAGCATAAAGAACCTTCTCCATTTCACTAACTGGCTCAACATCTGTACAAACTCCCCAACCGTGTGAAACAATAGCCCTTACATATTCTTCCGGCCAGTCGTGTGCGCTAAGTATCTCCTCTGTCTTACGGCAGTGCTCGCTCGAAAAACGCTCGTAGTCAAGGTCATGCACTAACCCGATGAGTCCCCATTTATTTTCATCCTCCCCTCTCTTTTTGGCCATATAACGCATAACACCCTCAACACAAAGGGCGTGTTTGAGCAAGCTGTCCGTCTTGTTGTATTCTCTTAGAAGAGCAAGAGCCTCTGCACGGGTCGGTACGTTATTTGTCATTTTTCACTCCTGTAAACTACTTTTCCTCCCATAATTGTCCATTCTACTTTCCCTGGTAACTTCCATCCCAAAAAGGGAGAATTGCTACTGCGGGAGAGAAACTCTTCTTCCCTAACCAGCCAACTTTTACCTGGATCAAATATGGTCATATTTGCCTTAGCCCCCTCCCTTATCTCTCCCCTGTCAATTCCTAGAATACGAGCTGGATTCACGGTTAACCTGGCTATAGCCTGCATTAAAGATAGAACCTTCTTTTCCACCACTTCTCTCAGCACCAAACTTAAAGCAGTCTCCAAGCCAAGGACACCAAAGGGAGCCTCTTTGTAATCTTTCTCTTTTTCCTCCATAGTGTGAGGAGCGTGATCAGTAGCGATTACATCAATAGTGTTATCCTTGAGAGATTCCTTTAACAGTTCTATGTCTTCCTTACCCCTAAAAGGCGGATTTACCTTGGTATTAGTATTGAAATCTGTTATTGCTTCATCGCTAATAGCCAGATGATGAGGGGTGACTTCAGCAGTAGCCTTCACCCCCTTGGCTTTGGCATTTCTGATTAGTCTGACTGAGTTAGCCGTGGAAACATGCGCCAGGTGAAGAGAAGAATCAGTCATTTCAGCCAGGGTTAAATCACGAAAGATAGCCACTTCTTCAGCCTCTCTAGGAATTCCTGCTAAACCAGTAACAGTGGAAAAATATCCTTCATTCATTACCCCCTCAGCAGACAAACTTTTGTCCTCACAGTGAGAAATAATAGGTAAATTAAGCATTTTTGCGTACTCCAGGGCCTTCCTCATAAGAGTTGAATTAATCACCCAGCTCCCATCATCGGAAAATGCGATGGCTCCCGCCTTTTTCAATCTTCCCATAGGTGATAATTCCTGCCCTTCTCTGTTCTTGGTGATAGTAGCTATCGGAAGGATTTCTACTACTCCCTTATCCCTTGCCTGCTCATATATAAACTTCACTAAAGAAGGGTCATCAATGGGTGGGTCGGTATTAGGCATACAACAGACGGTGGTAAATCCTCCCCGGGCTGCAGCACGAGTTCCACTTTCAATAGTCTCCGCATCCTCCTTACCTGGCTCCCGCAGATGAGCATGCATGTCAATAAGTCCGGGAACTACTATCTTACCTGAAGCATTAATCAATTCAGAATGAGATAAATCAATATTTCTGGCTATTTTCCTAACTTTGCCCTCTTTGACATACACATCACATATTTTATCCAGATTACTGGCCGGGTCTAAAACCCTGCCTTCCTTGATTAAAAGCCCCTCGGGCATCTTCTTCTCCTATCTTTTGGCAAGAAGTAAATATAAAACAGCCATCCTCACTGCTACACCATTGGTCACTTGATCTAAAATGATACTTTTTTCTCCATCAGCTATCCTTGCTGGCAGCTCAATCCCTCGGTTCACTGGACCAGGATGCATCACTAAAACATCTGGCTGGGCCAGGTTCAATCTCTCTTCATTGAGAGAAAAAAAATCTATATACTCGGAATCAGAAGGGAGAAATCCTCTATTCTGGCGTTCTCTCTGTATTCTAAGCATCATTACTATGTCTGCCCCCGTCAAAGCATCTTCCAGTGAATAGAAGACCTCTACTCCCATTTTTTCTATTAGGGGAGGAATAAGAGTAGGAGGTCCGCAAACCTTTACCTTAGCTCCTAGCTTGCACATACCCCATATATTAGAACGCGCCACTCTCGAATGGGAGATATCTCCTACTATAACTATTTTCAAACCTTCTATCTTTCCCTTTTTTTCTTTAATAGTGTAGAGATCCAAGAGAGCCTGGGTAGGATGTTCGTGTGCTCCATCACCAGCATTTATTATAGAGACAGGTAGTTTCTTGGCCAGAAGATGGGGAGTTCCCGGAGTAGAATGCCGAATGACAAAACAATCTACCTTCATAGCCAGGATATTCCTGGCAGTATCCAACAGAGTCTCTCCTTTAGTCGAGCTACTGGTAGAGGCAGAAAAATTCAAAATATCTGCATTAAGTCTTTTCTCAGCCAACTCAAAGGACATCCTTGTTCGAGTGCTCGATTCAAAAAAAAGGTTGACTACTGTTTTACCTCGTAAAGTAGGAACTTTCTTTATCGGGCGGTCAAGAACTTCTCGAAAAGATTTGGCCGTTTCTAAAATGAACAAAATTTCGTCCCTGGATAAACTCTCTATCCCTAAAAGGTCTTTCCTATTAAAATTCATCTAATTTTTCCCTGTACTTGTCTTAAGACCACTCTGTGCTATATATCAACCTCTGACTTTTTGAGAAGTAGCACTTCATCTCGACCGTCTATTTCCCTAACCTTTACTTCCACCCTTTCCTCAGAAGAAGTAGGCACATTCTTCCCCACATAATCTGCCCGAATAGGAAGTTCTCGATGACCCCTGTCTATCAGAACAGCCAGTTCTATTTTCTGAGGACGGCCAAAATCTATCAACACGTCAATAGCTGCTCTAACTGTCCTCCCTGTGTAGAGAACATCGTCTATTAGGACTATCCTTTTATTGTCAATAGAAAAAGGAATATGAGTACTTCTCACTATCGGCTGATAGGCTATTTGAGTAAGATCATCTCGATAAAGAGTTATATCTAAAATACCCGTGCCAGGTTTTTTCCCCTTGAACTCCTCTATTATTTTACTCATCCGTTTTGCCAGAGGTACACCTCGCCGCTGAATACCTACTATAATAAGGTCAGCTACCTCTACGCCTTTCTCCAGAACCTGATGAGAAAGACGTAAGAGAGCTCGTCTTATATCTTCTTCATTCATTAGCCTAATCATTCATTTATTCTCCCTTCCCTTTGTGAAAAAAGCTCTTCCTGCTTTCCTAGCAAAAAGAGCTTATTGAATATGAATGCTTTAACTTTTCTCTCTTATTATCTTCTGGCCTTGCACCTCTTCTGTACCTTAACAAGATATTTGCCTCCTTACCAGCCTCACTGGACTAGTTTAAAGGATCAGATGTTACCCTATAATAATATCACAAGAGAAATTTTTGTCAAAAACTCTAACCAATAAAAAAAGAAAAGGTTATAGCCAAGAAGAAGAAAAAAGCACTGTTACGTAAAAGCTTAAATTTCCGCTTTTTGTAAAAGCTTATGCTTCCGCTTTTGCTTGTTCTGAGGGTACACATCTTAATCTTAATGCTCACCGTCAACACTAGAAGAGCTACATTAGTAACGTCATTTACAGATGTTACGATTTCTTAAGTACCGGTAAATTGAATAGGAAATTTAAGCTTTTACGTAACAAGCACTTGACAGATTTTTTTTAGTATATATAATAATTCACTCTGGAAATATACTATGAGAAAAAAAATAATAGAAAGGGAGGAGAAAGGATGAAAATTAAGCCTCTAGGAAAAAGGATTGTAGTAAAACCCTTTGAGCAGGAAGAGAAGACAGAAGGAGGAATATATCTTCCTGAAACTGTTAGTAAAGATAAACCTCAACGGGGTGAGGTAATAGCAGTCGGACCAGATTTTAGAGGTGTCAAGAAGGGAGATACGGTCATCTTTGCCAAATACGGAGGAACGGAAGTAGAGATAGATGATGAAGAGTATCTTATCCTCGGCAAAGACGACGTCTTAGCAATAGCAGAATAACAACTTCAAAAGGAGAAAACAGATAATGCCTAAACAACTTTTATTTAGATCTGAAGCCAGACAGGCTTTAGCAAGAGGCGTAGATCAACTGGCTGATGCAGTAACCATTACTCTGGGCCCCAAAGGACAGAATGTAGCATTGTCCAAGAGTTTTGGTTCTCCTGTTGTCACTGACGATGGAGTAACTGTAGCCAAGGAAATTGAATTAAAAGACCCTTATGAAAATATGGGAGCTCAATTGGTAAAGGAAGTGGCTGAGAAGACCAAAGATGTAGCTGGGGATGGAACAACCACAGCCACCCTACTCACTCAATGTATCATACGTGAAGGGCTGAAACATGTTATGGCGGGAGTCAATCCTACTCATCTGCGCAAAGGAATGGAAAAAGCAGTAAAGGCAGTGGTAGAAGAAATAAAAAAAACAAGTAAGATGGTCAAAGATAAGAAGTCAATTGGGCAAATAGCCGCAGTTGCTGCCTCTAACGATGCGAGTGTAGGCGACTTGATCGCTGATGCTATGGACAGAGTAGGGGAAAATGGTGTTATTACCATTGAAGAAGGAAAAACGGCTGAAACTGCTCTAGAAATGGTAGAAGGAATGCAATTCGATCGAGGCTACCTCTCCCCTTATTTTGTCACTAATGCAGAAAAGATGGAGGTGGTATTGGAGGATGCCTATATCCTTCTACACGATAAGAAAATAAGTAACATCAAAGACATACTGCCTCTTCTGGAAAAGATTGCCAATACCGGAAAGTCTTTTCTCATCGTTGCCGAAGACCTAGAAGGAGAAGCTCTAGCTACTTTGGTGGTTAACAAAATAAGAGGCACTTTAAAGTGTGCAGCAGTCAAAGCTCCTGGCTTTGGAGATAGAAGAAAAGCCATGCTGGATGATATTGCTACGCTCACTGGTGGACAGGTAATAGCGGAAGACCTGGGGTTAAAGTTGGAGAATATAGACGTTTCTAAGCTGGGACAGGCAAAAAGAGTAAGAATTGACAATGAAAACACCACCATTATCGAAGGCAAGGGTAAGCGAAAAGATATTGAAGGCAGAATTGCCCAGATTAAATTGCAGATGGATGAAACTGATTCTGATTACGATAGAGAAAAATTAGAGGAAAGACTGGCCAAACTAGCCGGGGGTGTTGCGGTAATCAATGTGGGAGCTGCAACAGAAGCGGAAATGAAAACTAATAAAGCTCGGATGGAAGATGCGGTGGCAGCCACTAGAGCCGCGGTAGAAGAAGGAATAGTCCCCGGTGGAGGAGTGACTCTCCTCAAGATTGCACCAGTACTAGAGAAACTTAAGGCAAAAAATATCGATGAAGAAATTGGCATCAACATAATTAAGAACTCTCTCAAGGCTCCTTTGAGGAAGATCGCTGAGAATGCTGGTTTTGAGGGAGGAGTAGTTGTAGAGAAAGTCTTAGGTAAAGGAGCAGATTACGGACTCAATGCGGAAACAGGAAATTATGAAAACCTTATCGAAGCCGGAGTAATAGACCCGGCAAAGGTAGTAAGAGCTACCATTCAAAATGCATCCAGTATTGCCAACTTGATCCTGACCACAGAAGCTCTGGTTGCTGATATTCCTGAAGATAAGCCAAGTATGCCAGCAATGCCCCCAGGAGGCGGAATGCCCCCAGGAGGCGGAATGTACTAAAGCTTAATAAAGGATAGATTGAGAATTATATAGAAAAGAAAAAAGGGCAGAGGAGAAATCCTCTGCCCTTTTTTTTCAAGAAATACATCAGGACAATTTCCTACTAGCAACCTTTCAGCGTTATCATCCTTCTCTGATGCTTGCCCCCAAATCTACTTTCAAAACATTAACTATTTTTTCCTGAACCCGGTCAACTTCTTCGTCTCTCAAGGTTCTATCTGAAGCACGAAACACCAAAGAAAAAGCAAGACTTTTATATCCTGCTGGCATCCCGCCTCCCCTATAAAGGTCAAAAAAATCCACCCTCTCCAACCATTTCCCTCCTTTGAGAATCCCCTGTTTTACATCTCTTGCTGAAATGTTTTCTGGAACAATAATAGCCAAGTCTCGCCTGAGAGCAGGAAACCTGGGTAAATGACGGAATCTCTTTTCTTCCTCAGAAAAAGCAGCAACAAGACGAGAAAAGTCAAATTCAAATAGATAAATAGAGGAAGGGAGCTTTAGATTTTTGGTAACTCTCTGCTCCAGCCTCCCCAATACTCCCAGCACTGCACTTCCCTTCAGAATGAAAGCCCTTTGTCTATCGGAAAGATAGGCGCAATCACAGGAAGCAAAGTCTATCCCTTTTATACCCAAACCTTCCAGTAAAGCCTCTACTATCCCCTTCATGTGGAAGAAGCCAAAATTATCCTCACAGACCAATCCTCCTACTGAAGAAATCTCTTTCAGAGGATGAATATTTTGAAAAACTTCGGACACTTCGAATATCCGCAATTGCTCTATGCTCTGAGTGAGATTATAAGAGATAACCTTCAACAGACGTGGGAAAAGATGGGGCATTAAGAATTCCTGCTGAGAAGAGAGAGGATTCTTAATTTTTATCTTTTCCTGAGAAAATAAGTTTGTCTTTCTGAAAATATCTCCTTCAGCAAAAGGGGCCGAAATCACCTCATAAAAGCCCAATCCTTTTAGAATTTCTCTCGCTCTCTCTTTGCACTGTTCCTCGAGGTCTTCACCAATCTTCTTATTCACCAGAGAAGGAAGACTTATTTTTAACCGGTCATACCCATGAAATCTTATTATTTCCTCAATGAGGTCTATCTCCCTGCTTACATCGGAGCGGAAAGAAGGAACACTCACTTTCCACTCTCCATTTTTTTCCTCAACCTTAAATTGTAAATTTTCTAGAATTTCTTTCATGCGGAAGGGAATTACCCTACTACCTAGAATACGATGAACTCGTGCCGGCCGAAGAATAATCCAGTTCCTTCTTGCTGGTAATTTACCCTTTTCCAAAATTCTCTCAAATCTCCCTCCTGCTATCTCTTCTATAAGAAGAGAAGCCCTCCCTAAAGCTCCCCTGACTCCTGAAGGGTCTACTCTTCTCCCAAACCTAGAAGATGCCTCTGTAGCCAACCCTATCTTTTTTGAGGTACGTTGAATAGACAAAGCATTAAAATATGCTGATTCCAGCAAAACATCCACCGTAGAATTTGTTACCTCGCTATCTTTTCCTCCCATAATTCCAGCCAGAGCTACCGGACGAGTCGAATCAGCGATAACGAGCATATCTTCATCAAGTTCCCGCCTAACGCCGTCCAGGGTGACCAGAAATTCGCTCTTTTTCGCTAGACGGACTATTATCTTCTTATCCTCAAGAAATCTATAATCAAAGGCATGCAGGGGTTGTCCCGTTTCCCACAAAACATAATTGGTAATATCTACAATGTTATTAATAGGTATGGCTCCGGCGATGAGAACTTTACGACGTAGCCAGTGAGGAGAAGGCCCTATCTTTACATCCTTTATAAGATGAGCGCCATAATAAGGACAAAGAGAGATATCTTTTATCTCTATACCAACCTGATGCCCTTTTTGTTTTTTATCATCCCTTACTCCAAAGGAAGAGAAATGAACGCTTCCACCAGTTAGAGCAGCAATTTCACGCGCTACTCCTATCATCGACAGACAATCTCCCCGGTTGGAAGTTATCTCCAAATCCAATACAATATCTTCCAAATCCAGAGCCTGTGAAAGATTTATTCCCAGAGGGAGATGAGAAGGAAGTAGCATAACTCCAGATTGATCCCCTCCTAATCCAAGTTCATTTTCTGAACAAATCATTCCCGGAGAATCAATCCCCCGTACTTTCATTTTCTTTACCCTTATCCCTCCTTTAAGCCTGGCTCCCTCCAAGGCTACAGGAACAAGCATTTCTTCTTCTATATTAGGAGCCCCACAAACCAAAGAAATAGTCTCGCTGCCGACAGCTACTCTAACTACTTTTATCTTGTCAGCATTAGGGTGATTTTCAATGGAAACAATCTTTCCTACTACTATTTTCTCCAGTTTGCCAAAATATTCTATGTTCTTTACCTCAAGACCTAAACGAGTTAACTGTTCAGCCAATTCCTGAGGAGAAAAAGAAAAATCCACCATTTCCTGAAGATGTTTATAAGAAACTCTCATTTTCTCCTTCTTGTATCTCGTATTTCGTGAATGGTTGATTAAATCCTACAATCCATTTACTTCCTTGTTTGCGATTTACTAAACGCTATACGCTCTCTTATGAGGAATGTTCTTCGATATCCGAACTCCTTTAGCCTAGTACCCATAACCAGTTAATAGAAGGCTTAGTCTGAAAACCACTGCAAAAATCGCACTGAAAACTCCACTCATAAAAAGAATGATAAGGATTATGAAGCCAAAGCGCCCTATGCTATTTATGGCGTAGGCATACCTCTCTGGCAGAAGCCCGGTTAGAATTCTCGACCCATCCAGAGGCGGAATGGGAATAAGGTTAAAGAAAGCCAGCAGTAGATTGATAGCTACCCCATAAAAGAGAATTTCCGCTCCCACCGAAACAGATATAGGCAGAAGACGAAAAAGCAAAGCCAGAACAAGAGCTACAATGAAGTTAGTAGCAGGCCCAGCTAAGCCGATCCACATCATATCTCGCTTGGGGTTGTTCAAATTATAGGGATTAATGGGCACCGGTTTAGCCCAACCGAACAAAATAGCCTGACCCCCCACTAAACTTATCAAAAGCATAATGCCGGGCAGAAGGATAGAACCAATGGGATCCAGATGCGGAATAGGATTGAGAGTAATTCTTCCGGCCTGCCGAGCTGTAGGATCACCCAAACGTTCAGCAGCCAGTCCATGGGCGCATTCGTGCAAAATGATAGAAAAAAGTACCACTATCAGCGAAAAGAGCAACACCAGCACTGTCATTTAGTTTCCTTCCGGGAAAATCTCTTTTTTATGTAATCGAGTTCTTCTTCTTTTGTCTTTATTTTCCCATCTAATTTAGTTTTCTTGAGTTCCTCCAGGATTTGAGCAAATTCTGGAGAGGGTTTATACCCCATCTGCTTTAAATCATTTCCATCAACCTTAATCTTAATATTCTTTAATTTCGATAAATAGTCAAATATACGCTTTTCTATCCCCTTCTCTTCTGCCCTGGCTATGGTGAAAAGAAGGATTTCCTGGGAAAGAGGCTGCAGAAGGTAATAAATGGAGCTAGGTTTGAGAAATCTACTCGCCTTTAATTTTTCCTCAAGCTCTTTCGCCTTGTTTTTGCCCTTAAGAATAGATTCTCTCTCCTCTTTATTAAATCTATATCTTCGGCAAAACTCTTCAAGCTCAGCTCCATTCAAATCTTCCAATAATAAAAGGAGTCTGATTAACCATCTCTTTACTCTTTTATTAAAGAGAATCTCAAAGTGAGCAAAAACATCCACCAGCCGATCCAGTCTTTCTTCTTTTTCTTCATCTGACCTCATCCTGGGATGAAGCGTCTTAAGAACACCTAACTCTTGCATTCTCTTAATAGCCCTGCCAGGTCTATCCTCTTCCAATATCTGGATTAATTCTTCCCTAATCCTTTCTCCGCTCAATTCCTGCAATATGTCCCTTCTTAGGGCAGTTTCGATCAACCTGAGAGTCTTATCTTCAATAGCGAATTCATATCTTTGCTCAAACCTGATAGCCCGAAAAATCCTGGTAGGGTCTTCAATAAAGCTCTTAGCATGGAGAACCCTCACCCTCTTTTTCTTAATATCTTTTTGTCCGGCAAAGAAATCTATCAGATTGCCAAAGCTATCCGAATTAATATCAATGGCCATAGTATTTACAGTAAAATCCCGCCGGAAAACGTCATCCCGTAAAGAAGCTGGAGTCACCCGGGGCAGAGAAGCCGGACGGGGATAGAATTCCCGCCGAGAGGTGGCGATGTCTAGCTTGAAACCATCGGGAAGAATGAGAACAGCCGTACCAAAATCTTTATACGTCCTTACCTTTCCTGCCATTTCATCAGCAAATTGAATGGCAAAATTGATTCCATCTCCCTCTATGACCATATCTATGTCCAGGTTTTCTATCCCCAGTAAAAGGTCTCGCACAAATCCTCCCACAACAAAGGCCCTGTATCCCATCTTATTAGCCACTTTTCCCGCTTGCCAGAGCACTTTTTGAATTTTTTCAGGAACTCTCTTTTCCAATAGATTTTTCAGGCTGCCAAAATTTTCTTCCCGGGAATCCTCTTTTCTTTGATGAAAAGCATCCAGAAGATCAGAACCCGTAATAATCCCTACTAACTTATCTTCCTCCAATACGAAAAGTACCCCTGTCTCTTCCTCTATCATTAACTCTTGAGCTTTTTTGATAGAAATAAAAGGAGGACAGGTAAGAATCTTAGGGGTGATATAGCTTTTCAAGGGAGCATTGCCAGAGCTATGAGCTATCAGCCGGTCTATTCTTTCCTGAGAAATCATTCCTAACACCTTACTATTCTCCACCACTGGCACAAATGCTATCTTATGCTTCCTCAGTAATATCTGAACTTCCTTCACTAGCATTTGGGGAGTAGCTATCTCTCCAGGAGAGCTCATTATTTTACCTATAGTCAGCCGAGGTTCTATTCTGTCCTTCAACACCTGGCTAAGCCTTTGCTCTATTTCTTTAGAATCTGCTCCCTTAATAAGAGCAGAAGCAGCAAAATTATGTCCTCCCCCTCCAAAGGGAGAGAGAATCTCGCCTACATTAACAGAAGGCGTACGGGAACGAGCCATAAGATAAACTCTATCCTTTGATTTAATCAGAACAAACACCACTTCCAGATTCTTTAAATCAATCAATTTATGCAAAGGAAGGGAAAGCCCTCCTATAAATTCATCTATTTCGGTAACTATTACAACTATTTCTACCCCGTTGATTAGCTTTATTTGAGCTTTTTTCAAAAAATCATCAAGCAGCAAAGTCTGTTTTTCTGTTAATCCCCTATTGAGAAAACTAGAGATTAATTCAAGGTTTGCTCCATGGAAAAGTAGATAAGCCGCTGCCTCCAGGTCCTGGGGCGTAGTAGAAGTAAAACTTAAAGAGCCAGTATCTTCGTAAATCCCCAGGAGGAGAAGAGACGCTTCCGCTGGGCTAATGGAAATCCTTCTTTTTCTTATCAGAGAGACAAGAAGACTGGTGGTAGCTCCTACTTCCTGACAGATACCTCCTTCACCTTCTATATCTTCAGGATGAGGCGGATGGTGGTCATAAATATGAATCTCCACTCCTTTGCGCGAGATAAGTTGATTGAAAATACCTATTCTGTTGAGCCAACGTGTATCCACAAGAATCAATCGTTCTACTTTGTCTAAGTCGATATCTTCCGGCGGGATATCCTTCAATAAACTCCCATATAAACAAATAAACTGCTTCACCTCTTTAGCTACTGAGCCGGGGAGAGAGAGCTTCGCCTCTGGATAGAGTTTTCTTGCCGCAACCATAGAGGCCAAAGCATCAAAATCGGTTCCGGTATGGGTAGTAATTATCTCCATAGCTTATTCGTCAAGCCCTCCTTACCTTCAAGTTAAATAGGACGCAGATTTTCGCAAGATAAATCAATGAGGACGCAGACCCACGCAGACAAACAGGATAAACAAAAGATACTGGACTTTGAATCTTGAACTTGTCTTCTGATTACTTTTTTGATCTGCATTCATCTGCGTTCAAAAAGGATTTTCTATAATTTCTCTAAACTAAGGTTTAGTGACTCTTCAGTTAATTTTTGATACCTAAATCTTCAATAATCCGTATTTATCAGCGTGCAAAAAAAAATTCCAATGCTATCAAAATAGCAAATTGGAGCCAATTGTCAAACTTAGCTACTGAAATTTGTTGAAACTTCTAAAAAGGGGAGAGAAGATATTTGAGAGCAGAGTTATTTCTTTATCACTTGAGGATTGACCATTGCTCCAGGCAGGTCTCCTTTTAGGACGGATAGCACTGCTTCAGCCGTTTTGGTCTTCAGGTAAGCAAGGGACTCCTCCGAGTAGAAAGAGACGTGAGGCGTGATAATGAGGTTATCCAACTCTAGGAGAGGATTTCCCCAGTCAGGTGGTTCCTTTTCCATAACATCCAGAGCCGCTCCAGCAATCCACTTCTCTTCAAGAGCTTTGTAAAGAGCTTTCTCATTAATGATAGAGCCTCTGGCCGTATTTATCAAATAAGCACTTCTCTTCATAGCTCTTAGCTCATTTTCTCCAAAAACATGCCTTGTCTTCATGGTTAAGGGAGCATGGATAGATATAAAGTCTGAATCCGATAATAATTGAGGAAATCCAACCAACTCTATTACTGTATTAACTTTTGTAATATAGGGATCATAGGCGATAATTTTAAAGCCGAATTTTGAAGTTTTCTCAGCCACTGCTCGACCAATTTCTCCCAGGCCAAAAAGGCCAAGAATTCTTCCTTGAGTTCGCAGAACAGGCCTGGCTAAAGCGAAGTTCCATATCCTTTGTCTTACTGAATCGTTGAGTAAATTTATCTTTCGTGCACAGGCTAAGATTAGAGCCACAGTATGAGTAGATACCTCATCAACGCAATAACCAGGAAGATTAGCCACAATAATTCCATACTCAGTAGCAGCCTCTACATCAATATTATCCACTCCTATTCCGTAGCGAGCAATAACTTTGCACCTGTTAAGTGATCTAATTACCCTTCTGGTCATAGGTGTATATTGATTAATTATTCCATCAGCATCCCTGGCAGCTTCTATGACTTCCTCTTCTGTAGTGCAATGAGCCACCACAAATTCTGGATTAATCTCATTCAACACCTTTCTTTCCAGCTCTAAAGAAGAGTGATCACAATCAGTTACCACTACCTTTAAGCTTCTACCAGCCATAGACACTTTAATCTCCTTTTTATTGATGAAGTCCACCTAATGTCGGATAACGAAGAATCAATGGATTTTGGCAATTGCTAAAGAGGCTAATCCTATGCTTCCAGCACCTAAAATTGCCACCGTGTCCCCATCAAATACATTTCCACGATTATTTCATTCTCCTCATCTAGCTCAACTCCCTCCCTTCGCTCCTCTACGTGCCTCAGTAAGTATCTAAGCGCGAGGATGGTATTTCTTATATACTTTTCTCAAACGTTCCTGGCTGATGTGAGTATATATCTGAGTAGTATCAATATTGGCATGGCCTAAAAGCTCCTGAACAACACGCAGGTCAGCATCTCCAGAAAGAAGATGGGTAGCAAAAGAATGCCGAAGGGTATGAGGAGATATATTCTTGACCAAACCAGCCTTACTGGCGTATTTCTTAACAATCTTCCAGCAGGCCTGTCGGGAAATTCTATTTCCATAACGATTGCAGAACAGAGGAACTTCTCTTTTCTTTTCTTCTCCCTTTTCCTCTAAATACCTATTTATCCAGGAGCAGGCTTTTCCTCCTAAGGGGAGAAGATGTTCCTTGGACCCTTTTCCTGAAACCTTAAGCCATCCTCCTTTCAAATTGAGGTCGGTGGTATTTAGATTGACTAACTCTGATATGCGCACCCCTGCTCCATACAAGACCTCCAAGATAGTCCGATCTCGGATTCCATATAAATTATCTAGCAAGGGAGCATTTATGAGCCTGTCTACTTCTTTTTCAGAAAGATAGGTGGGTATCTTTCTTCCTCGAGGTGGGAAGCTAATCTCTTCCAGGGGATTATGGTCAATTTTACCCTCAACATAAAGGAATTTATAAAAAGTCCTGATAACAGATAGTTTTCGACTTATACTGGAAGGAGCACATTTTTTCCCCCTCAATCGAGCTATATATTCGCCAACGAGGGTAGAATCCGCTTTAAGAATATTTCCTCTTAACCACTTACTGTACTGCTGTAAATCTCTTCTATAAGCGTCTATAGTATTGGAAGAAAGACCTCGTTCTACGCTTAAGTATTCAAGAAACGCGTTAAGAAACAAACCTTGCTCCCTCTCGTAAGGCTTTTTCATTTAAGGGAAGGAGATTGAGTCGACCAGGGGAAATTACTTTGGGGAAAGACTCAACTAAACTTTCCAGCGATACTACCTTCGACTTCTTAACCCATGCTCCTAAAGCCACCATATTGGCAACCCGTGAATTTCCCATTTTCTCGGCAATTTCATTAGCCGGAATTCTTATTATCTCTATATCATCCCTAGCCAATTCATCTCTGATTAAAGAGGTATTTATGAGAGCTTGTCCGCCCTTTTTAATTCTAGAGAAGAATTTCAAATAAGAAGGCTGACTCATCATAATGATATTCTGAGGACAGGAGACAATAGGTGAAGTAATGGACGACGTAGATAGTATTACTGTACAATTGGCCGTTCCTCCACGCATCTCTGCCCCATAAGAAGGAAAATAGACCACTTCCTTGCTCTCCCTTAGCCCGGCATAGGAAAGAAGCTTTCCAGCAAATATTATCCCTTGTCCACCGAATCCAGCTATCAATAGGTCTTCATACATAATTCGTTGCTCGTATATCGTATATCGTGTTGCGTAATTCGTATTGCGCAATACGATATACGAGAATTATATTGCTCTTTTGGCTAATTGCACACCCTCTTCAATAATTCTATTGAGCCCAACTTCATTAGCTGCTTCAGCATAGACCCTTACCTTAGGCTCAGTTCCTGAAGGTCGAATCAGAAGCCAGCTATCATCTTTCATAATGAATTTGACTCCATCAATAGTCTTTATTTCCTCAAGTGGAATTCCTCCTAAAGAAGAAGGAACAGAAGATGAAAGCTTCTTTATCATCTTTGATTTACTCACTCCCACTTCCTCGAAGTCTATCCGCTTGAAAAAGGAAGCACCAAACCTAACTTCCATATTGTCTAGAATAAGAGAGAGAGGCTTGCCAATTTTGGTAACCATCTCTACAAAAAGAAGGGAAGAAAGAATTCCGTCCCTCTCCATGAGGTAGCCTTGAAAGCCATATCCTCCGCTTTCCTCTCCTCCTAAGAGAATCTTTTTCTCCCGCATTTTATGGCAAACATATTTAAATCCCACCGGTACTTCATCCAAGGATAGAGCAAATTTCCTGGCTATTCTTTCCGGCTGATAACCCAGAGAAACCGTCTTTACCACTCCTCCTCTCATTTTTCTTTCTTCCACCAGGTATAAAAGAAGAAGGGAGAAAACCTGATGAGGGGTAAGGTATCTACCCTTATCATCCACCACCCCTACTCTATCTGCATCTCCATCGGTAGCTATTCCCAGATCCGCTCCTACCTCCCTTACCTTTTTTTTCAAATCCTCTAAATTCTTTTCGATAGGCTCAGGGTTTAGACCTCCAAAGCCAGGATTATACTTACGGTGAATAGTAATTACTTCACATTCCGACTTAGCCAGAAGCTTCTTAACAAACCCGTCTCCTACTCCAAACATAGAATCATGAACTATCTTAAGATGGGCCTTTCTTATTAAATCCTTATCGAGGAAAGATTCAACCTTCTTCAAATATCCTCTGGCAAGGTCTTCTATTCCTATCAATCCTTTCTTGACTGCCTCTTTCAAGGCAAGCTTTCTTACCTTATTCTTACCCAAAAAAGCTTCTATTCTTTCTGTAGCCTCAGCAGGAGCTGAACCCCCAAAAGAAGCTCTGATTTTTACACCATTGAATTTAGGAGGATTATGAGATGCAGTGATAATCACTCCTCCGGCTAGCTCCTTATCTTCTATAACAAAAGATATGCACTGAGTGGGAATATCCTCTGAGGAAAGTATTACAGGAATACCATTGCCAGCTAATACTTCTGCCATTTTCTGAGCAAATTCTCTGGATAGAAAACGAGCATCATATCCTACCACTAATCCTTTTTCCCTATCGGGCTGAGTTTGATAATAGTCAGCTATTGCCTGGGCAACTTTCGCTACATTGGCAAAGGTGAAATCATCAGCAATTACTGCCCGCCAACCATCAGTGCCGAACTTAATTTTTCCCACCTTTACTCCTTGGTCTTAAAATACTATTCTAGCTTATAACAATATAAGAGAATGTCAAATTTCTCTTTATTAAGGGGGCTTTCAACCCTTGTTTTTCCCGAAAGGTTTTCGATAACTCGCTTGACAAACACAAAATATTCGTACATATTGTGTCACAAGGAGGTGCATCATGAGGTCCACTATTGACATAGATGAAAAGCTCCTTAGGGAAGCACAGAAAATAACAGGAGCCAAAACTAAGAAGGAATTGGTTAATCTCTCTCTTGGCGAATTGATAAAGAAGAAAAGAAAAGAACATCTAATTGGCCTTTTTGGAAGTTCAGTATTGGATATCGGCTTAGGGGATGTAGAAAAGCTGAGGAAAGATGAGTTCTGAGAAGTGTTTGATAGATACCACCATTTGGGTTCTCTATTTTAAGGGAGAAAGGGAATTGGAGGATGAGATAAAATCGCTAATACTCAAAGAGAGGGCAGCAATTTGCGAGATTGTAACTTTGGAAGTCTTGCGAGGGGCAAGGTCACAAAAAGAATATGCCCAATTACATGCTGATTTTGCGGCTCTTTCTACGCTCAAACTAGCCGATATCATCTGGGAAAAAAGCTATAAGATTGGATTCAAATTAAGAAAAACGGGAATTAATGTGCCCCTGACTGACATCTTGATAGCTACAGTAGCCAATCATTATAATTGCCTCTTACTGCATCGAGACAAGCATTTTCCTCTCATAAAAGGGATAATGGGCCTAAGAGAAAGAGAGATGTAATCGATCGAAAAATGAGAATGATGAATAAGGTCTATTATATTGGTTGGTTTTCCACTGGAAGAGACGAAGCGGCAGGTCAACTGCTGAAAGTAATCTATGATAATATCAAACAAAAGAAATTAGGAAATCTTGCCATTAGTTTTGTTTTCAGTGATAGAATAAAAGGAGAGAAAAAAGAAAGTGACTACTTTTTTCGCCTGGTAGAAAATTTGAAGGTTAGTCTGGTGACTCTCTCCTCACGAGAGTTTAAACCTGAGATGAGAAAGAAGGGGTTCGAATTAGCCAGGAAAGGAAATTCTGTGCTAATAAACCATTGGCGTAATCTCTATCATCTAGAAGTAACAAAGCTCATTAATAAGTTCCAGGTTGACCTTATTGTTATGGCCGGTTATATGCTCATTACAGGAAGAGACTTGTGCCATAATTATCCTATGATAAATCTTCATCCGGCTCTTCCTGGTGGTCCCAGGGGGACCTGGCAGGAGGTAATATGGGAATTAATTAAACAAAAGACCAAAAAAAATGGCGTAATGATGCACCTGGTCACACCTCAACTTGACGCCGGACCTACTCTAACATACTGTAGTTTTCCCTTGGAAGGAGATAAGTTCGATCCTCTCTGGAAAGAGATGGAAGAGAAACTGAAAAGAAGAACTCTGGAAAAAATCAAAGAAGAAGAGGGAGAAGATGAACCCCTCTTCAAAAAAATCAGGGAAGAAGGAGTAAAACGGGAACTTCCCTTAATTGTCTATACTCTAAAGGCTATTTCAGAGGAAAAAATAAGATTGAAAGAAGGAAAAATTATGTCAGAAGGACAAGAAATAGATGGATATTGTCTAAATGAAGAGATAGAAAAAGAAACAAAAAAATGAAACAGGTTGATATGGATTGTGAAGGTCCCATAACCAAAAACGACAATGCCCTGGAAATCTCGCGCTATTTCCTACCTGGGGGAGAGAAATTGTTTTCCCTTCTCAGTAGATATGATGATTTTCTGGCTGATATTATCAAGAGAAAAGGATATAGGGCGGGCACTACCCTGACATTCGTTCTTCCTTTCTTAAAAGCCTACGGAGCTACCAATAAGATAATGAAGAATTATTCCCGAAATAATCTTCTTTTCATTTCGGGGGCGAAAAGAACACTTTCCTGTCTGAAAAAAAAGATGCCTACTTTCATTATCAGCACAAGTTATCAACCCTATATAGAAGCATTATGTGATGCGACAGGCTTTCCGGTAGAGAATACATACTCTACAGCTTTAGATTTAGATAAATATCAGTTTCCTGAGGGGGAGGCAAGGCAATTAAAAAAAATTCTTCAGGAAATTACCAACCTGCCTTCCATAAGTCTTTCAGGGATTAAAGAAAAGAAAGATTTATCCTTAGAAATGCAAAGGACAATAGAACGATTAGATGAGATTCTTGGGAAAGAAATTCCCTTTATGGAATGTGGCAGGATATTAAAGGAAGTCAGCCCCCTGGGAGGAAAAGAAAAAGCAAAAGCTGTGCTTGCCTCGCTTCAGAGAACAAAGGGAAAACTCAGTGATGTGATGTATGTAGGAGACAGTATCACTGACGTAGAAGCTCTAATCCTAGCTAAAGAAGAAGGTCTGGCTATCTCTTTTAATGGCAATGCTTACGCTTTGAGAGCAGCCGAACTCGCATGCCTTTCCCCTTATACCTTTCCTCTGGAAATTTTAGCCGAAGTCTTCTGTCAAGAAGGTAAAGAAGGAGTTCTTGATATGGTGGAAAAATGGCCTAATACTTTAGAAAGAAAAACAAAGGAAAGAATTCTTACTTGTAAACACTCCCCTCAGCTAGAGATGATAAAGAAGAGCAATCTGGCAGATTTGATCAAAAAAAGTGAGAGAATACGAAAGGAATTAAGAGGAGAAATAATAGGAAAGCTAGGATAAGAAACCTGAGGACGTCTCCCCTATTTAAGATTCACGATTTTCTTTCCCACTTTTCATAGAGAAGCTCTAGCTTTTTTGAAATCTCTCCATATTTCCTGGATAACTCATTTACTTTATCTGTATGGCGGCAGACTTCAACATCTGCCAGTTTCTTAGTTACTTCTTCCCTTTCTTCTTCCAGGAGGATAATTTCAGCCTCGACATCTGCAAAGTTATCTAGAGAAAGAGTCTTTTCCCGGGATTTTCTTATACGCTTTTTTTGCTCCTCTGCTTTTTCTCTTCTTTTTTGCTGGGCTATTTTTGTGGATTTTATCTCTCCCTTTCTCTTCTCTAAAAAATGGGAATAGTTACCCCAATATAGTTTAGACTCACTATCTCTACTAAAATAAAGAATTATTCTCGCTATCTTATCGAGAAAATATCTGTCGTGAGAAACAACCAAAATAGTCCCATCATATTTACCAAGAGCTTCTTCCAAAATACCTCTTGATTTTAGATCCAGGTGATTGGTAGGCTCATCCATAATGAGAAAATTCACCTTGGCCAGCATCAGCTTGGCTAAGAGAACCCTTGCCTGTTCACCGCCGCTCAAATCCTTTACAGGAACAAACACATCCTTCCCGCTAAAGAGAAATTTACCCAGAAACGAACGTAACTCTTCATCTTTTGCTTTAGGGTCTATGGACCACATCTCTTCCATGATAGAATTCTCAGGATTAAGTTCGGATAAGTGTTGGTCATAATACCCGAGCTTGATCTTCCTGCCTATCTTTGCTTCACCCTCACTAGCTTCTTCCTTTCCTATGATTATTCTTAAAAGAGTGGTTTTCCCTGTGCCGTTAGGTCCAATAATGCCCAATCGGTCACCTCTCTGAAGTTGAAAACTTAAATTTTTGAAAAGGGAGAATCTCTGCAAGGACTTGCCAAGGGATTTTACCTTGAGTACTTCATTGCCGCCTCCTGACTGAGAAGAAAATCTGATTTTCATCTCTTCTTCTCTCTGTGGTCTCGAAATTATCCTAAGCTTTTCCAGCATCTTCCTTCGACTCTGAGCCTGTTTTGTGTTTTGTCCAACAATATTTCTTCTGATGAATTCCTCTTGCCGTCTTATCTCTTTTTGCTGCAGCTTATGTCTTCTTCCCTGCCTGATGATTCCCTCTTTTTTCTCTTTTAGGTAATGGGTATAATTTCCCCGATAACATCTTAACTTCCCTCTTTCCAGTTCCCAAATTTTCTCCACAACTCTGTCCAAAAAATACCTGTCGTGAGAAACAAGTAATAGTGCTCCCTGGTAATCAATGAGATAGTTTTCCAACCACTCGGTAGACTCTACATCAAGATGATTAGTTGGCTCATCTAATAACAGAATATCCGGTTCTCTCAAGAGTAGTTTTGTATAAGCAAGACGGCTTTTTTCTCCTCCGCTGAGATGCTCTACTTGTTTCTCAAAATCACTTTGTTGAAAACCAAATCCGCTGAGAACAGCTTTGAGTCGAACTTCACAGTTATACCCATCTTTCTTTTCTATTTCTTCCTCAACTCTTCCATACTCCTCCATAATCTCACTCAGGTTATCTTTCCCCCTATTCATCATTTCAGCCAAGCTGTGTATTTTTTCCCGCAGAAGAGTAATTTCATAAAACGCTTCCATCCCTTCCTGATAAACAGTCCTTTTCACAGCAAAATTTGCCTCTTGGGCCAGATAACCAATCTCTAAATTTCTTCTCTTCTCAACTTCCCCTCCTTCGGACCGAGTCTCTCCTGAAATAATCTGCAAAAGGGTTGTCTTTCCCACTCCATTAGCACCGATAAGCCCAATTTTTTCCCCTTCATTAAGCTGAAAAGAACTCCGTTCTATGATGAGTTTATCTCCGTAAGACTTAGAGATATTTTTCCCTTTTACCAATGACATAAGTTCTCCTAGTCGACATGTATGCCCGAAGCTAGATTCTCGGTCCCGCTCGCCTTAGTCCTCTCTTAGTTAGTTCATAGTTCATTGATAAAGAATGAACCATTTTGAACTCTGTTTTGCTTTGAACCTGCTATGAACCATAAACAATGAACATGAAAAGAGGAGAGAAAATATGAGTGACGAATTTCAATATCCGGTGGGAAGGTTCAGAAATTCTGCTCTTAGACTAAATCTATCCCCAAGGTGCTTCCCCACTGCTTTTACTCCTAAAGTCTCACTCAGATAATGTCCAATAAAGATAACATTCACCTTTTCTTCTTTGGCCATCCAGTAGTAGCTATGTGCTGGTTCACCGGTAATATAGGTATCCAGACCCTCTTCAATAACTTGCGGAAGAAACTGGATTGCTCCTCCAGCTACATAGCCTATTCGTTTGACTTTTTCAGGACCAAAATTCCAGACAATAGGTTTTGCCTTCAATTTACCCCTTAAATCATTTACTATCTCTTCTAATTTACGACAAGGCTCAAAAAATATTTCCTTGCCGAAGAAAAGGCCGTTATCTTCTCCAAAATCTCCCTTAATCGGCCAGTTAAGTGATCCAATCGCCTGGACATTATTACCCAGTTCGGGATGTGAATCTAAGGGAAGGTGAGCCACATAAAGAGCTATATTCTTATCCAGAAGCAACCTCATCCTTTCATAAGTCCAGCCGGATATAGGAAAAGGCTTACCCCACCAGAGTCCATGGTGAACGAAAAGAAAATCTGCTCCTATCCTTCCTGCTTCTTTAAAAGCCTCTAATGAGGCATCTACTGCTAAGGCTATCTTATTCACTTCGCCTTTATTATCTACTACCAAACCATTGAGAGATTTGTCCTCAATCTCCTTAATCTTTAGTATTTCATCTAGATACCTGGCTAATTCTCTGGTCTTCACTGATTATCTCCCCTCGATAATGGGCTGTCCCCATTTAATTTCTTACTGTCTACTATTCGAATTTCCCCCTCGCTTTAATACTCCAAATAAATTCAACTATTCCATCTCTTATCCCGTAAAAGTAATTATGGAGGTTCATAGTAGTGCATCCGTGACTTGGGATCAACTCTATCTTTTCACCAACTTCAAGTTCTTTTTTTGCAGCCCCCTCTAATTCAACAAGAGAGATATGCTCTTCGGAAATACCACCGACTTTTCCGCCCCCGGGACAGGCTATTTCAGGAATCCCCATATCAACACTAATTGCCTTCATGCCAGCATCAAGTATAGCTCTGTCATCCGTGGGCCTGCTTATCACGCTCGTCAAGAGACTCAACGCCTGCTTGAATTCTCCTCCTATGCCTTCCACTTGGCTATAGTTTGTGTCCATTATCACATAACTACCTGCCTGCACCTCGGTTACACCAGGAAAAGACCCTGTTATATCATAAGTCCCCGTGCCTCCGGCACTGACTACTTTGCACTTCAGCCCTCTCTTCTCCAGGAGTTCCCTGGTGGTAATTAGTAGACTGAGCGCCTCCTTGGCCTTACGTTCTCGCTCCTTGTACGACTTAATAAAGACCGTATGCCCCTCGTATCCCATAAGTCCGAAAAACTCCAGACTCTTCTGTGCCTCTATTTCGCGGGCTAGTTTCAATACAGGCTCTCCCGGTGAAACACCGCACCTATTCAAGCCAATATTTACTTCAATTAGAACACCTATCTTTATTCCTTTTCTCTGCGCTGCATCAGAAACATCTACAATATTTTTGCTACTATCCACGGCCACCTTGATTTCAGTATATCTAGCCAGGTTAACTAATCTATTGATTTTTTGAGCACCGATCACTTCATTTGCAATCAGGATATCCTTGACCCCCGCTTCAGCCATAACTTCTGCCTCAGCCAGCTTCTGACATGTTATCCCGATGGCCCCAGCCTCTATTTGTTTATGGGCAATCATTGGCGTCTTATGGGTTTTCATATGAGGTCTTAAGTTGGCTTCTTTGTCTCGAAAAAAATCTGCCATTTTTGCAATGTTGTATTCCATCTTCTCCAGGTCAATTAACAAGGCTGGTGTATTAATTGCGTACTTTTCTCCTCCGATGATAGATCTATTCATTTTTGCCCTTTCTTCTAGACCTTCTTCTGCATAGAGAATTTACCGGTTCAAATTGCCTAACTCTGGTTTCTGTTCATCAATTAAAAACAACTGTCCGATTCCCGCTGCCGTTAAATATATGCTGATAGGTGAGCCCAATCCTCCCAATCCTATGATAGCTACTTTTGCCTTTTTTTGACTTTTTCTGTGCTTCCGTTCCAAAAATCATTACCTGACGGTCATATCTTCTTAGTTCCTTTTCACTTAGCATTTCTCAGCCTCCTCCCATGGGAGGGAAGAGGGCTATTTCGTCATTGTCCTTTAATTGAGTTTGTAGTCTTACATAGTTCCCATTAATAAACATCCATATATATTTCGGTAGCCATTTTTTGAGTTTGGGAAAATCATGAGTTACCTTTTCCAGAGCATCCTTTACAGTAGCATCTTGAGGCAGACAGAGCTCAGTTTCCTCCACTCCGCTTAACTCCCCTAGAAAACTGACAAATTTGACTTTTATTTTCATTTAATAAACCTCCCGCCACGATAGCCAGAAACTCAACGATAAGTGTAATCTCTTTTTATTATACATATTCTTGCCAAAATGGTAAAGGTAAGAGATGGAGCAAGAAGCATAACTAGATATTAATCCATTAATAAGCCACCGTTTACATCTAAAATTCCACCGGTAATATACTTTGCCTTCTCTGATACCAGAAAGAGGACAGCATTTGCTACGTCTTGAGGTTCACCAAAACCTCCCAAGGGTATAGATTGAGCTAGTTTTGCTCTTTTAGCTGGGGGGAAAGTATCAGTCATTTGACTCTTGAGAGCACCAGCAGCAACGGCATTTACATTTATTCCGTAAGGTGCTAATCGAAGAGCTAAGGATTTAGTCAAACAAATGACTCCCGCTTTAGAAGCTGAGTAATGAGCTCCCGTGAGGATACCTCCCACTTTTCCGGCTATAGAAGCAATATTAACAATTTTACCTGATTCTTGAGTCATCATCGGTTTTAAGACAGCCTGAGAGCAAAAAAACGTCCCTTTAAGATTCACATCCATAACCTTATCCCACTCTTCCTCAGTGATATCCTCTATGGGGGTAAGGGAACAAATTCCGGCATTGTTTATCAGAATATCGATTCTGGTAAATTTACTCAGTATGTTTTCGAATGTCCTCTTTACTTCCTCGCCACAGGAGACATTCATTTTGAACGCAGAGGCAGCGAATCCTTGATTCTTAATATCGTTAACTGTATTCTGAGCAAGGGTATAGTCGATATCACACATAATAACATAAGCACCTTCCTTAGCCAAGGTGTGCGAAATGGCCTTACCTATTCCCTGGGCACCACCAGTTACAATAGCCACTTTTGTCTTTAACTCTCCCATTGGTCTCCTCTTAGTTATACAAGGATTTTGCCAGTTTCGGCTAATTTCTCGATAACCCACTCTATATCTAGCTCAATAAGTTTTGCTACGGTAGGCTTACCCTCATTATCCCAATTTTGCATTTTATAATACAACTCTCGCATCTCTCTTAATTCGTCCTCTGAAAAACTGCTCCCTTTGCGAGGACCACTTTGAATAGACTCAAACATCCTTGGGGGTAACCAATCATCGTCAGCAGTAAAACCCTCTCGGATGTTGAAGGATTTAAACATATTTACTCTTCTTTCTCCTAATTTCATCATTTCCCATAAGCTAAGCTCCCAGCCGGTTACTGCAGAGGATATTTCTACCAGATGGCTCATCTTGAATGTACGCACCGGGGCAAAAGCAAAAACACACAGACAAAGAGAATCCATAAAGCTAAAGTGATTCTGAAGATAGCAAAACATTCTCATTTTTTGATGATCCATTCCAATGGTCTTACACCTCTTAAATAGCCCTAAACTCTTCATCTGTTCAATAAATATATCAGGGGCATTAAAATCAAAATCAGTATCATGTTCTACCACTACATGATCAGCCCCAATGGGAGAAATAGCGTAGGCAAAGCCTACCATTCCCTTAACTCTACCATCATGCATAGCTAGTTCCTCACCCTTTACATGTACAGCAAACCTCTCTGCTCCTTTGCCAAATTTCCTGGCTGCTCTCTTTGATCCTTCAGCCAAGATGTCTCCTATTCCCTCTCTTTTAGCAATCATCTCTATTAGATTTATCATTGCCTTGTTATTGCCAAACTTTAGGTCTATACCCCCAGTATCATCCTTGTTAATAATTCCCTTTTCATAGCATTCCATAGCAAAGGCAATGACTGCTCCGGTGGAAATGGTATCCAGTCCATACTTGTTACAGAGTTCATTGGCCTTAGCTACAGCTACTATATCATCTATACCACAATTTGAACCCAGGGCAGCAATAGTCTCATATTCAGGCCCTCCGTAAGTGGGATCTACACTATAGGGCTCTTTTGCTTCTACCACTCTTTTACATTTAACAGGACAGGCATAGCAACCTTCACCTTTTTGGAATATTTTCTTATGCATTGTCTCAGCAGAGATACCATCAGCTCTCTCAAAAAAACCAGTTTGAAAGTTTCTGGTGGGTAATTGGCCATCCGCGTTCATATTCAACAGGATTTCTCCTGTTCCTAAATTATGTAGACTTAAGTTAGCAGGGTTATCCATAAAGTTCTTAGTAAACCATCTGGACCACTTTCTTACTATTTCCTCATCCTTCATCTCTATCTTACTATGTCCTCTCACTGCAATAGCTTTCAAATTCTTGGAGCCCATGACTGCTCCCATTCCCAGTCGTCCAGCAGCATGTTTACAATCACTTAGTACATTAGCAAATCTAACTAAGTTCTCTCCCGCACATCCAATACTTAGCACTCTAATTCGAAGATCGGAACATTCTTTGCGAATAATTTGCTCTACTTCCCCGGTAGTTTTTCTCCATAAATGAGCTGCTTTCCTAATTTTAACCTCACCATCCTGGATGAAAAGATAAACTGGTTCTCTAGCTTTGCCTTTGATTACAATGGCATCGTAACCAGCAAATTTTAGTTCTGGTCCCCAGAATCCCCCTGCCTGAGTATCACCAATAGCACCGGTCAAAGGAGACTTAGAGACAATGGCATAGCGGGAGAAACCAGGAGCAGGAGTACCTGTTACTATGCTGGGTGCAATAACTATAATGTTTTCCGGGCTAAAGGGATCGACTCCGACTTTTTGCTCTTTCAATAAATAATAAGCGCCCAGGGTTGCTCCTCCTATATAGGTGCGATAGAAGTATTCATCATTCTCTTCTATGGCAATCTCTTCCCTTGATAAGTCTATCCGCAAAATCTTGCCATGGTATCCATAAGACATATTTAGACCTCCTTTTCTAGCAAAATTACTTCTTTTTGCCTGATTAGAGCAGAATCCTGATTTCTGAGCACTTTATGTCAAATACGCTTGTTTCTTGCTCATCAGTAAGTAGTGTAAAAGCAGCATTTTCTGCTGTGTCAAGGCATAATTTAATTACCACCATCACAAGTCTACCCCTTTTCCACCCATCGACAAAAGTAGCTTTTTTACATGTGACTGGAGAATAAACTTTTAATATAACTTTCAGCTAATTTTAGATCTTTGACGGCATCAGAAGCAGGTGATATATTTCCTCTCTTATTCTTAACTGTATCGACAAAGATACGAGCTTGTTCAAGCATACTCCACCTTTGAATGATCACAGGTCTCTCGTAAATACTATTTTTATCTTTATTTTTGTATATCTCAACCTCACCTGCGTGTTGTCTGGCTAAGGGAGCAGGAAGAGAAAGTCTAATCCTACCCTTGTCAAAATGGGCCTCATAAAATTCATGCCATTCATTCTCAACCGTATAAGTTTCCATCTCAAACACAATTGGTATGCCAGAATTACTGCGGGCAACAAGTATCTTCCCTGTAGCATCTGCATATTCAACGGAATAGTCTTCATCCAGAAGATAGCGAATTAAGTTTATCTGATGAATATAATAGTTTATGAAACCAAGGTATGTTTCTTTTTGTTTTTTTGTCATCCAGTTAGGAGCTAATTCACTCGTCTCTTCCTCATAGAAAGCGTTATCTCCCATATTTATGGGCGGATCCATCTGCAATGTCCAATCACCCGGAGGCATGGTAATCCGTAAATAATTAAGGTTGCCAAATTCCTTACTTTGTCTCCACTGGGTAATTTTATCTTTTGCCAATCGGCTTCCCGGATCGCAGCGTTTCATATAGCCTACCTGGTAAGTAATTTTTCTTTCCTCGACTTTTTTTAATATTTTTTCTCCTGTCTCAGGATATACACAGATAGGTTTTTCTGTTAATAGAGGAAGACCTTTTTCCATTATATCCAGTATCACTTTATGGTGTAGAGTAAAATTCATAATGGCAACTACTGCATCCAGATCAGCTTTGTCCAACATTTCTTTATGGTGAGAATAAACTCTTTTAAAACCATAACGTTGGGCAACAGCTCTTGCAGTTTCTCCTCGTCCCTCAGCGATAGCGCTTAATTCAACATCCGGCAAAATAGCATAATTTGCAATATGCGCCAGTTGTCCCATATATCCAGCACCAATAAATCCTATTTTTACCTTATCCATAACTCACCTCTTATTACATAGAAAATAAGTTATTCCCTATCGGTCATAGTTATTCTCTATTATTTATCTTTATCAGTCATTTATTCAGTAACTTTCCAAACCTATCGGCAATAGCAAGCGCTGGGTCAAGAGGTACCTGCACGCCTTTTGTCCCTTCAGGAATTTCGATAATTGACACTTTCCTTATTATATTATTGTCAAATTGCGGTAAATACTCTTTTTCTGCCTCGTACATTTCTATTGCCATATCTCTTACTTCTTTCAAAGTTAGCACGGCTGAAGTTAAGGGGTCCATAGCAATTGCCTGAACTCCATATTCAAAGTCACAAGTTAGAGCAGATTTAACAGCTAAACCTTGTGGAACTATATTACTCATACAAAGGGCTGCACACTGCAGTGGTAAATCATCGATACGAGTGGGATGTAAACCCATTCTATCCACATATACTGGAACTTCCACACAACAGCCTTGGGTTAAGTTAGTAATCAAATTATCGTTCCTTACATTGCCACTAAGCTTGAAGATTTTATCTGTTTGCATAGCCTCAATGATGTATGAACAATATTCGTTGCTTCTTTTTCCTATTTTCATAGACTCAGAGGCCAGATAGTCAATCTTCTCAAATTTCTCTGCAATCTCTTTGCACCACCTGTAGTAAGCGCCCGTTTCACCCCCAAAAGCTGGCTCATCGCAGTATAGATCAAGAGCTTTTTTGTTCTTTCTGAACCAGGGAAGGTATTCGGAAAGATGACCTGTGCTTTCGGTCATAAAGTAACCGAAATGCCTCATAACTTCCCCTCGTACCTTTTCATTTATATAATATTCTGGTTTTTCGATATTTTTCTTTAATATAGGATATAAATCCTTACCTTCTTTTTCTAGTCTTAAGAACCAGTCCATATGGTTTATACCGGCACAGAGGTAATCTATATCCTCTTTACTTACCCCAACATAGCGAGATATTAAGTCAAGAGTAGTTTGCACGCCATGGCAGAGGCCAATAAAATTAATATTAGTTGCTTCTCCCAGAGCCCAGCAAACCATAGCCATTGGATTGGTATAATTTAGGAGTAAAGCCTTTGGACATAACTCTTCCATGTCATGAGCAATATCAATCACTATCGGGATAGTTCTTAAAGCTCTAAAGATTCCCCCCGGTCCCATAGTATCTCCTATGCATTGGTCAACACCGTATTTCATAGGAATCTCATAATCTTTTTGAAAAGCATCAACACCACCTACCTGAATCATATTGATTACATAATCTGCATCTTTAAGAGCTTCTTTTCTGTCCAATGTTGCTGTGATTCTTGTAGGAAAATTGTTTTCCTTGACCACCTTTCTGGCAAAATCCTCTATCTTATCGAGTTTTCCGTCCCGATTGGTACGATTCATTAGGACAATTGTGCTATCTTGTAAGGCTTCGGTAGCCATAATATCCATCATTAAGGTTTTACAAAAGACAATACTTCCTGCTCCAATCATAGCTATTTTTGCCATAATTTGTCTCCTTTTTTACCTATTTTCCAGATTTTCAAAAAGATAGAGACCCTCTTTTCCTGGAGCAACTATATCCAGCCAACCATTTTGATTGAGATCTGCAATAGCAAAATAGATTCCTGCTCCACTTGCCTTTTCTGCTGGGCCATAGTCAATAATGTTTTTTTCAAAGTTACCCTTATTAACTTTGAAATAATAGATTCCTATTGCATCATCAGCACCCGGATCATTACCACAATGGGCTCGATAACGTTTACCAGTAATTAGTTCAAGTTCACCATCATTATCTATATCAGCCATCTGAAGGTCATGATATTGTGAAGATTTAAGGTCAATATCGTGCTTTATCCAGGTCCTTTTCCCGCTGCTATCTTTCTCCTGCTCCCACCAGTGAAGTCCATAGGCATGAGCCTGTCCAACAATTAAGTCAGGAAGTCCATCTTCATTTACATCATAAGCAATAATGGGAATACTTGCACTCTCAAGGTCAAATTCTTCATGAAAAATCCACTTTCCGCTTAACCTGTCTTCAGGGGCCTGGAGCCAACCATTGTGAAGTATAATGTCAGCTCTGCCGTCTCCATTGATATCGCCAAAACCTAAACCGTGTCCACTGGGTTTGTCCATAATAGTAAATTTTTTGAATTTACCGGTGCCATTTCCCTGGCTGTCAACAATTAGTTTATAGAAGGTTTGAGGCATTCCAGGAGTATTGGGAATAATCTCCAGTGCTCCATCACCATCTATGTCAAAAGCACGAGTGGTCTCTATCTCGCCACATTTATCAATATCATGAACCTTCCATTCTTCTGATTTGCCTAGAGGATTTTCTCTCCAACGTAAAGTTTTTCCAAACCATCCTCCGGTTACAATGTCCATATAGCCGTTACCGTTGACATCCATAGGAATGTCAGAGAAGTCATCATAATATTCCCCTTCCCGCTGAACATCACAGATTTTATGCTTTTTCCAATTAGGAGCTTCATACCAATATTCACCTGAAACAATATCAAGTTTTCCGTTATTGTTCACATCAAATACTGACACTGCCTCGTATGATACTCTGTCTATTAATCTCTTCTTGAATTCAACCACGCTCATCCTCCTGCTAGTTTAAGTATTTCCTTCCTTCTATATCCTTGCTTCTCCAACTTTCCTCATA
>SDBT01002723.1_pt1 | contig 31027 bp, 53 predicted proteins | sample 2277101 | NCBI WGS metagenome assembly SDBT01 (sample SAMN10404973, study PRJNA504765) | marine sediment metagenome | isolation source: marine sediment core GS10_PC15, 103 cmbsf | place: Arctic Ocean: Southern Knipovich Ridge | collected 2010 | reverse complement strand
TCATTATTTCAATACTCGCCATGTTAGTCCTAAAATCGTACTTAACTGGTACTTTCAGATGATCGCCCAGGATTATAAGTTTTTCCAGGCCCGCCGCATCATCATGTTTGGCGCTCATTATAACTGAGGGTACGTGCCTCTGTGACACTTTTTTGTATCTGGCCCCGTGTTGATTGGAACCAGCGTACTTAAATTTCTCTATGTACTTTGAAGATTTTTCAAACGTCATTTCAACCCCTCTCTTATATCTGAAGCCAACGCTATCGCCGGAGCAGCGCTCTCGGCGCTGAACCCATTACCGTGTAATATATTCTCATACATCTGAGTGTGCAGATCTTGGAACCCTTCGGTGAGGTCGATCACGAACTCACCCTGGTTGATGTCGATCTGTTTCTTACACTGAGGATCACCGCCCCAAATCTCACCAATATTAAGGTCATAGTGTACTTCAGCTTCCTGGAACATTAGATTACCCATTGCACACGTAGGACCAAACTGTTCGGTATGCTGTTCTTGACACTCCCCGAACGCCCAACACATAAGATCGAGCATGTGAATGCCGATGTTCACAATTATACCACCCGACTGTTTATCCTCACCCTTCCATGACTGTAAGTACCAGGGTCCACGCAGGGTGTTATAGGTGATGGCTATCTGAAATGGACCCTCGCTAATCCCAAATTTAATACTGCGCCTCCGATTATCAGTCCAATCTTTCAACTCCTGTACCTTCGGATGCAACCGACACTGCAAGATCGGGTAGATGTTACCAACTGACTTCTTCTCCAGGTCCAGCAGTGGCATCAGGTTGTGGATGTTGATCGTCAGTGGCTTCTCACAGATCACGTGTATGCCGATCCGTAACCCGAACCGTATGTGAGCATCATGCAGATAGTTCGGTGAGCACACCACCAGATAATCAGCCGGGCACTTACCTCCGTTGTGGTACGGGTCCATGAACCGCTCGAATCTTTCAAATTCGGTGAAAAATTCACAGTTGGGGAAGAACCCATCGAGCACGCCCACTGAGTCATGGGGATCGAGTGCGGCTACGAGTTCACCGCCTACGTCCTTAATAGCCTTCATGTGCCGGGGTGCTATGTATCCGGCAGCGCCTATGATTGCGAATTTCTTAGTCAATTTCTTCCCCTCTATAATATCCTATAGCAAATTCTTTCCCACACCTCTTGTATTTACAAGTACGAACATCATCGTTACATGAACCGAGATTGACACCATGATATTTATCGCGTCGCCCACAATGGGGGCATGTAGTCTCTACATAGTTTGTGTGTACCGTGTCAGTTGACTTATCCATCATACACCACTCGTAAAAAATTTCTTGAGATACTTAAAACACCGCTCAGCTTCTTTAGCTTCCTGAAGGTTTCTATTCACCCTCTCTACGTCTGCAACCCTTGTTTTAAGGTGCCGAATAAGACTGGTCGCTTCTTCAAGGGTAGCTTCAAAACTATGGCCACCATCTGTAAAACCCCATACCTCTTTAGCAAAGCTCTTGTGTGGTTCTGTAAGCATCACATACCTCTTAACATCTTATCCGCGACGTCATCCTTCAACGTCAACCCCTTCACCGTAAACCCACCGATCTCCAATGAACTGTAGAGGTTACTAAGCTGGTGAACAAACTGGGCCGTAGTTCCACCCTGCACTCCTTGTTTACGACCCCACGCTTTCCAGGCATCATAAAGCTCGTCCTGTTCTATCACCACGCCATCTTCCAAGTCGCACCATGCTCTGACAAAGGTAGTGATCGGGGATATGACATCACGCAGACTGTCTATCGCCTTGCCGGATGACTTGGGATCGGTAAACTTATCATTCAGCCGCAACCGCTTCAGTCCTTCCAACGCCCACGGTATGATGTTACCAGCCTCAGCTTCTAACCTGGGCTTCAACGTCCTGTCCTCTATCCCCTGGTACGAGTTGGGGAAGTCCAACAACAGCAGCCGAGGCTGGAGGGCGTTAGCATAGTCAGGCAGTAATGGAAAATCATTGAGCGCTATAGTAAACCTACAACATAATTGTATATTAGATAATATCGGTAAATTCTTACGGTTGATACTGACTGAATCCTTACCAACGATCTGTAGGATACGCTCCAACGCTGTACCCAAGTCACCGTATCGTGGTGTTCTCACGTCACCCATGAACGCAGCCAACTTACCGAGCATGGGCTGATAGCCGAACGAACCACACAGAGTACGTAGGTTAGTAGAGCACACCTGATCACTACCGAGCATAGCCGCTAGAGCCGCCAGGATCGTTCCCTTACCGGATCGTGGACGACCCACGAAGATCATAAACTTCTCAAAGCTCATGTCGGGTACGAGATTATATCCGAACCACTCTTGTAACAGATCAATTTGCTGTTGATCGTCATTAAAGACATCGCTAAGGAACTCCAACCAGAGAGAAGATTGTGTTGCGCAATCGAGGTTGTGCGGGACGGAACCGAGAGAGAAGAATAGAGGATCGGGACTTCTGAGTTTATGCGCCCCTTGGATATATTTGTTGACATTCATCACCCCATTATTGAATATTATAAGATCTGCTGGATCAAGATCCTCACGACCATCCAACCACGCCGGAGGATCTACGTCCACTGGACACTGTTTGTTAAAGGCATCTATGATGTCATTGACTTTGGACCTGGACGGCTTGTAGGGTTCGAGCGTGAACCCACCACCACTGTACTTCTTGACCTTCTTACCCTCAAGGAACTTGTAGATCTGTCCACGTAATACGTCAGTGTCCAGGTTTCTGTAACACCCGTCTATGAACTCAACCCACTGACTCCGATAGCTTCGTAGGACCAGCGTGCCGTCCTTGGTCTTGTGCCTGGTCAGGAACACTTCGGCTATCGTAGCGGGTATGTCATTCTCGAATACATTGTTGCTTTTCTGTACCTGACCACCATACTTCCCAACATGGGATATAAGGTTGTCTCTGGTCAGCCCACCATGATACCATTTACGTGTGTCTTTGAATCCCTTCGGTGGCATTAGTGAGACAGTAGACGGACATACTTCTACAAGCGCCTTAGCCGTAGACTCCATACCTCGCTTACCAGCACCAGCGTCGTTCTCACCCATAATTACAACATCATAACCGGCCAGTAGCTCGGTAAGTAACTTTATGCCCCCATCCGCCGAAGGCTTTCCAACACCGACCAGGCCCAAATCCGTAACCGCTGCAACATCGCTTGCACCCTCAACCACAAAAATCGGATATTCAGAAGTTGGCAAGAGTGTTTGAGCTTTACTATCGCCTTTAGCTCTGGCCCCAAAGATATGTAAATATCCGCCGCCCGGTAACTTCTTTGACGATCCTTCGGATATATTATGACACAACGCGGCTCTTGGGTTGCCAGCACTGTCAACTGACACCATACACCAACGTCGCTTTCCACAAAGACTACAGGGGCGATCCCCAGTAACTTGTTGGAGAGGTCCACCACCGTTGGTGTCTCGTCTGCCGGATTGAACTCTGAAGGTAAGACCGCGCTTAGATCCTTTCACCATAAATTTCTTGCCATCTTGGAATCGTTCCATCATCCCTATTACTTTACCCTTGGCATCACGCTCCGGGAAGATCCAGGACTGGTTCTTAGGGTTGAATCCTATGCCCGGACCCTGTAGAGCATCAGCCGACACACCGAGTTCTTCAGCAAGTGTATCGAGCATCGCGGAAAGCACGTTGCTCTGATAGATAACAAATTGGTCAGGTATATTAGTCAACGCATTATTGCCAATATCAACAAACACACGATCACTATTATAAGACCCGCTGTATCACTCATCACAAACCCCTAAAAATAAAGTGAACTGCCGGTTTCCCCAATTAACACCGGCCCGCTGCCATACAGACGCTTTTGTCTTAGTATTCTCCGACACACCAAGCTCACCTTTGTTCCTTATCTTAGAACGGCACCGTTACCTGTGCCACACATTCTTCTTGGATCTGATACCACTGCTCCCTGGTAATAGCGTTGGCACTTACACCCTCACCGACCACGCTCTTTGTGGTTGTCTGCCAGATCTCAACTACCTGTTCATCATCAAGCTCAGCACCAGCAGTACCGTTGCCGAGATCCTTGGTTTTGTTGACCTTGGTAATCTTAGTCCATGCTGGACCCTTAGAAGATTTACCGGTCGCCGCTGGAGCGGTAGAATTGGCCTTCGTGGGTTCTGTCGGTGGTACAGCAGTCTCAGCAGCCGGTGGTGTGGGTCTTGTAGCTGGTGCCTTCGGTCCGGTCGTCGGCTTGGGTGCAGCTACCTTAGCCTTGGCCTTCACAACTTGCAGACCCTTGGCATACGTAGCGTCCAGGTTCTTGAGTTCTTCTGGCGAACATGCCGCTATGGTTCGGCCCGGTGCCGCATCATAGTTTCTGACCCAATCGACCTGTATGCTGGTCACGTCGTTGTAGGTGTTCTCTTTCGTTGTGAATCCAATGGGGAAACCACCTTCCTGTGCAATTAGTTTCTGCACAAGGTCGTTCAGTCCCTTGAACGAACCGCCGTCCCACCCGGTAGCGTCGATGACCTGTCGCACACCGAGAGTAGCCTTACCGTTACCACCAAACATACAGATGTATGCAGTCAGCGTGGCACCATCCATGCAGCCCTCGAACCATTCCTTAGAATCCTGGTCGAACATATCATCCGCCTGGAGATCGAGTACCAGTTGGGGGAAGCCGTTTGTGGTCACACCCACGGCCCCGGCCAGTACTGAGCCTCTAAAATCAGCTACATCAGCAATTAACTCACTCATTTGTTTTCCCTTCTATAATTTCTTTCATTCTTTTCTCATGGTTGATACTTATCAACCTTTTAACGATTTCTTTTCGCGCATCAAGACTGGTACGGAACTTCTCTATGATCTGTTGTCCACCGTGTCGCCTATACAGACAGCAGTGCTTGTATTTCATCCCGGAGTTACAGGGGCACTTATTATTCCTACCCACCTTCATTTACGTTTCCTATTCTTACAGTTTTCACTCTTAGTAACAAACCTAATATTGCCCGGCTCATAGTGACCATCATTATCTATGCGGTCTATCTGTAAATTGCGGGGATCTACTTTCAAGTTGTTCATTACGTAGTCCACAAATTCACCTGAGGAACTGAACTTGTTCTTAATCCCCCTACCGCCATAATTATGATAGGACTCACAAGTCAAACTATCGCAACGTTCTTTAATATGTTTGTATGTATTCCTTAACCAGCCATTTATTGTACCACAATATTTACGCCGCCCCGCTTTTCCTTGTTCACCCTGTGAGTATGATCTATTTCGTATCTTTATCTTATCCTTGTTCTTCTTGCGATAACGTTGATGGGTCAACTTTCCCGCGTGGGTTAATTTATAGCGGACCACGCTTGCTTTATGGCAACCCTTACATATAGAACGAAGTCTATCTCTGTCTTTGTAGAAATATTCTGTAGTAGCCGGAAACTCTGTTTTGCATCTACTACAGATCTTACTCACCGAACAACTCCTTCCATATAGTGTTGTCACCAGGTTCGTCGAACGGAATCTCAGCGTCAAGCGGTGTACGATGTTTGGCTATATAGTGGACCTCTCCATCGGTACAGATCACCCGATCAGTAGAACCGATGACCTTCTTGTCCTCAACAGCCAGCACGCTGTAGCCGATCCTGAAGATGTAGTCAACCCACTCACAATAGCAGTCGATCACGGATGGAGCACTGGCATTACCAGCGAACATGCTCGGAGCTTCCTTCAGGTAGTCATCACCAGCAGCGTTGGCCACTTTAATATTCTTCTTCTGAGCCAAGAACACAATGTTCTTACCAGCCTTGACCAGTGGTTCACAATCCTGAAGGATCAACCGCATCGTATCATACAGATGGCGATAGCCTTTGTTGTACCCATAGCCTTCAATGTTCTTGCATGTCACATTTTTAGGTCCGGGCACGTGTTGGAACATATAAGGCAGCGCCAGTTTCTCAACGTCAGTCACAGTATCAATTACTATGTTATCAAAATCATCAAACACTGACGGCGTTTGGAGAACGTGGCGAACGTCCTGGAAAGTCTCCACTTGTGGCACACGCATGAGGTCATCACCCGTGTGGGGGTTCTTAATCAACCGGCCACCATCATCGACACCAATGAACGCCGCGCGTGCAAGCATCGACGCGAGGGTCGTCTTTCCCATACCAAAATCGGCATAGATCAGGATCTTCTTACCCTCACCGGTCCCGACCCACGGCTCTACCGTGAAGTTCTTCTTAGGGGCGGATGCGGTCCTCGAAGTCGGTTTCAGTGTCGTCGGCTTCGGCCTCCCCGCTGGTTTCGGTTTCGTTTTCGTCGGTCGTATGGGTGGTGGTTGGTTCATAATATTCTCCCTTATATCTTTTTGAAACCGTCAGGCACTTCCTCACTAACGTCTTTATCAGCGTAGCAGATACTCATATACTGACACTTGAACGTGGCTTCACACTGTTGGTCATTGTGATACCAGCCACAGTTTTTCTTCATCAGTCTCATAGTCTGATAGATACTAAGCAACTCACGGCGGAACCGGTCGAAGTCACTGTCCGTCCTGGCGACCTCACGTCGGGCGAAGTAGAACTCCGGCCTCTCGCTGATGTCATCGAGCAACCGAGCACCGAACATTTCCGGGGTTTCCTTAATAGCGAAAGTCCTCGGTGGTATCGTACCATCCTTCTTGGCTTTCTTCTCAGCACCCTGTTCAATTTCCGGTGGTACACCATTTACCAACAGATAGCCACAGTTCTTATTGTCCTCAAGCTCAGTCGTTATCTCAAACTTTTGACCGAAGTACATCCCACGTGTTTCACTATCCACGTGTACGAACTCCTTACTGTCCTTCTGTGTCAGCTTCTTCGGCTTGATCTGAGGCTTATGGAACACGTCAAACAACATCCCGTAGATCGGGGGATCCTTGGGTGTAATACCGTAACCACGAAGCTCACCATCAGCTTGCATAGTCTGAGCCGTTCCTGGATAGAGGTACGACTGGACACCCATACTGAGGAGTTGCCAGAAGGTAGAGTCTGAGTCAATCGAGCTACCCGTTGTCTTGTGCTCCACAACGAGGAACTGACCCTGCTCGTTCTGGACGATCTTATCTATCATACCACGGAGTGATACGTTCGGCAGCGCACGACCGGACAAGGTACGAATAGGAGTCTCGAACTCAAGCTCCCGTGCTACCGTCTTATACTGCTCCTGTGAAGCCCAGTACCAGTTGTAGGCAGCGAGGGCGTTCAACAGGGTGTAGTACTCAATCTCTCTACCGTCCACCAGCATACCACCGATGGTGTAGGCATCCCACAAGAACCGGACCGCCACGTCCATCATGTCCTTCGGTAAGAAACCCTTGCCACAACACAGTATGCAACCGGTGACAGGCTTATCTACTTCAGCACACGGGCGACACACAGACTCCGGTTCCATGCTTGCAACCTCCAGGAGCTTGTGCCAGTTGGTCCCAACACGTAGATAGTCTGGATCTTCTACAGGTATTATACGATCCACTCGCTTCAGTTTGTGCAGTGTGGGGCAGCGTTTGAAATCTGCTATTGCTGATGCTGATAGTTTCATCATACCTTTATTCCCTCTAATGAAATACCAAAACATAATATATGAAAACCAGCGTCCCAGTAATAGCTATCCAATTTTAGCTCCTTACCGAGTATGGTGTCACCAGTTTCACCACTATCCTTGTACGCATCGAACCATACCCATTGGCCGAAGTCCAGGTGGAAACACAGTTCCCAGTCCCAGCCGCCGAACCACGGGAACTCGATTGTTGTAGTCATGTATAAGTTCATTTTGGTTCTCCAAAAGTATTGATAAAAAGCAGCATCATTTTTGAATGTTCAGTTCCATTTACATCAAGGTGGCGTATATCAGTATCGTGCTGTTCCACGTCCTCTCGCATCAGCATTGTAAATCTTAAACGACCAGGAGGGTTCTGCTTATTCCAGTTCATAGCTTCTTTATCTTTATCATTCATCATAGCTCACAGTATATCACATTCGGCCCTGGAAGTCAAGTGAAAAATTTCATCATACCACTCAATTTCGGGTATTCCATGAATTACTAGATAGATGCCGTTATTCCTACGTATATTTTCCATCCTTTTCTGTTGGCCTCTTGACAAACGACCACCGACGCCCCTCTTGCACTCAAGCTCGAAGTGTGTACCATCCGGTAACAGTCCGATAATGTCGCCAGCACCCTTGATACCATACGTAGCACGCGCAGTGCCCTGGCCGAGATAACCACTACCCACATCGTGACGGTTAGCAAAGATCCTGTGTCGAGTCAGCCACTTAATACACACGCCAACAACTTCTCTTTCGGTACACGGACCACAATCCACTATCGGCTTCGTGGCGATGCTCCCGTCCTTACGCACCTTCTCAACCGGCTCACCTGTTCGGGCAGCACGAGCGAGTCGGGCGTACGCAGCGCCTATGTCAGCTTTGTTTGGTTTCTTTCTCATTTTTTGTAAACGTCACTCACGACGATCTCCACGGCTATTGGCAGTCCCGGACACCATGTAGGGACACACTCCATGATCTGCTGAATCTTACATACGTTCGAGCTTCTTTCTTCGTTATCGTTGGACGACAGACACACCAACTCATCGTGCCCGTGTAATACAACCGGGCATACCTCGTTATGTACGATCAGCAACGACTCAGCCAGTATGTCACGAGCTATAGCCTGGACTACGTTCTCGGTTAAGAAGCCGCCCCACAGTTTGTTGCTCCAATGATACGCCAGCTTCCTACCTCTGATACAAGCGTGAGGATAGAACAGCACACGACTGGAAGGAAGTCGGATACAGACGGTTCCACTATCGTTGTAGAATCCCAATAACGTACCGTCTGGCATACCGAAACAGTCGCCCCAATCGGTAGCCACCTTGATCCCACCATCACTATAATACACACCCATCTTCGGATGCTTAATCACCCACCGGAACGCCTTCTCGATGTTGTTCCAGAACTTAGGAATCTTAGCATACGTCCCACGATACGTTTTGATGAGCTTACTAATGAACAGCATATCGTAAGCGCCAGAATCAAATAGAGGGCGCAGAGACTCATTAGAAATGCACCGATCATAAAACGTACGAGCGCCCATACCAAAACCACATCCAAGTATTGCATCTTTACCAAACCCCCTCTTAACTGATAGATATGTTGCAACAGGTTCGGGATCGTCGTCCACCGGCTTGCGAATCGGCACACCGAATAACCGGGTAGCGAATACAGAATACGGATCTGCACCCTTCGCAAACGCTTCGGTGAGGTCGTCCTGACCAGCCAGCCAACTTAGGACGCGGGCTTCTATTTGGCAGTAGTCGGCGATGATGAAGATGTTATCCGGCACGTAATAACCCTCGCACAGCAGCTATAAGATGATGAATCGGTTTACCCCGTCCCTTGCCACCAAGATTCTGTAAGTTAATCCCACCCGTACCGGACCACCGGCCAGTGTGAGCACCGTAATATTTCAAAGGCACGGCCAGCTTACCACCGTTGGCATGAGCCTGAGCAATCAGCTTGGTTACTCGCTTGATATGCAAGGGCCATGACCGTACGGCGATCCGGGCCTCCATCAGTTCCCGTACCTTCTGATCAGGATGTTCGAGCAGCACCTTACGTCCCTCGTCACCCTGGGCCAGAGCCATGATCGTGCCACGCTTACCTTGTTTTACCGGCACTTTCTCACCATCTGGCAGGGCGTCCTGGAGTATCTTCTTGAAGGTTATGTCGCCACTAATACTGGGACACTCGTGTCCGGTCTTGGCTATGACAGCTATCATTTCCTCGTGCATATCCAGCTTCAACTTGTCGGCCTTCTCAAAGTCAAACTCGATCATCGGGTTGAGATAGATGTCCAACGTGTGACGCATCAACGGGATCTCTAAGGTAGGGTTGGTCAGTTGTGGAAGCAGTAACTCGAACAGTTGGTGTTCAAGATTGACATCACTGTCCTTATTATACATACAGTAACCAGCGAGATCTTTACGTTTGGCCTCGTCCATGTCGTCCCAGTGCAGCCCCTTGAAGTCGGCGGTGTTACCCTTCACACCTAACTTGTACTTCACGGCCTGATGCTTGAGCGTTTGCTTGTCCCTGGAGTCCTGGTGACGACTGAGATCCTCAGTGTCTATGATGTATGATGGCACGAAGCCGAAGATCTCTTTTAGTACGAGAATATCAAACTTAGCATTCTTAACAATGACCGTAACTCGCTCAAGATTCTGACCGAAGATGAATCTAAAATGATCCATGATATTATCTTCACCATCACCATCTATCATATAGGGACGGCCCCAAAAGCCGTGGTCCCGATCAGGATTGGAGTGGAAAACAGTACGGTCCTTCACTCTCCACAGAAACCCGCACCCCAACAACTCGAAGCGCTCGTCCTGGATGTACTCTATGGGTGACATCTTATTCAGAGAGTACTTGGCGTCGTAGTACGACTCGAAATCTAAAACCAAGTAGTCAGATGGGTAGCCAACGAGTTGTAGGATCTCTTGTGTGGTCAATGAATTACCGCCATTATTAACAAGCATACAACCACTATTATTATACCTACCTCGTCGCTCAACGGACCTCCTCCATCGCTTCCTGGTAGTCAGCCTTAGTCATCAGCCAGTAACCTTGTCGCTCGTCACCGGCTATAACGTACGCATCCAGCCCGTCCTCCACATAAAGTTCAAGCTCCCCAAGGTATTCCTCAAGTTCAAACTCATCTGGCATAAGGGACTCATCAGCACCGTCAAGCAGGTAGTCCCACCAGTTATTGATCAGTTGTCTGAGTATGACGAAGGCACAGATCACCCTATTCTTACGCTTACTATGCGTCCTATCATCCCAATGATAATCGACCCCTATCTTCAGCCGTACTATATTGGTTCCAGTCGTAACAGGATGAAGATTGGCAAGCGTGTCCTCCAGTAGTGTACGCTGGAAATGCAGCAGATCGAATCGCAGCATACCCCTAATCACCTTACGTATCCGATCACGTAGCTCTTGGTTCTTCTGATGTTTATCTACGTTAAAGTTTAGACTCATGTTCTTTGTCCTTAATAGCTTTCATTTTCCTATCATACTCATCACGACTGATCTCACCATATGCCAGCGCCCACCGCAGATCGACTTCATCTTGGGGCACCAAACATGGGCGACGATGTGATCCCTTACCCATTAAAACCTCGAATCGTGATACTTCTCGCCCCTACCCACTGGCATCGGGATTACTTGTGGAACACCGTCAACTATAACACCGACCGACAGTACCGATCTGATCTTCATGCGTTGACCATAAGCAAACGCCATAGCCTTGTCGTCGATCAGTGATCCCACGTCCATACCAAACATACGCTGGAGAGGGTTGACCAAAAACTTAACACCAGCACAAGAATGAAAATGTCCAGTGACACAGGACAGCCCCATCTTACGCACCAGATTGAAAGCCGGGTACAGCCCGGACGTACTACCATCACCATGATTTTAGTATATACCGTCCTTGAGGTAGTCATCGACCCACTTCCAGCCCGGAGTATCCCACACGTCCTTGTAGTCACGTATGAACTTGGCCGGTATATTTACTGACTCGGCCAACCGTATTATACGCCGGTCATGGTTCCCCTTGATCACGATAGCATTGGGAAACGCTTTACGCCACTTCTGTATGGCCTTATATGCGAACTCGTACTCGTCCTTGGGTCCGGGCATTTCCGGGTGACAAGCATGAAACGATATACTATGCCAGTCAGTCACGTCACCGATGAAAATTATCTCCTCAATCTTGAACTTCCGCCGCACGTCACGACAGAAGGCCAAGGCACCCTTGCGAGTACACGGTTCGTGAAGGTCAGGTATGATCAGCTTGTTTCTGTATTTTTTTGGCATAAGCCCTCCACAAAGTTTTTTAACTGAACCAGGTCATAAGTATTCAGCGATGTTAGCTCAAAGATGGGGATAGCTTGTGATCGGGCACGTTTTATTTCGATCTCAGCACCCTTGCTCGATCCAAGTCCACTATACCAAATAAGAGCTTGACAGCGTTCAACAATCTCACAGTCCACTGCAAGAATTTGGGCCTCGGTCAGTGTACCGTTGCGATATGCTATCATAACAAATTCATCATGGTCAGCGGGACAGTAGACTTCTATGGCACATTTATGCTGGTTCTCAAGGGGTCGAAAAACTTGGCGTATCACTCTCGCCGCTCTCATCGCCGCGTCGTTGTTCGCTTGCATGTCGGCATCGGTAGCGGCTGGTCCCTTCGATCCGCGAATTGCGTGACTCATGTATATTTTAATTCTTTTCATGTGACCTCCCTTATAATAACAGACTACAAATGGTGCATAACTGCACCGCCGCACCTACATTAGCGGCGAGTATCTTTTCAACGCACTCACTACAGTAACCCTTGGCCCTATAGTCAGTCTCCAATTTAGAAACTGTTTTCTTGTGGGTGTACGGTTTAACACATTCTGGATACTTCTTTATCACACCGGCAGTGATCTTGGTCAAATTCGCATAGAACTCCCGTGGTGTTTTCGGTGGCCTGTCGTCGTGTAGCTTATTATGAATCTCAGCATCCCTACACACAGCCAAGCCCGCAATGGCCTTTACGATATGATGTATCCCACTCTCCGGGTCTATGTCCTCGCCCTCCCACCACGCATCCAGATGCCTTCTCGCCGCGTCATAATATATGCTGGCCTTGATCTTAGAAACTCTGTAGTTGTGTCTACCGTATTTCCTTGAGCCTTCCATCATGGCTATGCCGAGTTCGGCCAGGACAGTCAGGGGAACGCAGCAGTGCGGATTCTTAGCCATGCCCAGGACATCCTTTGGATTCATATTATCTTTCATTCTCATACCCCAAGTATACCATAATACACAGTTAAAGTCAAGACAATTTTACCGCCGCTTCGGGTATGCTTTTCTTGCAGTTCGGGCAGCACCAGCCCTTCAAGAAGTTATACACCCGTACGAACTTACCCCGCTTCATAGCGTTGGAGCAGTTGTGTTTGATTATGCCGAGTGAGAAGTGTTTCACGGTCAATCCTCCATATCTATAACAGTCTTGGCAATACAGGAAGCACAACCACAAGAGGGGTCGTACTTATCACTCTCACCCAGTAGCTCACTAATGCACGGCATCTTGGCTATAGCTTCACAAGCCGCAAACGCTTCCGGCGCTTTGGCGATGACATTGGCATTTTCCATAGCATCCATGATGGGAACGGACAGTGACTCTATGGCTACTGGTTGCACGGTGGCTATGATCTTGCCGTCCTCGTTAGCGATTAGAAAACCCGACGAGACTTTCCACTTGCGTTTCCATTTACTCATCTACAACCCCCTGTCCGAACGTAGTAATCCTTGAGCAGCACGAAGCGCCCATTCCGTAACGTGTGCTTGTCCTTGTACGAGTCCCAGCCTCTTATACCGCCCCATGCTGGACGATCTAAGGACTCGGACTCACTGCTAAACTGTACCTCGCCTCGTGACTTATTTCGTTTGTTCATTCTGCCCCCTCAATAGCGTCAAGTATCTGATATAATGTCGTGTCTAACTTAGCAGACAGACCACTATGAAGGGCGTCCTCATAACCAATGCCCGTACCCTTTTCAATAAGTATCCTCATACGATTGGCGAGTACGATCATGTGCTCGTTGCGCTCCTTCAGCACCATCTTAACAACCTCGGCCACATCGACACCAGCAGCGAATATCACTGGCTTGTTATCCAGTGCTCTGTCGATGGGGTGGACACTACCAGCTACCGGTCCACCATACGTTCTGAACTTACTGGCTATCTTTTTGACAATTAAACTTACCATCCTGCATATCCTTAAAAATGTTGCCAGTGATTGTGTAAGTATCACGAGTACCGGGTACGTTGGGATCACAACGAACCGTAAGTTCACCATCAATAGTGTAACCCTTCACGTGATCATCATTTGGGCCTTTGAAAAAGACGCGGAGCAGGTACAACCCAGCAGTGTACCCGTAATCTCCGTGCTTAATCGGCACGACCGTGGGCTGGGACTTGTTCCTCATCCCGATCAGCGTCTCCTCACTCACGTCGGCCAGCGTACCCGCGTAACCGTTCACCATGACATCAATTTGTATTCTGTCTGACATTTGTTTTCTCCTATAATGGAAAAAGCATGTTACGATATTATTGTAATACTTCTTGTGTCTCACACAAAAACAAACGTAAGGGGCACGAACCGTTGCTCTATAAAACCTGCACTCGCAGCACGTATCCGACGTTTGTTCCCTAAAATAGCTACACACCTTAGTGTCGCCTGACGTTAAAGAACGATCCGGGCAGTAGTGTTTGCTGTTCTTATAATAATCACATTTAGTACAGTCTACCATACTCGCCCCCTTCTACACTTCCTGACCGTACCGCTGTGATGATCCCCGTCCTCGTGGTTCGGACCGCGTACCTTAAAGTTACAATCTGGATCGTCACAGTACATCCGGCTGGTCCTCGGCGTCAGCCCCTTGGCTCGTTTCTCTGGCCGACAGTACGCCGGGCCACGTTCTATTTTATGTCGTCTTGCTGTCATGTTATCTCCCTTATTATCATTCCCACAGTATACCATAATACGTAGTTAAAGTCAAGAACTATTTTTAATATAACTTATGGCCGAGCACAACAATTCTATGCCATGATCATCGACGCATAAATTACCAATGGCCGAGTTACACTTGTTGCATAACAGACCCCTTATTTTTCCCGTGCTGTGGTTGTGGTCAACAGATAAAGCCCTCAGCCTATCGTTCTGCTTCGTTATCTCTAATTCGCCACAAATAGCACAAACACCATTCTGACCTCTAAGCATTTTATCATACTGACCAGTAGTTAGATTATGTTTCCTGTCACGGGTCCGACCCCGAATCTTATCTCCGTACAATAAGCGATACCCACGAGCACGGCTATTCTTCTTCTTACGATTTCGGGGTGCCCGTTTGCGGGCGTCCTTTTTACAGCACCCCTTACAATTAGAACGCAGACCACCACTGCGAACGCGATCCCTAAAGAAATATTCCGCAGTAAGTGGATACTCTGTCTTACACTTAGTACATGCTTTGATTTTCATATTATGCTATGTCCGTAAAAGTACGGCCTGAGCTTCTGTGCGCATGTATAGCCCTATCTAACCGCTTACGTAGCTGCACTTCGAGCAGCAGCAACGCCGACTGACTCACGCGGCTGAACTCTAAGTGTGGCCGATCCTCCTTGAACTTCTTGAGGATGTAGCGTTTGACAGCAGCATGATTAAGCAAATTCTCTCGTATTTTAGTTTTCATTATACCTCCGTTCTGAGAATAACATCGCACATCCAGTTTATTCTGCCCGGTTTGACGTCCGGCATTTCATCTGCGATCTGTGCCGGTGATTTATTCTGCTTCAAATACCGGTGCCTGATTTTATGGTACAAAAATCGTTTTTCTGTTAGTTTATGATTCATTATACAAACTCCGATTCGCACAATTTCGAGAGATCACAACACGCGGAGAAGTTGCCGCAAGAATATCACAGAATAGATCCGGGTACTCGTAGTTCGCCCGGATATACTCTGCAATTTCATTATACCACTTCGCCGCGTGTTTGTATCGTTTGATTTTAGTGTCCACTATCCACAGTCTCCACAGTAACCGGCACAATGCCCGTTAGTATCGGCACACTCTCCATTGATGTTTTGTTTGGCGTCTCTTGCCTTGCTCTTCTTTACTTCTTTGGCCGTCCGTGCTTCTGCTTGTCGATCAAAACGGCACTGGCTCTGCGTTTTTGCTTTCGGTTGATTCTGCATAATACCTCCAGTTTTCTAAGCGATTAGTAATCTCCAAATTTTCCCGCTGATTATTGAGTCCGCTATCGTCGATATGATGCACCACCATATCATCGGGGCAATCCGACATTATAGCCCTGTGCATGTATATGGTTTTCCGCTCGGCTCGTGTGTTGACCTCACTCGCAAGCTGTGTCCGTATTGCATAACATCCATACTTACAGATAGACACTCTCCAGCTATAAGCCGACAGCATAACATAGTCGGCGTCGTCAACTATGGCGATATAGCCCTGTGTTAAGTTTATTGTTTTAATGTTTGCAATCCCAAATCAAATATATCGTTGTAAAATCTTTTGTCGTCGGCACTCCCGGTTTGTGTTAGTTCATTTTTGTCGTCGTCGGTATCATATCGAGCCAGATTATAGATGTTCAGCATGTAAAACTTTCCTGCATTGTATGATAAAAACTCCAGTGTTTGCCAGTATGTCCCGGTATCCTCTCCCTCAAGTCCAATGATGATATTCGGGATTATGGCCATATCAGCACAATATAAATTGTTGATCGCTCGCGTGATCGTCTGTGTATTTTGCGGCTTGCTGTATGCTTTGAGTATGTCATCGTTAAAAGTCTCGATACCTAATTCGACGATCACCACGCCAATTTCCACAAGTCTATCGACAAACGCGGCACTTTTACACTTTGCAGTTGTCGTCTGTATTATAAATCCTCGAAAGTCTGGATTTATTGCAGCACGTATCACATCCCGTATTATACCCAAATTTTGCCAGTTTTCTTGACACTGGCCGAAAGTCTTATCGTTCAAATATATGTACTTAAAATCCAGTACGCTAAAAGATTCTATCTGTTTACGAATATCGCACGCCGATATTTTCGTTAGTTTATCCGGGACAGTACAAAACTTGCAAGAGTGTTTGCACCCTGTAGACATAGTAAGACGCGGGATCGTTTGCATACCCGCAAATAAACCATAATCCAGATCGTATACATACTTTTTGAAAAATCCACTTTCGGTAAAATCTCTCACAGTGCTATAGTAATCGACATTGTAGCCGATTTTTATCAAGTCTATTTTCTTTGGGCCTGATATATAGCCGCCAATTTCAAAACGTTTGCTCGGATTATCCTTGACAATACCCGCCACAATATCATAATTGACATCGAGCACCGAAAACAGATAATAATCGCCGTCCGGTAGCGTCTGATTATACTCTGTGATTATACATAATTCGGTTGTGTACTCTAAGTCTGTATGTTTGAGACTCCCGCAAATCTCGGCGATCCAGAGGGGCACTTCCCAAAAATGTTCAGGCTTATAATAGCCCGGTTTTTCCCATTGTTTGCGATAGTACTCTGCCGCTATGTCGTCCGGCAAATCCTTATTGATCAAGTTTGTTGATATTTGACAGAACACAAAGTGCATTGTTAATCCTCCAGTATACACAGTTCATAATCATCAGCATCGGAGCAATCGAGCATTATATCTCCGTCGATTCGCATATTGTTCACTATTTCGATAGCTTCCTCGGCTGAATCTGCCTGTATGTCCAGCACTTTAGACAATACTTCTTTTATCTCTACTTTGAAATTTGCCATTATCACTCCTCTTTTTGACATTGACACTTCGGCACTTTATCACTATGGAGTACGTCACCCCGAATTTCGCGTTCTTTATGGCAGTGCCGACAATAGCAGAGCCAATATTTATGTCGGCAATAACTATGCTGCAATTTGGTTTTACCCTTCCATTGTTGCTGATTACACCAAACATCGTGTGCACCACTGGATAAACCAACACGTTCCACAGCTACATAATCGCCAAACGTTTGACCAGTAAGTTTGTTGGCGTTCTGTCGCAATTTCATAGCGGCAAAATAACACTTAGGGCATTGTATAGCGGTTTTCAGTTTGTCGGCTGATAATTGCATTGGTCGCCTGTCCGTATGTACTAAGCACGTACACAGGTGGACATCACCCGCTACACTACGTACTACCAGCACGCCGAATCTATCGTTTGTTTTTATCATAGTATTAATCCTCTCCAGCCACTTATAATATATTGACTATACAAGCTATTAGTCATCGGCTTTGGGCATATCTCTTGGGGCACTCCATTGACAGGCACGCACTCAAGGTACTTTGTTTTTACTTTGGCACCTAAATCACAGTGTGCTATATGTCCCCAAATACCACCTGCTTTGCACGCTCCGCATAGCTTCTTTTTTCTTAGTTTAGACATATCACTCTCCAAACCGTGTATACAAACGGCACAAGGAAAACAGCGATTATAAACCATATTGTCGAATCTCTCACAATCTCACTCCCTATACAGATACGATAAACGTACGTCCCCAAACCGACCAATCATTAATATATCGGGCGATTAGGCTGTGAAATATGTTTGACCTGTTAAAATTGACACCATAATGTATTTTATACTTCTTACCGCGTTTTATAGTCTCGATGTGATAGTGATTATCATCGGGGTAAAATGCTGTCCGTATGTCTTTTTTGGTTATACTAACCATGTTATCTCCTGTTTATGTACCATGATTTTCTCTTTTACTCTCATGTTTGGTATTGTACCATAATGGTACATAAAAGTCAAGCAAATAATATCTTAATATTATAATTGAGTATGTCTACCGGTCGTGGTACATAACCGGGATTATCCATGTACCACGATATTTATGTACCATGTTCTAAGTTTATTGTATTGTTGATTTTATATCTCTCTGGCACTTATGGTACATAGTTTATTTCAACTCTCTTACTGAGAGATATAATAGAGAGTATCTTAACATATTAGTAATATATTAAAATAGTAATATATGTATGTATAGGCCTCTGCGACCTGTCCCTGTATGTGCCAGGTCTATTTTTCATAAGTCTATCGTATAACATGACTTAGCGTTTTTGGGGTGTCTAATCTACCACTAAGGGCATAGATTATGTGCCATAACATACCAACTGGTCGGTTTGTTATGTCAAGAGCGATAACATACCAGATGGTATGCTATTATATCCGGTCGCGTGTGTATTGTTCGGTTTGGTCGTTTTGACCGTCCCGCCTGTGTCCAGGCACACCGACAGGCCCGTATCGTTTACAAGTGTATAAGAAGTGAGACGGCCAATACCCTGTACCGGCCGTCTCTATTTGAAATGAAAAGGAGGAGGATTATTCTATTTTGTTAGTCTCAAGGAATTTCATTACCTTACAAACACTGTCTATCTGTTTGGTCGTTAATTCCGTAAAACACTCGGCCAACGTCTCAAGGATGTTGCAGTCAATATCCTCGCCTGCTTCATGCACGAGCCAAGTATAGATAGTGTCTGTTCTTTCATTGTCATCAACACTCATAATTAATCCCCTAACATAAAGTCAATTTATACCTGTATTGCAGACGCCGAACAGTCGCTACTACAGGCTTCTTTTGCGACCTGATTCGCTTGTTCAAATGTTAGTCTCGTAGCTTCGGCACGTGATTGAACACACCCCCGACACTTATCAGCATAAAAGTACAAGCTGCCTTGATAACGCATTGATACTATCCAATTACCCATACTACACCCCCTAACATAAAGCCAATTTATTTTTCTTGCCTCAGTTTATAGTCCTCAATCGCAGTAGTAAGTCGCGTTAAACGGCTTTTACAATTGGGACACTGGGGCGACTGACCGTTATCCTTGCCTTTGAAAAGTCCCCCGCATTTTTGACAGACATTGTTATTGTATCTCATACTACACCCCCTAACATAAAGCCAAGTAAGCAAAGCACGCTAAGACCAGATACCTATACCAGTCATCGCCCATTAGTTTTTGTATTATGTATCTCATATCTAAACTATACCATAATCACACACACAAGTCAAGCCTTATCTTACTTATCCACGTACTACTCAATATACCTTACTGTTGTTGACAAGGGTGTATGTTCTCCTTGTGTTGATTGTGTATGTGATGTCCCTTGAGTGTGTTGTCGTTATCGGACTTCGCCTTTGTTGTCGAAGCCGGGGTGGTACCTTCTCCGTTTGTTACTTAGTAGTTCCTTATACCTATTACAGCACCCCCGACACACACGTTGGGATCACATACAAGACAATCTCCACCCACATAGTGGGACATCAACCACAGTGACAGGGACCGATAACTGAGTAGTCCATGAATATATAGACAATATTCGAGAACGGTCAAGAAATGTCTTGACTTTCGAGCGCTGTTATGGTATACTGTAGTATAAAGTTGGTTATTAAGTTAATAAGGGGACAGCATGGGCGAAGTAATGGACTTTCTTGATGATACGGACATGTATGGTGGAAAAGAGTTTAGCCACATGCCACATTATAATTGTCACGGGGACAGGGATAATTATTTAGTGTACAATTTCGGCATGACCGAGCAGAAGTACAACGCGATGTTCAAAAAGCAGAAAGGTCGCTGTCATATATGCGGAAAGCACCAGTCTAAGATGAAAAAGCGGCTACACGTTGACCACGATCACAAGACCGGGAAAGTGAGGGGGTTGCTGTGTGTTATATGCAATCTCGGCCTGGGATGCTTCAAGGACCACCCTCACAGACTGAGAGCAGCAGCGGAGTATCTGGAGAGAAGCAGATGATGGGAACGATAATAGAAACTAAGCTGGACGATGGGTACTGTTGGTCGTACGTGGGTTACGATGACGTACCAGAACCGATCTCCAGGCGCGGGGCCCAGCGGAAGTTATGGTGTGGTGAGGCCAAGTTAATGAGGCATCACGATGATGAATAAAATACTATGCTGGTTCGGGATACACAGGTGGGACTATGGGTATATGGTGTACCCCAATATATACATAGGGAGAGAAGGCCGTGTGGCCATAAGAACCTGTGCCTGTACCCGGAAGTCATGTGGTATGGTACAGGCTCTATCCCAGTTAGGGCGCGGGTGGGAGCAGATCACGTATGACGAGGTTACAGACAGTTGGAATGGTATGACATGCTAAGAACGATTGAGACGGACCCGATACTGATAGAGCTTGAGTGGGGCGAGAAGTGGGGGCATATGATGTACTCCACCACGGTCCGGCTTCAGATACGGTTGTTTGGGAAATGGATAACATTGTTGCGCTGGGAGAGGGTGTGTTGATGAATAAAGGACCGGAAATTAGGGCGTTCAAGGTTGACATGCGACGAAATGTAGGTATCTTCGTCGAGGAGACAAGCTCGGATGGACGGCGACTCTGCATAGCCGAGCCGCTGGTGATGAAAGAGCATGAAATGTACGCCAATGATCCTCAGCCTACTGTCTCCCTCACCCCCACAGCGGCCCAGCAGTTGATAGACGACCTGTGGGACTGTGGGCTGCGACCGAGTGAGGGATCGGGCAGTGCGGGCCAACTGGCGGCTACTGAGCGACACCTGAAGGATATGCGGACCATAGTGTTTGAGTTCGAGAAGGGGGTTGAGTGATGAACTACATACTAATAATACTACTCATAGCAATGGGACTATACGACCTGTATCTGGTACGTAAGAAACGTTCTACACTGAGCCAACAGTACCAAAAACTGTTCCCAACGTGGGTGGACCTCATTATATTGGGTATATGCTTGTACTTTCTACTCACAGGGTTCGCATGGGTGGATCCACGGATAAAGATAGTTGTGGCTATGGTTCTTGGGCATGTGTGCTGGTCAAACCGCGAGAGGTACGAGAAATGATTAGAATGACTTTAATAACTATAACGATAATAGCGGTTATGCTGATGATGGGGTGTCAGTCCGGGTCCAGGATTGAGATCCCCATACCCGGTGACGGGACACGGATAATCGAGGGGGCAGCAGCGGATGAATACATAGAATCACTCATACTGAGTGAGAAAACAGCTAAGGGCCGGATGAACGAGCTATTCGGATCTCTAACCAAGATGATGCCAGTCTTGTTACTCACTATGGTAGGCGGCTTCGTGTTTTGGGGACTGACCCGCAGCAGGAGTGGGTGGTTAATACCGGCAGCGTGTGTGGGTGGCATGGTTTTTATAGTCTCATTTGCACGTTGGGCAGAATGGATAGCGGGGGCTGTTATACTCATAGCTTTAGCGGTTCTTATCTGGAAAGCCGTACAGTATCACAGAGAGCGGAATGACAATGCAAAAGACTAAGGTTTGCACAAAATGTTATAAAGAACTCCCGGCTGTTGCGGAGCATTTTTATAGAGATAAAACTCGTAAGGATGGTCTGTCGTGTAGGTGTAAACAGTGTAGGCGGGAGTATAATATTGCAAATGTAGAGCGCCATAATAAAATGGTGTACAAATGGAGGAAAGACAACCCCGACCGTGCCAGGGCTACTAGTCGAAGGTGTTATGTTAAAAACAGGGATAAATGGGTTGAACTACGTCGTGTCAAGCAGTACAAAAAGTATGTAATTGGACTCTATGATAAACTGTACGACCAACAAAGTGGTAGGTGCGCTATATGTGGTGTGCGACCAGATGTTCTATATATTGATCACGATCATATTACTGATGAGATCAGGGGCTTGTTATGCCGGAAGTGTAATTTCGGGATAGGACTTTTTGGCGTGGACGAGCATGAGGCAGTATTTTTGAAGGCAGCGATAAATTATATTAAAAAAATATGAACAAATAGACCGGAAAAGCAGTAAATATAGATAGAAGGAGCGTGTTTTGGATTTTGTAGCAGCGATTTTGGAACTTATTGGAAAATGGATTACCGGGCACAAGAATCGCTATGGTTGGTTATTCAGCATAGGTGCAAACGTATGCTGGATTTTCTACGTACTTATGTACCGATCATGCTGGGGATCGCTCTTATTGGCAGTTCCGGCTATTATCATCAACATACGCAATTATAGGAAATGGGGCAAATGAGTCAACTTGGTGAATGGCTGAATCAGGTTCTTTTTGTACTACCTCGTATATGGGTGGTAGAGCCGGATGAGGGTGGCATAAGAACCACGCTGGGCGTAGTGGTCCAGGATGCTCCTACTGGCTGGTATATAAACTGGCCCATCATACACGTCTGTACCAAGCGCCCGATCACACCCCAGGTTGTTGATCTTCGCGGCCAGTCAGTCATAACGCGCGACGCTAAAGACATAGTTATCGGTGGCGCACTCCAATATAAAATAACCAGCGCCAGGAGAGCAATCCTGGAAGTGAATGATCTTGATCTGTCTATTGTATCACTCGCGCTTGGTATCATACATGAGCGCGCAACTAAACACACACTAGCGGAATTACTTCAACCCGATTGTCTAACGGGTTGTTTGTTACGTGAAATACGGGAAGCCACGAGCGGCTGGGGTGTTAAGATCATGGAAGTGTTTATTACTGACCTTGGCAACGTTAAAAATATCAGATTCATAGGCGACAGACAGTATGTCGAACTTGAGGATTAAAGGGGAAAACAATAATGCCACATACAGCAGTAAGTGATTTTAGAGAACAACAGCCTTTCATTCTGGCTGGTACACTAACATCAGCACAGTCAGCACTCGGTGTTACTGCGCGGGATGAGGACAGCGTGGATGCGCTGGCCGTTACTAAGACCGTGATCATAGAGGTTCCGTTTGGAACCCCAGCACTGGACATACGAGTTAGGGCGGACGGTGCCGACAATGCCACCAATGTCCTTGACTTTTATGCCAAGCCCAAAACGGGTGGCGGTCTTGATCCTGAATCTTACACCAGGATGTTCACACTCACCGGCGACAGAGCAACGCAGGTAGCTGATGACGACAGTTACTTTGAGGACAGTTTCGTTATCAGTAACAACAAATGGCAAGCCGGTTATACGGTTGAGAACGTAACCGACGAGATTGACCATCTTCGAGTCAACACTGATGGTTATGAAAAGATTCTGGTTATCTGTACGGCGCTGGTTTCCACTACAGTTTACATCGACGTTAAGAAATTAGACCGAGAGGTAATAGAGTGACCAAACTCAAACACGCTGTAGTGGTACTGATCTTGGTGATGGCGTTCTGTGCCATACGTAACTATGTGAAGCTACACAACGTCGTCGAACGTGTACGCCCAAGTGTGGTACTCGTTGAGATATATGGCAATCGCGGGAAACTGGGATTTGGTTCGGGTGTCATTCTTGACAATGGAGTTATACTAACGGCCAAGCATGTTATCAGCAGGGCCGTTAGAGTTGTGGTTGTTCTGGACGATGGAACAAGGGTAGAGTCTAATGAACTTTTCACATCAAGTGACCTACCATCTGTTGATGTCGGACTGATAATCGTGGACCCAAACATATCCAATGATCATGTCGCTCTCGTCCCGAACTGGAGAGGTACGGTGGGCGAGAGCGTATTTGTTATTGGTAGTCCGTTTGGTAGACACAACACTGTCGCTGTTGGTATTATATCGGCCCACAATAGGATACGTAAGAATGAGAGCTTTACCCAGTTGGACATCAACGGCGCTCCTGGTAGTTCTGGTGGTCCGGTGTTCAATCGTTTTGGTGGTGTGATTGGTATTGTAGTACGTGGTAGTTCGTATGGGATGATGTATATCGTTCCAGCAGATGTGTGTGAGGCTGTAATCAACATTTATGAAAATGTCCGAGAAACACAAATTAAATGATGCCGAGATATACTGTGATCTCCTGTCACTGATAGCTGAAGTGGAGAACGTGGACATCATCCGTATATCTGATACACCAGATATAGATTCGGCACTGGAGCGTTTGACATTGGATGTTAAGTATGTGTTGTTGGATCTTGAAGCCACACGCAGAGAGTGTGGCTATATGAAGAAACTATTGGAAGATAATGGGACGCAAAGCTAAAAATAATAAACGCGGTCATCAGACCAAGGCCGGGAAGTTGCTGTCGGGGTTCATCAAGGACATAGCTGACGAGGAGACGGAGTTCATCAAGGACGACGAACGTGGTGATCGTATGGCGACCAAGGCTGAGGCTTTGGCCCGTACTATCTGGAAGTTGGCCCTGGGTTGGGATGAGAAACTGAAGAAGGTTAAGAAAGATGGTACTGAGATAGACGCCACGATACCGCATGCGCCCAACAGTACATATGTCGGTATCATACTAGATCGTACTGAAGGTCGGGCACCGTTGTTGGCGGATACCAAGGATGGGAAACTCAAGATCGCGGACCGGGTAGGCCAGGAGGCGAAGAATCGGATTAACAGCATTATTAAGGACCGGAAGAAATAGAAACTACTAAGCCACAATTATCGACCCCGTTCCCGGACGTACCTGAAATATGGACCTGTCCCAAGACGGGTCTTAAAGTTCCGAAGGCGCCGCTGGCCAACATACGCTGGCGTGAGGATCTGTTACGTGCGGCTGAGAATGACAAAGTGCTCCAGGAAGATCTTATGACAGCGTGTAGTCAATCGTTGTTATTTTGGGTCAATGCTTTTGTGTGGACTTATCATCAGTTTGATTTTGACCCCATTACGCACAAACCCGTTCCAGCGATATGTGCCCACAATCCCTTTATAACTTGGGGGGTTCAGGATCGGCACCTTATTTTTTTAGAGGAAGGTATTGATATTGGTGAGGATAGGGGCACGAGGAAAAGTCGTGACATGGGGGCGAGTTGGGATTGTATAGCTGTCTTTCACAAAAAGTGGCTGTTTAGGTCGGATAGTCAATTACTTGAAATGTCTAGGACCGAGGATTATGTTGACGCGAGAGGAAACCACAAGTCATTGTTCTGGAAGCACGACTACATTAACACCTGGCTTCCCGACTGGATGCGGCCCCCTAATTGCTTGCCAGGTCAGAAAAACCGAAGGAAGATGCACCTGCATAACGAACTTCTTGAATCCACCATTGATGGGGAATCTACTACGGCACACGCCGGTAGTGGAGATCGCCGTCTCGCTGTCCTTTTAGATGAGTTCGCAAAGGTTGACAATGGACGAGCCATGCGGTCCGCCACGGCTGATGTAACACCGTGTCGTATTGTGAACTCCACGCCTAACCCTGATCGTGGTGCTGGTACTGAGTTCAGTCGATGGATCAACAGTGGACAGATAAAAGTGTTCACGATGGCATGGTGGGAACACCCGGAGAAGGGTATTGATCGTTATACCGTACAGGATGAAGTGACCCAGGAGTATAGGATACGCTCACCGTGGTATGATAATGAAAACGAACGGCGATCACCGAGAGAAATGGCTTGTGAGATCGACATGGAAGATCTTGAAGCTGGTGATGCTATATTCACACACATAAATGTAGATAAACATATCGCACTGTTTGGTAGAGATCCTATCGTACGGCTGGATGTGAATTTCAAGAAGGGCATTGCCAACGATGCTGTTAAGTCTATCATAGGACGACGCGACGTTAGCAAGATCTCCATGAAGATGAGTCCCAAGGGTAAGTTAAAAGTGTGGACTAATCTTCTTATGAATAGGCCGGATCAATCGAAGCGGTATATCTTTGGTATAGACACTAGTAAGGGACAGGGAGCGTCTAATTCCGTGGTATCCATTAAGTGTAAGGATACTGGTCAAAAGATAGCTGAGTGGGCTGACGCCAATACACCGGTGTATGAGTTCGCCAGGGTTGTTATCGCACTTGCTATCTGGTGTGGTGGTGCTAACCCCAGGAAGCTACCGTTTTTGAAATGGGAGAAGAACGGTCCCGGATTGGATCTTGGAAAACTGATCGTTGAGATATTCGGCTATCCATATTTTTATAAGAAAAAGAAGTTGGGTGTTACGAGACAGAAGCAGAGCACCACATATGGTTGGCACTCTGATCGTGATGCTAAGTTGGCGTTGTTGATGGTCTACGACAGGATGTTGGCTCATGGTGGTTACATCAATCCGTCTATCATATCGCTAGAGGAGTGTAAGTATTACATACATTATCCTGATGGTGGTTGTGGACCGGCTGATCTGGTTGAGGAGAGCGCCGGGGCTAAGAAAACGCACGGAGATAGAACTATTGCTGACGCTCTGACACTTGAGGATAAAGAGATACCCAAGGGTAAGGGCGCGGCGGTTAATATTCCTGGTAACTCTGTCGGTCATAGACTGAACGAGTATAAAAAGAAACGTAAGGCGGCGAAAGAAATGGGTAAACAGTGGCAACGTCCATATGGAGATAAGGTTCATGCCTAAGATTAAAACTAAACTTTGCTCCAAATGTAAGACGTGGTACCCGGCTACTGTGGAACACTTTCACCGTAGTAAAAGTGGTAAATATGGATTACAGAATTGGTGTAAAGAGTGTGCCAGTTCTGAGGGGCGCAGGGCCAACAAAAGAAGGCACGATCAAAATTATCACAGACTAAATAAATACGGTATAGGTATTGAACAATATGAACAGATGGAGAAAGCTCAGGATGGTAAGTGTGCAATCTGTGAGCGTGTGGAGACACAGGTGCAAAAGGGCAAGGTGATACGTTTGTCTATTGATCATAATCATTCCACGGGTAAAATAAGGGCACTGTTGTGTCACAACTGTAATATAGGTTTGGGCAACTTCAAAGAAAACGAGGTGTCGTTGTTGAAGGCCATCTTGTATTTAAGGAAATGGGGGTCATAGTGCCCGAAGTTACAGCACGTAAGTTAAGCATGGCGGTCAAGGCTGGGTTTGATCGACTTAAAACATATCGCAGAGCACGCGCGATGTTTATTAAGGAATACGTTGGATCGTACTATCTCAAGAATAAGGGTATGACTGGTGAACAGCCGATCAATCTGGTGTTTAGTGCTATAAAAACTATTCTTCCGAATATCGTTATGAAGAACCCGGTTAATAAAGTCATAACCGAGATACTCCCTTATCGACAGTATGCTGAACTCCTGAGTCTCGGACTTGATTTTAACCAGAAGAAAATGAAACTTAAGAACACGCTCCGCGCCGGAACAGTGGATGCGTTCTTCGGCATGGGTATATATAAGACCGGCATATCTATGAGTGGTCAGGTTCTTAATGAGGACGACCAGCTTATAGATCCGGGTCAGTTGTACACGGATACTGTCGATCTGGATAATTTCACGATGGACCCGACTTGTTTCAAGCTAACTGAGTCCACGTTCTTTGGTGACAGAATCAGGGTTCCACGACAGACGTTGTTGGACATGAACGGTGTGAATCGTGAACTGGTGATGCAGCTTCCAACCACTCAAGTAAAGAGCGGGTCCGACAGTGGCGTGTCTAATATAACGCAGACTCCACTACGTTCCGAGTCGATGCAGAACCTACAGGATTATGTATACGTGGTTGAGGTTTGGGTTCCTAAAGCCAACGCGGTTGTCCTCATACCTGATCCTTACGTTAAGATATTTGATGACTTCATATCTATTAAAGAATATTATGGACCAGATGACGGGCCGTATACGTTTGAGATTCTTACTCCTGATGTACCCGGTAATCCATTGCCAATAGCACCCGTAGGTGTGTGGTATGATCTCGCGCAAGCGGCCAACAGGATGTTCAAGAAAACTATGGACCAGGCCGACCGTCAGAAGGACGTGATGGTGTATGATCCCGCGCAGTCAGATACGGCTCAGGACATATTGGATGCGGAAGATGGTGAGTTCATAGCCTCTAATGATCCGAAGTCTGTGCAGGTGTTGAATCTTGGTGGACAGCGCAGAGAGAATGAGGCTATGACTGCTTCGTTGCAGGGTTGGTTTAACTATATGTCTGGTAATCCTGAACAGATGGGTGGCATGGGAAGCGACGCCGACAGTGCAACGCAAGCTGACATAATGTATTCCAATGCCAATGTTGGCATTGAGGATACCAAGGGAATAATTTACGATGTGGCTGCTGACATAAGTGGCAAGCAAGCGTGGTATATGATGAATGATCCGCTGTTGGATCAGGTGTTGTGTAAACGACAGCCGGGCGATGAACAGATTCAGGTACAGCTTACACCGGAACAGAGATCGGGCGACTTCCTTGATTATGCGTTTACCATAATTCCGAGATCTATGGTTGTCATTAACCCACAGATAAGGTCGAAGCGCCTTATAGAGTTTACGACTAACTTATTGCCAGGGGCGGTTAATGCGGCCATGTTGATGTTGCAGATGGGCCAACCGTTTAATCTTCCAGGTTATCTAACATTGATGGCGGATGAACTTGACATCACGGCGGAGGTACAGTACTTGTTCCAGGATCCTCAATTTGAGGCACGATTGGAATTGATTATGAGCGCGGGACCACAACCGGCTGGTAAGGGCACGGCTATAACACCGGCTGGTGTAAAACAGAATCACGGTTTCCCTGGTAAGAAAAATATAAAGAGTCTGAGTGGTGATAGAAATAGTGATCGTCAGCAAGGTGGGGCTAGATCGCAGGAGGTTCACGATGGTAACAGGAGCACTTACTGATATGAGTAGCAAAGAAGAAAAAATCGGCAAGTTTGATAAGTGGGAAGTCAACAACTGGCTTGACAACCTCATCACGGCACAGGAGGTCTTGGACGATCCCAAAAAGAAAGCGGCGGTTAAGATTTTAATGGCAAAGAAGTCCAAGGCCGTTGATAAGGTAGAGGATTTACTGACCAAAACTGGAGCTAGGTTAAAAGAGACGTTTGGGAAGAAATGAAAAATATTTGTAACGACTGTAAGAGTAGGCACTGCTCGTGGAAGCACTGGATGTATAACATAGCGAGACGGACTCGCAGGGCGTGGTCGATGACACAATGCGTTAGTTTCAGGGGGAAGTAATGGCGCGCTGTAGAAAATTAGCATACGTGTGTTCGGCATGTGGATCTGACAGTCCCGTGTTGAAGTTGATATGTAGGGTTCCCGCTGACGAAGCAACTTGTAGTCATTGTGGTGGGGAAGTAATAAAGGCGTTCGTGGAGGGGGTAACTACAGGCATACGTGGTAAAGAATATTTTCATCCACTGCACTCGGACTCTTTAGCCATAAATCCGATACAGGTAGCAGAGCACAGGGCGTTATTTCCCAATATAAAAATAGACGGGGAGGGGCGACCCATATTTGAGAACTTTAGACAGCACAATGATTATCTTGAGACGTGCGGTTTCCATAAACAAGATCAGCGTATAAAGCCGAAAGGCCGAAGAATAGATAAACCTAAGCAACCCTCAAGTGAGGCTTACCCGAAGGAGATCAAGTAATGTCAAAAGTACAACCAGCAGACGGCGATGTGAAACACGATACAGATGTAACGATTGACGATGTTAGTGATGAAGTTATGGATAAAATAGCAGACGGTTTAGCTGCACTTACCGACGATCCGAGTACCAAGGACGAGAAGGGCGAACGTCAGGTTCTTAACGCGGTCAGTGAAGCTGTTGTGGACTCTGTGGTTAGCACGGCTGACTCAACAGTTAGCGCGGCGGTTGACTCCACAATCAGTGCAGCAGTTGATTCAACGGCCATAGTAACGGAATCAGTGGTTAGCGCGGCTGTGTCTGGTGCTGTGAATTATGATCTGGAAGATAACGTGTATCGCGCGGCGGTACACCAGGGATGGACTCCCGAACAGATACAGGAGTTTATGGAGCTTGACCCCGACAGGGCCAGGGCCACACTTGGTAAGTTGTGTGAGACTAATAACGATCTGTCGAAGATTTGGGCGGCAGCGGGCCGCGCCAAATTGCTACAGGATACTACACAACAGACAGAGACGACTACCACCAAGAAGGACGACAAACCCAAGCCTGAGTTCAAGTCCATAGACATCGGTGAACTCAAGAAGCAATATAATGATGATCCTATTGTGGATCTTGTAGCTTCACAACAGGAACAGAATAAAGTTCTTTTCGATATGGTAAACGATCTAAATGAGGCAATCTCTACCCGGCCATTGGAGCAGCAGCACCAAGTTGTTGATCCAGCAGCCGCAGCGGTTGGCGCGTCAATAGACGCTTATTTCAAACAGGACGACATGAAAATGTTTGTGCCGTTCTATGGTTCGGGCGATAACCTCACCCCCGGCGAGTTAGCCAACAGATCGGCTATGTTTGAATTAGCGGATCAGATAACGGCTGGCAGAGCACTCCAGGGTTTGGATACCACTGTTGATGAAGCTCTTGCACAGGCGCACATGCTGGTCACGGAACCCATAAGAGAGACAATGGTAAGAAAAGGAATCGTTTCTCAGTTGAAGAAACGAAGTAACAGCCTAACTTTGCGACCCGCGAGTAAGGGTGGGGATG
>SDBT01002722.1_pt1 | contig 31036 bp, 30 predicted proteins | sample 2277101 | NCBI WGS metagenome assembly SDBT01 (sample SAMN10404973, study PRJNA504765) | marine sediment metagenome | isolation source: marine sediment core GS10_PC15, 103 cmbsf | place: Arctic Ocean: Southern Knipovich Ridge | collected 2010 | reverse complement strand
AGCTCCTGCATCTCTTCTTCATCCAAATCCGCAACATCTTCGGGATCTGGGAACTCGTCCATGTCGTGCTCACATGGGAAGAATCCCCGAAAATAGAGAATCGTCGACTCTCCATCCTTGAGCTGCAGGCCCCATACCTGTCGGCCGGGCGCACTCTCCTTGCGCTTCTGCGCATTCTGCTTGATTTCCTCGACTACTGCGTCACCTCTGAGAATTGTCATATCGCTTCTTCCTCTGAATTGTAGGTCTGCGCATCCGCGTCCGCCACGCTAGATACGACTCATGTTCCAACTCTGGCTCGTCAACCTCAGGCAACTTGCCTGGGTCCCCTGCATTGTAATTCAGTACAAATATGTCGCTGCATCCTTGCTGGCGTAGCAACGGCACAGCCCTCTCAATTGCCCGATACCCTGGCTCGTCGTTGTCATACGCGAGCACAACAGTGTCGTATGCCCTCACAAGCTGTTTGGCCTGATCCTTGCTCAAGTACGAACCGTAGCACGACACCACAGACATAGGATCGACGTGAGGAGCAAGACCAAGGCAGTCAGCCTGCCCCTCAACGAGATACCCTGTCTTTTCTTTCTTATGTTTTATGGCTAAGTCTAGGCCCCATACAAATTTCGACTTAGGGAATTCGGAATGGTAATAAGGGCGTCCATCTTCTGCCTGCCGCCGAGTGACCCCGACGAGTTCGTCCCCCTGTCGACAGTACGTAGGGATCACAATCTCCCCCGACCAGGTGTCCATGCCGATTCGGTAATACCAAATCCACTCCTCTTCAAACCCCCGATCAACGAGCCACTGCGAGCACGTTCTCCGGTACGGAGCTACCTCCGAGATATCTGGCCTCACCCAATCAGTCTCACTCTTTCTGTGAAGAGACCGAAAATAGGGTGTGACTTCTCGAACCATCTTCTCAGCCTGATCACGAGGCATCCGACGGGACCTCATGATCAGCGTCACAAGATCCCCTTTGCGGTTGCATTTGTGGCACCAGAACTCGCCAGGACGGCCGTTCTTACCGGTGTATGCCACACGAAAGCTCCGTTTGCCGCTTCCACAGCCAACGATTGGACACCGGCACTCCCACCCTTCGGGAGTTTGCCGGATATCCTGCGCATGCAGGCGCTCCAAGCTTTCGTGTATCAAATCCATCAGTGCCTTGTCTGTTTGTCGTCCAACTGTTCCTGGAGATCTTGGAGTTCCTTCCGAACGGCGTCCTTGGCCGCGTCCCAATCATCCTTCGCCAACCTGAGTGATTCGCCTAACGCTTTCATGAGATTCCTTCCAAACTGCATCTGTTCTGGGGACGCCTGGCCGTCTGCGCTACTGAGGAGACCCTCACCTGTTTTCTCGACAATCCGTGCCACAACCTCTGTTTCATCAGGCGGCATTACAATTCCTCGTTCTTGAGGTCCCCGAACAAACTCATAGCGACCCTTGCCCGTACAAGAACCTGATGCTTCGCAAAAAGTCCGGCCAGCGCCTCAGGGGTCGTTCGTGTCAAGCAGCCAATCTGGCCCTCAACAATAACCCTTATTGCAGCCTCTCGTTCAGGCGGAGGAGCACGCTCCGAACTCATCTGAAGAAAGTCATCCCTCCACATAGTCAGCCATTCCCGCATCATTCCGATGAAGATGTCTGACTGCTGGCTGGCTTTCTTACGCAGCGCGTTTTCTAGTACGGGCTCCATCCCGCTGTTTATCGGGAGAGGAGGTATTCCCTCCTGCTCGTTTACGGGATCGGATGTTCGTAACAGTAGTGGCTCTCCTGGTGGTCTTTTCTCCATCGTACGCTCGCTTTCTTTTCTTCCCACCCCTTTTGCGACCTACATGCGGCGCGGGGATCGTTGATACATCCTCGCTGCTGCCGTCATAGTCCTTAGAATACTTCAAACTGTAATCTTCGCATGGAATCGCGTTGATCGTAAAGGTGCATCCCTCGGATTCTCGACTTGCGCTGACCACGATGTCAATAGCCTTCTCATCTCGGCGGAAATTCAGCTTCAGAGCCAGGTCACAGTCTTGAATAGGCCCGTCTCCTAGTGCCATCTCGCGCCCTGCGTCGGCGTTCTCGTCCGAGGAGAAATTCTGGTTTCCTTGAGAGGTAACAATCAATACCAATTTCTTCGCAGATTTTGCGGCCTTCGATCCAAGCGCCAGTTGCTTCAAGCTCTGGCTGAACGCCCGACAACTACGCCAGTCCTGATCCTGCGCGTAAAAGTACAGCCCGTCCACCGCGACAACATCTCCGTCCTCGAGCCCGTACTGCTCTGTGAGCGCCGAGATTTCCATCCCGGCAGTGCTCCCATAGCCCTCGACTGTTTCTACGTAAAAGTTACCCTTCTTTTTTATCTCATCTCTGGCTACGCATACCCTCTTCTCCTCCTCCGCAGTCATCTGGCCCTGCAGAAATCGCTTGTAGGCTACGCGCGCCCACAGGCACAGAAGCCTGTCTTGGATCTGCTCCTTCGTCATCTCCCGGGTGACGAAGAGAATCCGACGACCGCAGTACTTCATCCAGTGATGAAGAATCTCCAACATCACAAACGTCTTCTGGTGCTTTGGTCTCGCGTAGATCAGATTGTATGAGCCGTCTTGAGCCCCATTCGTATTCGCCTGCAAAGGAGGCCAAGGCCAAGGAAGCCCAAGCGTCCCGTAGTGGTCCTTTCTGTACTTGTAACGCGCCCACGAGTCGTCAATCGTGTCAGCGATGTCTGACCCTGTCTCGCGCTGAATCGATGCCTGCAGGCCCGCAAGGTTCGATAATATTTTCGGGATAGCGAGTTTGGGGTCCTCCATCCCCGTGACCTCTTCCTCGTACAGCATTTGGACGCGCTGTGTCAGCCAGCGGTCCTGCAAACTGTCCAAGATCCCATCAACATCCTCAACATCGCCGTGTTGCCGCCTAAATGCCGGAACGCGCTGCCTCAGTACCTCCCACGGAATTGTCTCTCGGTAGTCGTGGTAGTACGCTACTGCGTTTTCCCACGCGAGCTTCACCGTGGCATCAATGAGCCACTCACTCTTGATTCGGGATCCGTATTCACTGACTTCCCCATTGTCGAGGATTGTCGTGACCGCTAACGCCTCAAGATCGAAATTACCTGCCTGCACGTTTACGCTTGCTCTTTCCCCGTAGATCCGGCCCGTCGTAAAAAACTACGTTCTCTAAACACATATCGAGGATTCGGGACCTGATCGATGTGCCGTAGTACTCCGCCACTTGGCACTCCCTCGGATCCTCGCTGTAATTCATGTTCGTGGTGAAGATGTCGACGCCGAAGTCCAGCTCTGCTCGAGCATCAATGATGTCGCCGATATAGCTGCGGACATTCTTCGGCTCCTTGCCAATGTCGTCAAAAACAACAATTGTGCCGTCTGCACACTTCAGCTCATCCGCAACAGCCTTGGCCTTTTTGTAGTCATCCGGGAACTGCCGCATGCTTACCCAGTAGACCATCCGCTTCTTCGCGGCCAAGATTTTGTGCATGGCCCCAACCAGGGAAGATTTCCCGGCCCCCTCGGGGCCATGCAGTAGAATGCACCTCCGCTGTCGGATAGCCTCATTCGGGCGTTTTGCTATGTCCCGAAAGAGTTTCGCCAACTTTGGAGGATACTCGTCTAATGAGTGCCTGGTGTAGCACTCCAAAGGATCGTGTCGAATCATTTTATTCCCGGAAAGTGATCTGTAGTTCGGTTGATCTGTCGCCGTTGAATTCGGCTTTGTGGAATCGTTTACGTTTCTGTATCGCGGGAGCGATTCTTGATCTGTTTCCTGGCTTAGCTAGAAATGCCAGCGTTTTCTGCTGCACCCATTCCAGCTCCGGATTAGTCAGCAAGGCTAGCACGAACCTTTTGGCGAGGGCAAGATTCTTCATACTTTCAAGGATGGTGTCACACAACTCGAGCTGCTTGTGCACAGGCTCTCTTTCGTATGTGACCCCGAACTGTTTTTCGTACTGCTCCAACCAATACGCTTGAAGATTTTCCCCGTCTGCGAACGGTGTCTCAACATCTGTTTCTTGTTGGACGTCTCGTCTGGTTAATTTTACAAGTTTCTTCTTTCCCCGTCTCTTCTTTTTCCTCCTTACAATTTGAGTGGTTTTCTCGTCCGACACGCAAAGCGTGGTTTCGTGGGTAGCGGTTACCTCTGAGAGATGGAGTGAGGTATCGTCGTCAGAACTTCCTCCCTGAGTACTCCTATATGCCCCCCCTGGGGGGCTATATGAGTACTCAAAATTCCGTCGTTGTTTTCCTTCTTTCATGGGGTAGCAGCCACTATTCCATGGTTTAGCCGTCCCGCTCATTCCTGGCCGGGATTCGTCTCAAGCTTTTTCGGGTCATGCTCGGGAGGAAGGATGTCTTCTCCTTGTCTCTCGAAGTAATTCAGCACAGCTGCGCAGAATAGAATGTGCGAGGTGTGTCGGAGTCCCGAACCCTCAGGAGGAGCGGGTTCAAACTCTTCCCCCGCCAGCCTCGCATCGAGGTGCCGCATCAAAGCGCCTAGATACCTGTGACGAGGAGTCACATGCTTCCAGCTGTTCATCTCGTAAGGCTTGGGCCTTTTTAGGCACTCCGTCATCGTTTCTGCGAGAGCAGTCATCGTTCCAGGCGGGATCAGCTGAAGTAAAGCCTTTTTGTCGTCCCATTTCATTCCCTCGCGCTGGCCTCGCAGAATTTTTCCTACTTTTTCGAGCGTCTCCTCCGGTATCTTCTGGAAAGTCATAGGGCCTTCAGTGCCTCCAAAGCAGGCTTCGTCAAATCGTCAACGATCGCAGAGCACATTTTCACTGCGTACTCCGCCCCTATTCTCTCCTCGCCCACTTTCACCGGAACCTCGACTTCGGCGTCCACGTGGACACTGTTGTACCCGGCCGACTTTTTCCACCCACACCCAATTCGCACATGAGAGCAAGGCTCCCCTGGGTCAGTAACCTCAATCGGGAGGTCAAACTCGCCGATCACTTGATCATTGAGTTTGACGGTTCCCGACGCTCGTTTACGTTTCTTCTTCATGCAGGAGTCTTCTTGGGTCCAGTCTGCTCCATGAAATCCTGCATATTTTTGAACAGGAGCTTTTGCCCACCTTCTTGCACAGTATTTTTTGCGCCTGCCTCTTGCTCCGCTATCGCTTTCGCAACGAGAGTGTCATGTGACTCCTTGAACAGTGCGTTCATCTTCAGCGCGTTCTCGCAAGCCCAACCGTCTGGGTCCATTGCTTCAATCAGCTCGGAGAACATACCCTTTAGCTCTTCGTTTTCTGCCGCAAAGGTATGACGTGCTTCCCTCAACAGCCTTTGAACCTTTTTCGCTTGGCGAAACCGCTGAGCCTCGAGCCGGCCGAACGCCTCTATTGTAATATTCGACGTCGCATTCGCGTGGCTGGCCACCGCGCCAAGTTGCATCATTTTACCGCCCATCTCCTCCACGCGGTTCTTCATTCCAACCATCATACTCATGAGCGAGAAAGACAGCTGTTCAACGAACTTTTCGGGAAACTTGGACCGATCAACGCCATGAAGTATTTGCGCCATGAAGGCGCCAGCCTCCTCCATGACTTTTGCCGTCGCCATCTCCCTCAGTTTGGCGTCAGCATTCTGCTTCCGCGTCGCGTCAGTCACTGTGCCAGTATTGGATCCTACTACGTGAATGTTTGGTTTATCCGAATTGGACATCATTTACCCCTGTCTCGATCACTTCGTACTCAAAGTCTTCCTTGCGGAAATTTTCAATTCGCCAGTCCTCTGTGATGGCTTCAAAAAATCCTTTGTGATTCAAGAACCGACCCCGGTGTTTCAGCGGGTTGTTCCCGAGGATATTCTTCTGATGCCACGACATCATGCGTATCTGGGCCTCGCTATAGTACCGAACCTTCGTACCCTCCATAGCGAACCGAGGTATCGGGATCTTGCCTTCGCTCTCCCAGATCACGATCATTTTAGTCGTGCGGTGAAGAACTGCTCCTAGCACTCCGATCCTGAACAGCTTGTACTGCTTCCTCTTCGGAGCCACCACCTTCGCCCGGAACTTAGTTGGGTGCCAAGCATTGCGGCTCGGCTCCCAAACATCAAAAAACACGTCACTAGTCAAACCGGTCATGCAGCTTTTTCCTCGTCGTACTCGTACCAGGATACCTCATATCCTTGTCCCTCTAGCCAACCTGTCATCGATTCTGATTTGCTATTCAAACAGGGAACATTCGCGTCGTTCAAAATGATTACATACGGTTTTTGCTTATCCGCATGGTATCGAAGCGCGCGCCCGACTGTTTGCCTCAACCTGCCCTCGTCCTTGAACGAAGCGTATTGGATAACAATAGTATCTATACGCTTTTCGTTCAACCCACGTTTTGCAATTTGTTGAATTCCCCAGATGATGTCGCAGTCTCGAAGGTTTTCTTCGGACTCCTCCACACTCATGTGCGTAGCTCCAAGGACAAGCCCGCTCGAGATGTCGTCCCACTTCTCCATCGCTCGAGCATGGAACAATTTCAGCTCATCCACTCTCTCGCCCAAAAACAGTATCTTTCGCTCGTCGTCCAACAAGTCCCTAACTACAGACATTGCCCAATCTTGACGTTCTCTCTGTGTCGCCAAGAAAGAAATCGTCTTCGGGATATTCGCTGTCATCTTCTTGTAGAACGAACTCCACGCCATCTGTTCCGCCGACTTATAACTTTTGCGCCCAGTCTTCGATACAACCGGGACCATGCGGGGCACCGGGGAGTCCATCACAAAACACTCAGGGTGAAGGTCTTGCTCGATATCCTCGAAGCAGACTTCCCCAATATGGTGTCGATAGAGAATGTGGTTCCCGTCCGCGCGCGTCGGAGTGGCGGTCACCAGAAAGCGCTCCCCGAGAAAGAGTGGGAGGGCCTTGCTCATGTTCGAGGCGCCCATGAGATCTCCCTCATCGAAAATCACCAGCTTCCACCGAGTCCAAAACTCAGGCGGATATTCCCGGCACAGCAGGCCAGGCATCGACGAAAAGACGAGATCCCGCCCCTCCCAGTCCACAATTCCATCGCCGATGAAACCGTGATTCTCCGCCGGGTAGTCGAGGCACCACCTTTCGGCCGCTGTCTGCGACCACGTACGCGACATGTTGAGCGTGTGGCAGACGATCAGCGTCCGGCCGGCTCGGCGACGCGCCAGCTTCAAACCAAGGACCGTCTTGCCACCCCCGCACTTCAGCGCGAGAATCCGCCCCCATGGCCACTCAGGCTCAGCCGAAATGGCGTCCCAAGCAGGCCCCTGGTCGTAGGGCATGTCCTTATGGGGGCCGAGAACGGGGTCTCCGTCGCCTAGCCAGACTCGCGGCCACCAGGTCTCATCGAGCACTTCGGCGTGTACAGGGACTCTCCCGACGAGCCCCTGACGCAGATGCGGCCGGATATCCAGCGCCCGAGGAAGGACAACTTCATTGGACAAATCGTCCTCTTCAGCGAGAACGAAGTACCGAGGAACACTAGACTTTTTGCCATTGGTAGCAAGTCCAGCGTGCCATTGGCCGTTTTCGAGCACGAGGCTCTGCACGGTCTGCATGGGGTCATTCAAGTGTTCGCGCGGCACGCGAACGACCCTATCGATGGTAATCGGTCTCATTTCCCTGAAGTTTATAAATTTCAGGGAAACAGTGCATGGCTTCCCACCCTCATGTAAAGGGAAATTTTCGCACAGCGCGCGTTTCTACACTATCTACGCGCTGAGAGCGCTAAAGTTCAAAACCGGCGCCTCCCTGGTACGCGTAGACCTGGCCGTCCACCCTCACGTTGCTCAGCCGGTGCACGTAGGCGTCACGCAAGTTGAGCACGTCTCTGTCGAGCGGCACCCGAAAGGGGAGCTGGTACTTCACCGACGGAATTTCCACGAGCACAGGGACTCCTCGGACCAAGTTGATCTGAAATCGCCCAGTCTCATCAGTGAAAACAGTCTCATCGCGTTTCAATCCGAACAGTGGCTCCTTATTGATCGACGGTACGGAAGAGTCCCCTCCTGAGGGCACAAAAGTAGAAGACCTTTCATCGCAAACTCGAACTCGAACAGGAACACCTGCGCAGGGGTCCCCCAGAGTAGCGAGGACAATCACCCCGAACAGCACGGTTGTCGTTGCGGGACTCGGCGGGGCGATGAGCAGGGCGTAAGGGCTCGAGCCTGAGACATTGTCTGCCCGGATCCGAACTATCTCTCCCACTACCGGCGCTGCGTCGATGTAGAAAAATTTGGCAATCGACGAATCGTAGTTCGGTCCGGTGTCATCGTGAGGAATTGAAGCGATCGGTGTCCAATTCAGTCCGACGTCGACACTGCGCTCGAGCTCATAGGTAATTGTGTCAGCATTAGGCTTCCATCGGTACGTAGGCATCTAATCCTCCTCGCGACTGAAATCCTGCACAGGGGCAGGCGGGGGTCCGTCTTCTTCTCGGGTGAATTCTTTCACAGGCTCTGGAACGGGCATTACTGGTCTCCAAATACGATCATCTGGATTCGGATATCAAAATCCTCCCACAGTCCCTGACTCACATCGCCACTGGCACCCCCTGTGTACGCTGGGTACTGCGTAGCTAGCTTAATTCTGAACGACGTAGGGGACACAGGTTTACAGTGGGCGATTTGAATCGGAAACCTATTATCGACAGACAGTCCCCCACCGTACTGGGACTCAATCATCATAGCCACCACAGTGTACGACTGATCCGCCATCGAACTGTTCATGGTCACTTCCACAAAACCGTCATCACCAGACAGTCCGTACACAGCACTGGCTAAATTCATCGATCCGTTGCTGAGGATTACCGTAGGAGGCACGCCTGCTGTGCTGAAGAAGGAACCGTAGGCTCGTACAGCCATCGCATCGTAGAACGTGTGCTTCGTAGGGAAGTGACTCCCTGTCAAACTTCTGATCGGCTGATCTTGGTTAGAAAAAGCGATTCTATGCGGCGTACGAATCTCGATGTAGTCGTTGTTACCGCTGCCTAGAATAAGATTAGAGCTCCTTCCTTGAAAATAGAGGTGGCACGAGCTCGTTTGCTCGCCGTTGTCCCAGTTGACATTGTTCCAGGTATCAGGCTTCCCCTGGTCATGTGTCGCCATACCCATAACGGAGTGGACCAGGTTAGAGAAACTTTTACGCTGGACACCGTTCAACTGCATAGTCGAGTGTTCAGCGGGATCATCCCGTTTCCATTCCTTATTCGCAGGATCCCATGAAGCGTTGTAGGTAGTGATCTCGCCTTCGTACAGGAGCGTTTCCGACTCAAAACTCGAACTAAGACCTCGTGCTACGAATTTACGGACAAAAATCAGAGTACCATCCAGAGTCGAGTCGTTCGCTAGGTTCCGAACACACTGAGCAAAAACTTCTTTTACGCTACCTTCCTGCGGGAACGCATACCCTCGGAAGTAAGGCGTCTTGTCGTTGTTATTGCTGGGGACAGAGTCTTCGGGTGGTAGCCAGTCATGGAAAGCATTCCCTTGCGCCCACCGAACTTGATGCTGAGAAGGAATATCTTTCGGCCGATCAATGTCCTCCCGAGTGATTTGTTTCCCATCAATGAAGACGACATCCACCTGCCAACTGATGCCGGAGCCGTGAGTAGGGGGATCCTGGTATCGAAGGCAGACAGGCACTCGTGTGTATAGGTCTGCGTCTGCTCTCGTCGCGTTGGCTGAGATTTTATCCGTGTCCTGGAGCGTGTGGGAGTTCAGTACTACATACTCAACCTCCTGGGGCTTGGGTCTCACAGACCCTGATCCTGCCAGGACTGCTTTGAATTCATTTTTCGATGTGGCGAAATCCCACAGATCAAAGTTACCCTTCCGCGAAGGTACGAGAAGGACCAGCACTTGGCCAACAGCCAGATCAATCTCGTGCTTCCCTTCAAACCGCACGCTCATGAACTCACGCTGTTCGTTGATGGCCCCGAACCCAATACCTACAACGAGCTCCTCAATGACCAGCTTGTTGGCCTTCCAGCTCGCCGCGGCCGACGTACCTCCTACCTGGATGCCACAACGCAGACGAATCTGCGGAGAGAAGAAGGCTGCCTGCCACTCTCGAAGCTCCTGGGGGTCCAGCCAAGCCTCATGGATATCTCGTAGGGGGTTGATCTGTGTCCCTTCTGTGTTCGCGCCACGCCGAACGACAGCCAGGAGTCCTGTCCTTGTGCCTCCCTCCCACGGCTGCTTCGTAGTGCACTCATCGTTAGCAGCCTGCGCTTGAGGTTCTCCAATTTTGATCTTGACTTCCAGACGAGTCCGGATCGCTGTCTCACCCAGAGCGTTGACTTTGATCGCAGGAAGTGTCCCGGAATCAACCTCACTCTCCTTCAGAGTGAAGTAGATCTGCTGCCACGTAGGATCCCCGCTACTATTTTCTTCAGTCTCGAGGGTAGTTGGAGTCGGGAGCTCGAACACGTAGCCTAGACAGCTGACCATCGCTCGTTCATTGTCCGATGCCTGAACAATGATGTTCGTCAAGGACCCTCCGTCGGTCTTGAACGTCAGCCCTTTGACCACAGGACGCGCAGCGACAGCCTCGCTGTCATCCTGCTGCTTGAACCGATCCATCTTCTCCAGCATCCCCATCCGCTTCATCATGATGCGGGGGAGCCGTCCAATCTCGTTCAGTTCCCCGTCCAGAGCCACATTTCCCCGCTGAAAAAGTACCTGCTCTAAACGACTAAAATCGTCCGTGAAGTCTACTGAAAATTCACCCATGGTATGTTGCTCCTGTCGATCTGTCGGTTTCTACGGCGCGAAGAAGATGAAAATTCTCGTCGTGGTCGGTCTCATCAACTGGATTAGCCGGAAAAGTAGTTGGTAAAATCTGTGTGTTTTGAAGTTAAGCACACAATAGTTGCTTCCTGCCGCAGCCACTGACTCAAGGGTCACACCCTCAATTGATGACTTTACTGTCAAGGACGTTGAAGTGTTTGATACAATTTCAAACGTTCCTGTCTGGTTCATATTTGGATTGAGGAAGTGGAAGAACAGTGAATCTTCTGCACCGAAGTTCGCGCTCGTATCGGTAAGAGTATTGCCGACGATCGAAGTGGAAGCCCCAACAAAGGCAGCAACGCCTGATTGAATGGTGAGAACCGTATCCCCAGGCAGGAATGGCGTACCGATCAACGTCCCTCCTGTGAATAGAATGTCGTGCGGATTGATGACATCCACAGAGTTGACCCCCGAAGTCGACACGTCGATCAACGGATCGTACAAAAACGTGGGGCATTTTGTGTAGAGTCGAATCTTTACGACAGGATCTCGGTTAGCGAATGCTGGTCCTGCTACGAAGTTGTACGCGACGGCTGAAGCCCCGGTCACAGGTGGTGTGGTGGTCGTAACAAAAATCTTCGATGGTGACCCATCGGCCACGTACTCGGTACCCGTAATCTGTACAAGCTCGTTGGCTGAATCAAGAAGGTAGTAGTTGTCGTACTCCTGATCGTTGGCCTCGGGAGGGCCTCCTGCCGTGCGCGTAATCTCGAGCTCGTAGTCGTCGCCTCCTAGGCTGGTCACCGAGTCAACCGTGACCAAGTCCTCTGACCGCATGACCGCTGCAGTATCCTCCAGAACAATCTCATCATTGGAGTTCGAGTCCACCTGAAATTGATCCCACATACTCCCGATGACCAGGCTATCCGCGTGATCGTCGACAGTCAGACCCAAACCAGGAACCGTGATTGATCCTGCTGCAATTGTAATCGTCGAGAGCTGACGAATGATCAGATTCTCCCTCGCATCTCCGTCCCACGTGGAGAGGTAGATCGGATTGCACGGACCTATCCCTGGATCAATCTCAATACACTCAGAGTCCCACTGAGTCAGAACCTTTGTAAAATCGACGAGCGCGGGACAAGTCCCCTTCTCCTTGTAGATGAAAATCATCGACGCAGCGATTCTGCGAAGAATAGCGACATCCAAGATGAATCTCTCCGGAGGGATGTTGAATCTCCGTGCCCACGCAGCGAGAATCGTTGACTGATCGAACGCTTTCCCGACCAATCCTGCAGGAGTCCTGCCTACGTCCCCAAGCTGCACCATCGCTCGAGCGTGACCCCGGTAGACATTGAAGCCGCCCTGCACGAAGCGGCACATATCACGAAAGTATCCCCGCTCCCGCCCCTTTGCCTTGGCTAAGTTGGCATCATGCTCCCGTGTCTTAGCGGGAAACAGATTGTAGAACCACTCGCCGTACCATTTGTTGGGCAGCAACCCTTGTTCCGCGAGGACTTCGTTGTAGTTGAAGTAATCGAGGATGCTCAGTCCAATCACTTGGCAGGGGCTCGAGGCTTCTAGGCCGTAGTCGAACAAACCGATCGGCTCCTCTGCTGTGGTCATGTACAGGGTATAGTAGTAGTACGTGTCCTCCTGAAGATCCTCTTCAGTAGAAGGAATAGGGAGCGCAGGCGGAATTGCAAATTCCAAACTAGGAGGAACCTGCTGACCAACAGGTCCCCCTAAAGTCTCTGTAATCTTTTTGCCGTCAATGAAGTGTTCGATATTGGGACCATCGTAGATGATCTCTGTGTCATCATCTAAAAACGCCGAGTTGAATATCTGACTTCGTTTAATAATGATGTGCGTGACTTCTTCAACACGCGTCCACTTGAGGTCAATCCGCTTTCCCTCCGGCCAAGAGACTGCTTCTAAGTCCTGAGGACACCGAGCGTTCCCTGGATCACCGGTATCAGGTACGCCAACCTTAAGTGACGTCGAAACGATATTCTCGACAGCGACCTTAGGCTGAGACGGATTTGGTCGAAACGGAGTAGCCATGGCAAAACCTACCTAGCGTAGCGAGCTTCCTCAACCCAGGGATCCTGACCAGGATCTGTGTCGATAGTAAACGGGAAAAGTCTCTGAGTGAGTGGATGGAAAACTATTCCCACGTCACGAGAAACTTCCAGGTGCTCCGTATCAGACGAACTGCGTGAGTGGTGAACGGCCGGACATGAAATTCCCATCGGGGCTTCCCATATACGCACCCAGTTCTGCATCGTCTGGTCTGTCGAGGCCCAGATTCCCACACCCCCTACTGTTGTCATCGCCGCGCTGGCAGCCTCAACAGTGGACGGACGGTGAGTGACCGATGGGTTCACAAACTCCGAGTCTACCCTCCCAATACACCAGAGGGTCAGAGGAGATGCAGTCCCGCTGGCGGACCCTGGAACTCCTTCCACAAGCTGGTGCGGGACGAACGGGATGTCCACAGTTACCAAGGTCGCAGGACTGACCAAGGCTTGCGTACTTTCTTTCACCGAGAAAGCGTACATAGCTGAGCTCGACAAATCTCCCGGACCTTTGCGCGCCACGTTCATCTTCTCGATATTACCGAGGACGTGAAGTAGGTCTGGGTCATCGAGGTCGCGCCGCATAACAAACCCGACCCACTTCCAGTCAAATTGCTCGCCAGCACTGAACCCCAGAGACGCTCCGGATATGGCTGGGACAGGCGACACTGCATGGCCTGCGACATCCTTGTACAGAACAGTTACTCCCAGTTTGTCTGAAACCTCAGGAACTGAGATAATCGTTGTCACTCCCTCTGTCCCGTTTGCTGGATTGAGAAACGGAACTCCCGCAAAGGCAGATCCCGGCGAGGGAATCAAGGATACGTCTGCATACTCGGCCAACTGAGACGAGAACGACGAGTAGTCGTACGGGGCGTCAGGGTGAGGGATACCAACGCGAATGATCGAACCTGAAACGTGACAGTGAATCAAGTACCAAGCCGCAGGCTTCTCAGACACCTCGGTTGCATCCAAGTTTTCTACCAAAACTGTCTGATACAACGGCAACCCTACCTCACGGGTACCCGGAGAGTTTGGGTCAAACAACGTGTGGTGACCGAGCATCGTCGGCTCATCCTGCCCAGACGAGAACTCGTCAATGAAACTGATCCACACGCCTGTTCCTGAAGCGTACTTGGATGTTTGAATGGGTGATTGTTTGGTCGCCATGTTACGAAGGCTCGATTCCGCCGATAAACCAGCCGACAATAATTGCTTGGTTGAGTCTCGCAGACCACACCGCTTGAGCGCCGCCAACAGCCATCGAGACCGTACTGAAAGTGCTGAGAGCCTCCGGGGGTATAGGTGGTGTTGTGGTTCCGTCCCCGTCTGCTCCGTACGGGGCGTCGTCGTCCGCCAATCGCCAGGAGTCCAACCGGTTCGCTATGAACCCCAACGTAGTCAACGGACTGAACTCTCCAATCCCTTGAGTAGCGAGCGGCTCAATCAGCAGAGATCCCGGTACGAGTAGATTGACTGCCTCACGAAAGTTCACTGACTCGACCAACGGACCTTCATCAAAAATCACGCCTGACGTGGCCCTACTATTTCCGTACGTGATAGCAAGGCTGACTGTTCCCAGCTCCCGTTGCACAAATTTCTCAGACTCCAGCTCGTTAAGTTCTCCCGACTTCGTACGCAATCCTACGGATCCGAACAGCGTGTAACAAAAACTGATGTCGTTCGCTGGAACATTACCCCAGCCTGCCTTGAACTTTTCTGGGGGAGGGGCTTGACGAGCCAAAAAGCGAGGGGTCACAGAAGCTCTGAACCTGCCTCCCATAGCGTCCGCATCACTGGCCCCCATCCAAGGCTGCAAGTCATTCCCCGAGAACGGTATCTGACCTTGGATAATCGTTCCTCCGTTAGAGAGAGTTACCAGGGTCCAAGCATTGCCGCTGTGGCGATCAATAGTCGCGGGTATTGGAGGGTTGAACTGATCTTGCTCCGTGACATCCTCTCTGTCCTCAGCTCTCGTGCCTGCGCCTTCGAGCCAGCTGGACGTGGGCTCTAAAAACAGGTGAACCTCGTCACCCTTCCCGACGCAGGCGGCGTAGCTCTGAGGAAAGGGTAGCGACCCCTCGATCAAAGTCGACGGAGTTTGTGACAATACGTCTGTAACCGGGTCGTGAACGAAGGATATCGTCCTTCTGAACGCATCCTTTGCGCGGTTCCCTACGTACAGTGCAACGTTGTCACCGCCAATAGGCACCACGTAGAACCGACTCACGGCGACGAAATCAAGCTGAGTAACCAGCGTCGGAGCAATTACAGAAGCAGCCTCCCCCTCATCGGGAAGTTCCAGCGCGTACACCAGAGTTGACGAAGCTGAGGGCTCCAGATAATACAAAAATGTTCTATGACTCGAGTCCCCTCCCTCGACCAAACCTAAATTCACTACCCTCATGCCGCGCTCAAACCCTTGTGGGATTGAAAACGGAGGTGTCCAGGCCACAGCAATTGTAGTGGAGTCGAGCTCGTGCTCGTACTCGCTATTGTAAACGACCAGATCAACGGGCAGCGCATTCTGTGCGACGTTGCCGTTGTATCGAAGAGCGAAGTACCGGCCATGCTCCGTGTTCTCGTCCTCAACAATTCCTACCGGGGACAACGCAGTTGAACCGTCGTTGAGGAAGTAGGAGCCAAGGCCAGGTCCCATCGCACCTGCAGAGTTGATGTAAACTTGACTGTCGACTCGAAAATAGTCTGAACCGAGACAGGGAAACAACGGATCCAGTCCTCCGAAGAACCGGTTCAGTTTGTGCACACGACAAAAAGAGCCTCCCTGCAGCGCAGGAATGTAGGTCTCATGATCACCTCGATCAACGTACTGAAAAGGCATAGCAGTCTCCTACGGGAAAGTTCGATCCCAAGCGTTTCCGGGCAAGCTCCAGCGCAGTGTCATTAGCACCCTGTGTGTGGCGTTCGTTTTTGGCGTCATCCCCGTCGGTCTCTCAGTGTATCCCCGAGTTTCCACCCGATGTCCAGTCCATACCACTCCCGCGTTCCGATCACTCCTCCGGAGGTAGGGATGAGTCCCTACAGCGCCCGGTGGTGCGTTGACGTAGCCTGCCGCAATTGCCTCGTCTCTGTCCATATACATGGTCGAGTACCTGTCGCTCCGATCAACCGCGGGGCGCGTGACCATCAACAGATCCTCGAACCCCTCAGCGGGCTCTCCTGTGCGGGGCGGAGTCGACCATACCAAGCTGGCTCCAACAGTCTGAGACACTTCTGACGCCCAGTCAGGCCCCACCATCACCACGGGCCGGACCCCCCAGTTCCCTTCGCGCTTGACTTTGAAGATGCACAGTCCGGAGTTCCCTTCCCTTCCCGGTCTGAACGCATCCCTCGGACCTATCCTCCCCAAAAGAAAACTGTCTCCAGTAGGACTGTAGGGGTTCTGTACCCAAGACAGCGGCACAATCGGCGGGATACCTCCTGCCCCGTATTCGTCCCACTGCCGTGATCTGAATTCATCTGCGGGTGATTCCTCGGTCCCTCCTGTCGTTGGCCCTATTTTCCCGTCAGGGATATGAAAAATTACTGTGCCGACGATCGTGTCAAGTGGGGTTTGCGCGCTAATCAAGCTACCTCGAGCACTTGAGGCCAGTCCTATAATTAAATCCACGCCCCCTAGTCTATCCGCCGGCCACCCCTGGCCTGTTTCGACCACTCGTCCTGCCATCCCTCGAATTCCCACAGTTCCCGATGTGGCAAAAGCTGTGTTGTACGCGTAGCTGAAAAAGCTACCTGACACATCCGCAGGAGGAGTGATGGCCTCCATATGGTACGGAGTCGCCGACGCCCACGAAGAAACACCGAAGATGTCAGTTTCGAGTACGTACAACCACTGATCGGGTGGATCCTGGGCATCTAACGCGGAAACAAATACTGCCTCGCTGTGACTCCCCGAAAAAGTCTTCTTCCGACTTACCGCTGTCATGCCCCTGAAAGTCCAACTGGTGGGAAGGACTGTTACGATCTCGTGGTTCACTCCTGACGAAGACCCGAGCAGAGGCGCGTCTGGGTCGAATATCATTCGCCAAATAGTTGTCTTTCGACCACCAGGACTCGCTGACTCCGCAGAATTAAACGGGGCGTACAGAACCAGGTTACCTGTCAAAGCTACGCTGTCGTCATACTCTTCAAGGAGCGTAATCTCGAACATCATTTCATCGTTCACAGCCCACGCGCTCTGCATGTATCTCTCTGTGTCGATGTCGTCATTGAACAAATCCATCACTTCTGATGGAGGAGCAACTACTCCCATGTACTGAGGGTCCTGGCCTATCCCTCGGTCGAGTCTCCACACGTCAAAAACTATCTGATACCTATAAATCTCTTCAACGCTAGGATTTATTTGACGGGCCGCAACAGTATACACTGTTCCATTGGCTCTCGTTATTGACGCAGTCGCAAACACGAAATCCTGTGTGGTAGGATCGTTGAACCGATTAGTTCTTACTGGCCCTTCCGGACTATTCAATCCATGAAAAAACGCAGCCACAACTTGCTGAGACTTCACGGAGTCAAACCCGACAGCAAAGTTGTCCATCCGACAGAACAAACTCTTGAACGAAGGAGATATCTCTCCTAGAATAATAGGGTTGTTATCATTCGGATGCTGATCCAACACATCCCCATTCCCTGCGGGAGCTTCTGCAATTAAAACTCCGAAGATGTAGAGCTGAGTGATTTCCAACAGATGGTTGTACAACGCCGTGACATGGTACCACCGATCGTACGAGTAGATGTACGACGGGACAGCTGAGTTAATATCAATCTGACCAGTCCCTGTCACTGTCACCGACCAAATAAACTCCTGAGTTACCTCGTCGAAACGAAGCCAGAAAGCATGAGTACCACCGTCCCCTTCCATGTAGGCGATCGAAGTGTTCGTACCTGACCCGCTGCTTGTCGGGTACACCCATAGAGATAGACAAACACTCTCTCCTCGAAACGAGGAACTCCCTGGAATGACCACCTGAGAACTTGGAATAGGAAAATTCAGTCCCCCGTTCTTCACCATTCCGGTAATCGGAAACACAGAGCTGCCTCCTGTGGATGCGTCCGGCCCTTTGAGCGCAGGTACCTGGTTTCCCGATACGAGCGTCATAGATAGGAGACTTTTTACATCGAACAGATCGTCTCCGGCAATTTGAGCACCCAGATCGTACCCTTGACGGTCTTGCTTATCGGTACGAAACGCTACGCTCCTCACTAGATCAAGGCTGTGCCGGCCTCCTGCATTGGTTTCCCCCTCTGTGACCACCCAGAGCTGACCCAAACACAACCTCTGCGTAGCGCGAGCAGTTGGCTGTGACCCTGTGGCGTAGGTATTCTCGTACTCAGGGTAAGAGTCCGAGGTGTCCTCGTATACCAGAGACCCTATGGCAAAAAACAAACTCTCTTGGCGATTACCTGACCACCCAATCGAGATGATGTCGATAGCTAGATCAGGTGCAGCTGATTCAGTTTTCCCTCCGAACAAATTCGGGTGGGTGTCTTCGTCCCAAACATCAGGAACAGGGTCAAACACTGTACCCAGGCCCCTCGTTGTCAGCCAGTGGATGTTGGGCTTCTCCACTTGATTGACGTCATTTGTGTCTTGGAGAGCGACCAAAATATCGCTCGACACCTGGTGCCTCATCGCCCCTGTATGCGAAACGGTAGGGACCAGACCCTCCCAAATTAGTTTCGGCTGGACGATCACCCCACTTGCATCGAAGGGTAGATCGCTGTCCGTGTTTCCATGAAACGGTCGGTACGCCAGAACGGCTGTAGAGTTATTTCCATCTTTAGTTACCGCATAGTAAATTACAAGGATGTCATTGTTTGTAACGATAACATGGAACCGGCTTAGATCAGGATCCCAATCGTCGAATGAAAGATCAACGGCAAGTTTAGAGGCTGCCGTCCCAGGCCCTGTTCCCCAACTGCTCTTCAGGTAGAACTCTCCGTCGTGGGCAATGACCAGCAAAGGTCCATGGTTGGTCCGAAGAATGTCCACCACCCGGATCTGATCCATGGGGACACTCAGCTCATTGCCCCACACGGTTGCCTTGAAAGGAACAACGGGGTTGATTCCGTCAATCTTACTGATTGCATAGAACCATGTCTCGAACTCCGAGCCTGTGTCTACAAGCCCCACGAACCCTGGAGTCGAACCTGCCCCTACGACACTGTCCGACGGTCGTATGGTCGCGTGCATCTGATCAATCGCCTCTGTCGAGTCGTTGCTCAGCTCGAGAAACCGTCCCTCGGAAGACCGAATGATCCTGACTGACTGCTCGAACGGACCCATAGGGAATGTCCGTGTCACAACACAAGTAAAATCTCCTGGAGGATGAAACTTCGGTAGGTTGGATGCGCCTGCGACATACCCCATCACAGCCCCTGCTATGATGTGGATATGGTTTTCAATTCCGAAAGCGGGATCGTCCCGTGCCATCCACAGTGAGCTCGTTGCGATACGGCTCGTGTTGAGTGCCACCTCAAAAGGAGGTGTCGCCGGAGGGTCAACGGACAAGTTGCCTCCCCAAAAAGTTGGATCAGGGACGGGGCCGCCCCACAAAAATCCCCATTTAGTCAGTGCCATGAGTTTATCCTATGAAAAAATAGGCCCTTCGTTTTACAACCGGAACGAGGTTGAGGTCATCTACATTCGTCGAGGACTTACACGGATGTTTTGCTGGGGCCTGAGGAGAGTACACCATACTCGTCGCGGTGACAGTCTTCACCTGCTGCTCATCGAAGTTGAAGTCAGAGTTCCATATAGGACAGTGCCACTCCAAACTGTTTTGCGCAAATCTTGGAGAGACAAGAACGTCCGTATACTTCTGGCCTTCACCTGAAGTAAGAGGACGGGAGAGCTGAGACACGTGGCAAATGTCACCATTGAACATCCCCACTGCCAAGTCAGAGAAAATCCCGATTGAAACCTGATCCGGAGGTGTGTATGTTGCAGTGCCTGCACCGGGTGCGTGCACTGTCTGAGTACCGTTCATATACTGGTTGAAGTTCACACCGTCCCACGTCAAAGCAAAAGCGTTCCACACCTCTGCTATCATGTTATTTGAAGTCAGCTTGTCATCCAACGGGGTCTGTGCCGCCGTCTCTACCCTGCAAAGCATCTGTCCTGAGGCAGAGTGACGATAGATATTGATCGCATCTTGAGGCATGAACGACTCAGCGTGCGAATATAAGTGCGGGAACGCCTCTGATTGCGTAGACTTAGGCTGAAACATGAAGAAGATCGTCCATCCGCCTGCAAACGGATAGGTAATCGTCCCCGAAGGACCAATCCTTGTGTGCCGTACCGCAACTCCGTTGAAAGAACCTGACATAATTCTACCCTATAAAGAAGTAGGCCCTTCTTGCCTGCCCACCCGGTATCGGAGGAGTGTCGTCGATTTGAGTATCCTTTGCAGGGTAGATGACAGGAGCGTGTGCAGCATAAGCCATCGATACTTCGCTTACAGAAAGAGCGTTCCTTACGTCGCCAAAAAACGACGAGTTGAACGCCTCAATGTGCCAAATTAAATTGTCTTGATCAAACCGAGGAGAGAGGAACATGTTCGTCCGTCTCGTTGCTTCTGTATCAGACCAAGCACGATCGTACTTAGCTACGTGACAAATTTGGCCATTGAACTGCCTTGATCCTCCGTGAGTAGCGTACCCAATACGAGCATTGACCAAGGGAGTTATGGTCCCGATCGAAGGAGGTGACGCTGTAGTAAGAGTTCCGTTGAGGAACAACCTGAAGGTGGTACCGTTGTACACAGCCGCCATGCTGTTCCACGAATCAGTGACAACGTTGTTTGACGAAGACAGATCAACGAGATTTCCTGCCGGCTGATCACATGTGCAACGAATTTTACTTCCAGACGTTTTGAATATATTGAACGCAGACACGTTCGCCAACGGTTGTGCGTGCGAATACACGTACCCAAACGAATTCACAGTAAACGAGCTATCCGGACGAAAAAATGCCGCCACTGTCCACCCAGCGTTCGGCAGATCTAAAGCAGCTGTATCTGTGATGTCCAGATACCGCGTAGTCGTCCCGTTGTACTCTGCTGCCACAGACTAAACCTCGTTGACGGCTACGCCTAAGACCAGTGCCTGGCCTACCATCGTATCTGAACCTGAGGAGGTATTGCGGGTGAGTCTCAAGCGATAACTTTCTCCCGCGGCGATAGAATCTGCCTGAGCTTGCGTCAGTGCAATCACCGTGTACTTGAGCGCTCCTGTTGTTGCCGCCGGATTCGCTGTGACCGATATAGCTGAGGCAAAACCGTCAGAAGTGATGACCTGGCCGTTGTTGTCCAGCCTCTCAAATTCCACGTTCCAAACAACAGCACCTGAGTTGCTCGTCACTGAAGCCCAGTGAATCTCCACCTCGATGTCACTGTCGTTGTAGCTGGGTGGCATCCTACCATCCCAGTTGGCTGAAGGTGTCCCTGAGTCGGCATGAACCGAGACAAAGTGTCCTGTTGTCGCAGTTTTATCCGGGAATGCCTCACTTTGGAAGTAGTCAGCTTGATGGGCAGTGAAAAGTTGAAGTGTTCTTGTGGCCATGATCTAACCTCCTGAATTTCGCGCTTTGTTGGCTTGTTCGAATTGCACTCGAGCGACTCCGGCTACGATCAGGTGTACCAGAGGTGTTGGAATAGCTGTCTTCAGCCTACCTGAGATCGCAACAGCGTAGTCAGGGTCTCCGAGCGTATCCCATATCTCTCCGATAGCAGTTTTCATCTCATCTCGAGTGACATCGAACTTCAGCTGAATACCTGCCTTAGTAATAAACTTGATGCCTTTGTCATAGACCTCAAGAACGCCTTCGTTTCGTAGAGCTGGGGGTGTAGGTAAAAGGGTAGCCATACTATTTCTCCTCTATGGGACGATGTGCCCCTCAACGGTTACGGTCAGGTCTTGCCAGGTGGCATCGCCTGCATCGATATTGACGGTCCAAGGGGCGTTCGCCAGAAGAAGCGGAGTGGACGGGGTCTCCGTCCCAGTGAACTGTGAAGTAAGAATCGTCGCAACTGCTCCCGGAAAGATAGAAGTCCCGGACGTTTTTACGTCAACCTCCAGAGCTACAGTAGAAGGAGCTGTTTTGACCTCCAGGTGTACCCTAGAAGGGAGGAATTTGGTGGCAACGATATGGAGAGGCAGTGCGATATCCACACCTGGAGCGACGTTCCCCTCGAATTGAAACACATACTGATTTGGAATGCGCTTATTTTCCCATGCCGAGGCTCCGTCAAAAAAGATTCCATCGCCTTCTATCGGCGCGGTCAAGGTGACGTCAGTCAAATCTCCTAGGGCTGGTGTAGCACTTCCTGACGTACCTCCCCCTCCCCCAAACACAGGAAGAATAGCTGCTCTATCGAGTGTCCAGTCGCCTATGTCCCGCTCAATAATAGAAACCGCAAGAAGGACTCCGATAGCTCCCGCTACAGGAGGCAAGGGGTTGTCCAACAGGTCTCGAGTTATTGCATCCACGCCATCGGCGTAGTTGTTGTACTCAGTATCTCCGAGCTGTACGTAAATCTCCCCATTTACCAAGAGAATGTACCGATTGACAGAGCACCGCTTCCCTCCGGTATAGGTCGAGGCGACTCCTGGAGCACTCTCAAACAATTTCGGAAGAACTGTCTGATTAGACAGGTGGACAGTACCGTCAGCAAAAACTACGTCAAAAGTAGCAGGGTCCTCTAGTGGGATCGCCAACAAGTTAGGACTTACCGGGTCAGTAACAAAATTGATCCCAGCACCGAACATAGTCGTAGGGTTTAGAATCGACTCAAACACTGACTTCTCGTCGACATCTCCACCTGCAGCTACTTTGATCGAACCTGTCGCAGAAATTTCATCCCGAAGAAGCTTAAGTGCGTCTCCTGTGACAGTGGGCGCAGGAATAACCTCAACTACACTCGCTCCATCATGAAGACCTATTCCGAGAAAAGCTTCTTGATCCAACGTCAACAGAGAAGGAACACCTGTGTACTGTTGAATCACCCCTGCGTCGTCAAGCGTGAAAAAGGTAGCGGCTCGAGTTGCAATGTTCAGTACCGTGATGTCGGTCTGGACCGCCAGAGACATATCTGTACGATTCGTAACCGTCAAACCTGTGCGATCAATACGAACACCCGTCAACGGAACATGGAAGCGCACCTCCGTCGCAGTAGGAACCGACATGCCGGGAGCTGTCCAAGTGAGTACTCCTGTCTCTGCAGGCTCTCTCGTCTCCATCTGCTCGGTGATGTCATTCGCTACCAAGAACCTCTTGGATGGATCACCGTCTGTCGTCCCGTCCAACACCTGCGTGTGCGGAATCGTGGATCCGTACTCAATTCCTGTCCCCGCCGCGTTGACGCGAAGAAGAAACAGCTCAAAGTCCTTGTAGTCCGGAGGCCCTGTTCCCGACACACCTGGCGTATCTGCCAGACCAATGAACGTTGGAGCTCCTGAGCCCGTCAGCACCTGAACGACAGCAGGCCAAGCGACCTCCATGAAGTCGTCAACGAGGTTACTCCACAGCGCTCCAATCTGCGCGGGAATCTGCAGCGGTTTGATCGTGACGGTCGAGTCAAACTTCAGCGTATCGACAATGGCAGCATAAGTATTGCCGACGTGTCCTGGAACCGCAGCTTCTTTAACGGCAACCCAAGTGGGGTTGGCGTTGGGATCAAACGGAAAGTTACTTGGGGTACCCATGGGAATCTCCTAGATCGCAGTCTTGGCGTGCGTTTCAAAGTCGAGCGCCTCGCCCGAAGTGTCGCGAACAAACGTAGGCAGCTCATCAGGCCGAAGAATGATGTCCTTGCCGTTCAAAGGAAAAATATCGAAACTCAGGGTGTCTCCGTTCACAAATGCGTCGGTCCCTGCTTCAACCGTAAACGAAATGTCGCCTATTCCTGTGGTGTACGTCACAATTTGCAGCGTTGGGCCTGGTAGGGTTCCTACGCCATCGAGCACCTCCAGATAGTACTCGTCCCCAACTTCCGCATTCCCAAACACTGAGCCTGCGGAGGGAGCAGTCTGCACTAGATTCCCTTTGGTCACCAGGGGGTCAGTATCCACAGGAAACGTAACGGTCTGATACCGATTCGGGTTTAGAGTCATGTTCAGCGCGGGAACGATATTGATGTCGGGCAGATTCGACATATCCAAGCTGTCGTCCACGAGCTGCGTGTCCGCAAGGAAAGTGCTGAACCCTACGATGCGACGGAACACCTCGAAGTCTGTCGCTGAGGTGAACCTCACAACAAATTCCCTGCGCGCGATGTCCCGAGGCAGGAGGTACTTCACGTTTTGGATCGTACCGTTGCCGTTGTTGTCCCGAAACGGATCAGTCTTGCTGGTCGGTATCGTTCGGAGCTCCCGGATTTCCATCTTCTGAACACCGGACTCCTCCAGCCGACTGATCAGCTTGTTGATTCGAGTGTAGGTGATTTGAGGCTGACGGGCATCATCTCTCGCGCCGAGACCCATGTTCGCAAAATCATAGACCGCGCTGCCTCCCCCTGCTGCTAGAACTTCAGGGTCCTCGGTCAAAAACAACTCTCGTACACGAGAAATCACGTCGTCCGGCCGCCAGTTGGGAGCCACGAACACGTCCATCACAAGCCGCATAGGGATGTCGGTACGATCTCTCAGAAGGGTTTTTTGTCCTAAGATTTTTCGGTCAGTGAGAAACGCCGACACGTCATTTCGAATTACATTCGTCAGTGGACCTCCCCCTGAAGGCACAAGCCAAACATTGATCTCCCTGTCAGCCCCTTTGGTCGCCGACGCTTTCACTACGTTAGCGGGAGCTCCGTCTGAGATGAGCAGCGCAGCAAAGTCCTCCTGGGTCACCGCTCGGTTGTTCGTAGAGATGCTCGCGGGCAGGGCAGCCTTGCCTTCCTGCAGGGTTTCTCGAGGACTCCCTCCTGCTGCCTTCTGCTCATTCGTGATGGTCAGAAGACCTGATATCGGGGTCAGGATAGTCTCAATCGTTCGAGGATTTACGTTTGAGTTTCCAGGCGCTCCTACCTTGCAGGTGTATTTGATGTCATCGCCCGAGGGAGGCCGCTTCCCGTTGACTCCATCTCCGAAGAAAATGGTGACAACATCCGCCTCGCTCGTGCGCAAGAAGAAAACCTCGTCGGTGCTCTGAGCATCAGCTTCCAACCTTTTTAGTTCGTAGATAGCCCCGCCTACAGAAATCTCCAAGATAGGAACGTTCCCAATCTGAGGAAAATTTTGGTAGAGCAGCGGACTGTTTCGCCCTGTGACGTCGAGCACGTAAGTCTGGTTCTTGCTACCGTCGCTCGTGCCCAGAAGCTGGTCCTTGAACAGCGCGCCCGCTAGCATCTCGAATGACTGAGGCGTTATGCTGATCGTAGTATTCACAGAAGGCTGGAACACCCAGTCGTTCGCTCCTTGCGCTTGAAAAGAGTCAGCAAGCAAATCAAAAGGCAGCTGAGAGATGTCCGCGGTGACGGTTACCCTGACAGACGACCCGACAGGGCCTGACATGAAATAGTCATATGACTTTGCGATGTTGATAAAGTTCTGTCTTCGCAGAGCCGTAGAAGGTTGGGTCTCCCCCAACACGGCATTGTTCTGATACATGATCAGATCGCCGATGTACGACTCAATCTCCAAGAAAACAACAGCGAACTCTGTCTCGTTGAAATTCGTCCACCTGTCGTGAAATCTCGTAGACGCGAACGCTCTCAGGTCACGCGACAGAGACTCCCTGTCCAACGACGTGTAGTCGATGATGACCGAGTTGTCCTTCAGTAGATCAATGCTAGCTCCAACGCTCATGATGGTGTCAATTCTGCCGCGAGGCTTGAAAGATCAACGGGAGTCACGTTTGTTTTTATCTGACCTGTCGCCCGTACTCGGTAACGTACAGTCAAATTCGCTGTTTGCCCGGGACCTTTTCCCTGCTTGACATCCAAGGACAGGTTGATCAGAGTGATTCTCTGCTCAAAGTTCTGGATACCTTCGCGCACGCTTCCGTAGATGGCGTTGAGCAAAGCATCCTGTACCCGAGCAAACAAAAGATCCTCGACCCGGGTACCGAACGTCCGGAGCACAGGATACTCCCCGATATAGGTCTCGATCAGGTGCTTTATACCGACCGCAATCGACGTCTCCTGTTCGGCCCGCTTGAGGTCACCTGTTGACTCGTCCTCTTGAGGTGGCCAAAACAGTCCCTTACCCAGCCTCGATCGAGGCAGTTCCAAATCCCTGTAGCTGACTAGATTATCAACGCTCATGGCAATGGGAATATCTTCTGGAGGAGTGAGTAGACGCCCTGACCTCCGTACAGCACGACGCCCATAGTGAAATCTCCGGACCCGACAGTCGGGGGGTTAGAAGCATTGAAATACTCTCTAACAAATCCGTGGTTCCCCTGATTCTGCGGTGGCACAGGCAGCATCGCTATCTCAGGTACCTCTTTCAGTCGATCGAAGAGTAGAATTATCTCGTCAATTACTCCTTCGAGCTGACCGAACAGTGCTGCCTTGGCCTCGATCAAAGCGACCAGGTTATTCAGAAACTCGTTCTGCCCCCCGATAGGTAGCATATCTCGAAGACTCGCCAGCGCTTCGGTTGCCAAGGAAACAATCGGGACAGCCTCTACAATCTTGATTGACTGCCAGTCAGGTGGCTGTGCTCGTGCGATGAAGTTCAACGCGTACCGGTCTCCGACCTTCAGATCGTAACGATAACCTTGTGTCGTGAACGTCCGAGTATCTACGTTGAAGGAGTCTACACGGGAACTGAGTCCTGCGTTTCGACCCGTCAAGAACGAGATTCGTTGTCCCCTGTAAGGGTCCAGAGATCCGTTTGTGAACTCGAATCCCTGGCTGTCATCCTTGAATACCTTTTTCGGGTCTGTCCCTGACGGGAGGTCTGTGACCGAGCCGTTTCCCTCTACGCGCTTGATCGGAAGGTTGTTCCCCTTGCTTGTGACCGCTGCAATCAGCTCATTCCACAGGTCTCCGAACAAAATCTGAACGAGTTTCGCTAGATCAGAAAGCTCAACAAAGCTCGGGCTGGAGATGAGAAACACTACCCCCTCTGTGTCATCCCCTGTACCAAACTGGGGACGATTCAAGTCGCCTTCGTCGGCGAACGAAGACTTCAGTACCCTACCGAACCCGTCAATCCCAGTGAGTCCGGATCGATTTCGGAGCTCAGGCTTGATGACCAGAGAGAACACCCCTGCATTGACCAAGTCGTTGATCAACGCATCGATGTCCGCACGCAAGTTGGACATCGGATCATTGGTACCCGCCATGATCAAAGCAAGAGCCCCGAGTACTCCTGCTGCAGTATTCGCTGCAATCTTCGCTCCGCTCAAGAAAGGTTTCAACCCAAGCAGCAAAGGCTCAGACGCCACCACAAAGGGGAGGTTCCGGGAGTTAGCGAGTGTGATCCAAGATGCCATTACTTCAACGTCGCCAAGTGAATGGTGTGGTTCTCTGTAAAAGCCTCAGTCAGAGCTTTTATGAAAGCGTCAACAGCTTCTTGCCACAGCTTGAATGTTGCGTACTCAGGAGCAGCTAGCCCTCCCACTACCGAAGGAACAAGACCTACAGCACCGGATACTTTCTCAGCTGCAATTAAAATAGGATCAATCAACTGCTGAGCGTAGATGAAATTCTTCGTCAGATTCTCCGTCCCAATCAAACGCACACCTTTAGGACAAATCGCGTCACAAGTCGTGGAACCTTGCAGCGTAGTGTCCACACCGATCACATTCACCTCTTGCCCACCGACATTGCAGATGTCCGCTCCCATCAAATCCATCTTAGAATTTGACTGAAACGTGCAGGTTCCCGCAGTCATGCGGTAGTTTCCTGTGATGTTGTGGGTCACCCCTCCCCTATTCTCCCGGGTCTCCGACTTTGCTACGTAAATATTTCGCGTGTCGCGATAAAGCTCGGTCGATAGTTTGTCCACCTGGTGGTGGCTCGAGCCGTGGATAATCAGCTCGGCAGGTCCTTCGATATGCTCCATCCTTCCGTCGGAGATGAACCGCACTTCCTTTCCAGTGGTCCGATACACCACGGTACCTGCATTGTTCATCTCAATATACGACCCTGAAGGGTGAAAAACTTTGAAACGGTTTGCACCGTCTGAGTCATCGAGCTCCATGATCAGCCCGCCGGGGGATTTGAAAATGATATTTCTCGGGTACTCTGCCTCGTTGCTCGGGACAGGTTCCGTAACTGGATCGTCTGCCTCAACCGTAACTGTTTTCAGCTCTATGTCGTCAACCGTCTCCGTCTTTACGATGAGCCGGTACTTTTGCGCGGTAGCTGTGCCGTTTGGTTTTGCGATACTCTCATCGCCCCCAAGGTCCACATCCGACAGGCGAGGAGCGTGGTTTGGTAGCTTGCCTGCGCCGACGAAGGTGCCTCCTGACCCGTAGATCGGCCGCGTAGGGTCACCGTCTCGGTACTCCACCCACACGTTCGTTTCGTTGTAGGGGGAGTCACTGCCTTCGTCATCCCGAGCTCTGTCCTCCGGCATTGGAGGTACCATGAAAAGCCCGGCATCGAAGCCCGACAAGGGGGATTTTGTCTCCGCCCAGTCTGACCAAGTCTCAGGGTTATCCACATCGCCCATCACCTCAGGCACGTACACGCGAACCCGGCCTCTTCGCTCCGGATCCTTGTTGTCGCGCACAAGACCGCGATACTGACCGGGGTACCGGGACTCGTCGTCCGGTCCAGTCCGTTCGGTCTTTTCAGAGGAGTCAGACTTGATCATCTATCGGCCGAAGAGTGTATCGAGTGTCCGCTGGTCTTCGTTCGCGCGAGACAAAGCCTCGTCAGGAATGTGCTTGCCCTCTCGGACATCGTCCGTGAGCTGCTGCAGCGTCTTGGATAGAGTCTCTCGAGAAACTGCCAGAGTGCGCAGGACAGCGAGGACACCAGGAACAAAATCTTCAGGTTTCATTGAGTCAGTAGCCCTTCTAGTACTCGATCAAGTTGAGATTGGTACGGCTTCGCTTGCGGAATCAGTGCCAAAATCGTCGTCGCTGCCTTGAGACATTCTTGGATCAAACCCGCGATGTCAGGGGCACCTGGGTCCTCAGCAGCCATGAGGATGGCGTCACCTGCCACCCTGGCAGCGGAGTTATACACCTCGAGTGCTTGAACAACCTTCGCATTCGCCTCGGGTGTAAAAGCGCCCATGCACACGGGAACTTGATCCGAGGGTACTTTTGCGCACTCGTCAGCCTTCAACCGGAGAGGATCGCTCCACGCCGCGCGGTGTCCTTCGGTGACAACCGTTTTCGTCAGCAGGAAAGCCCTCTCTGCATTGACCAACTGGCGTTGCTGTGGCGACAGCGTGTCTCCGTTGGGGATACACCCTGGGAGGGCGACCGTGAAGGCTAGGAGCAGTGCAATTATAAAAGGTCTCATACAATTCACTTCTACGCGGAATGCGCCTTACTTGTCAAGTACTCCTGGGGGTCCGGTCACAACGAGACCGTCGTGAAATACCACAGTCTTATCTACACGAGAAATCGTCCGACCTTCCCCTTCCACAAACTCGATTGTCGTCTGACGACCCCACGAAACCCTATTCTGTTCGGACTGACTCGATCCTGTTGCTTTTGAGCCCTTCTTGTTCTTCCCTGAGAGCACTCCTCGTTTCAGCTGCATGCTGACGGAGTAGCCTCTGTCAGTAATTTCATGCACTGCTTCCTTAGCGTACCAGGAACCGTCGAACAGACGTCCGACATTCCGGAACGAGTAGTTGACTTTTGCGCGTAGCGAAGGGTCTCCAATAAACTCCGCTCGTGCGGTAACAGCCTTGTCTTTTCGCTTCGAGTGCGCAGCACAAGCAACCTTCTTACGTTTCTTCGCAGTGCCGTCCGTTGTCCGCACGGTGCTATCCGAAGTAGCGTACTCAATTGACGATTCAACGGTTCCCTGCTCCTGCTGAAACTGTAGTTTGTACCTACCTGTCGAACGCGATTGGCCTGTAGGGGTTGACCCTGTTTTCTGAGTATCTTTCGGGCAGGAAGCGTTGCTCCCGTCGTGCTTGCCGAACGTCTGAGAACGGTTTGCTCTCGTCTGTTTCTTCACAGGCTTCTCTGCTGCAGCTTTTTCCTGATTCGCTGTTTGCAAATTAGTCATGCTCTGCTCTAAAATTAGTAGAGCTTCCTCGTAGTCCTCCCTTTTCGTGATACTGTCAGGCTCGTTGCCTAGAATCTCACGAAGCTGCTCAGCGTTCACCCAGCTCTCATCGACCGTTGTAGTCAAAGTATCGACTGCCTTCTCCACAAGAGCCAAATTTCCTTTGGCTTCAGAAGTGCTCTCTTCCCCAGGAGCGGTCGGGAAAAACAAGGCTCGGCCCAGTTCGACAGTCGACCGCTTCAAAGCGGTCCAAGGATCTTCGCTCTTCGCCACATCCACAGCGCGAGGCTGAGTCTTGAACGAAGTGACCTTTACTTTCGGATCGAACCTCAACAGCAGCGTATCCGCGCCAGTGTCAGGATAGTAGATAAACTCTCTCCGTGGCCGCTCACCGTAAGGCTTCTTGCGAAAGAACAGTGTCTGATCCTCGATAAAAAACTCGAAGTCGATGTTCTCAGCGAGACGACGCAGGTACTGGTAGTCCGTAACATTCCCTGCCTGCACTTGATCGACATTATCTATGTCGTCGCTTTTATCCCCCTTGAATTTCAGCCCGTGACGTCGCGCAATCCTCTTGGCTATGACGCTCGCATCAATTTTCCCCCAGTTTTTAGGGCGAAAACTCTTATGAGGCTCCGAAATCTCCTGCGCATTCTTTACCTTTGTTCGAGGATTCTTGCCTGTGACCTCTAACTGTAGACGGACCATACCGATTTGGTCGTCCATCGAAGGGAACCACTCCTTGAGCCGCATCCCTCGTGGTCGAGACATATTACCAGGGTAACCCCACGCAACGATAAAATGGTCATCCGCAACGAGAAGCCTATCACGAAACTCCCGGTTCGGATCAGCAAGCTCCAACATGCCCTCGTCTCGTCGATAAATCTGATCAACGAAACGCCACCCGATTCTCGCCTGCTCAAACTGAGGAGCAGGTTTACCGTTCACTTTGATCAGAACAAAGGGGTCTCGTCGAGCGGAGTACAGAGACATTAAACAACCTCTCCCCCATCCAAGTCCTGATCGTCTGTCGAATCCTCAAAGTCTAGGTAGTCCAGAAACACCGC
>SDBT01002721.1_pt1 | contig 31036 bp, 23 predicted proteins | sample 2277101 | NCBI WGS metagenome assembly SDBT01 (sample SAMN10404973, study PRJNA504765) | marine sediment metagenome | isolation source: marine sediment core GS10_PC15, 103 cmbsf | place: Arctic Ocean: Southern Knipovich Ridge | collected 2010 | reverse complement strand
AATAGTAGCATCCTTTCTTTTAACTTGAACGTTTGTAAGGATGCTACTATACTTTTTTATAGAGTAAATCCTATCACTTTTTGGTTGCGGCTATGCTGCTCCAAGATCTCTGTGTCCTCTGTGCCGAGTTGAGCAACGCGAAATCCCGACCTGTCGGGATGGCTGAAAATATTCATGGTTATTTTTCCCTTTACATTTAACAATCCATACAGTATAATGTTTATCTAATTGAATATAGATTTAACATGTAATTACAATAGCGGAAAATGGAAAATAAAATGAATAACAAACCTGTCCTAAGCGAAACCGAATGGATCGATAATTTCCTTGGGTCATGCGTCTTGGATCCTGTGTCGTTTCTACCCATTCACTCATATACCCATCAACCCATTAACTTTTTTATTCAAAACAAACCCAATTACACCAACCACGCTTCTTCACCCACTTCGCCCAACGGGCCACGAGTCACGGGGAACGATTTATGCAAAACAAACCCAATTCCAACCAACAACTAATGACTATTGACCATCGACTAACGACTATTAATATGCAAAACGAACCCAATTTCCCCACCACACCTTCACTCATACACCCATTCACCCAGGAATGTAATCCCGGCGTGCCGGGACTCATTCACCTTTTTATCCAAAACAAATCCAATTCCAATCGAAATTCGACAATCGAAAATCCCAAATCTCTTCGTAATTTTCCAAAAAAAACACCAACTTTTCAAAAAAAATACAAAAATATACAAAAATACGCCTTTTGTAAATTTCAGACATTAACACACTTAACTCCATATACAACAAAGACTTACATAACTTTTTCACCCAAATACGGGTCACGGGCCACGGGTCACGAGAGACGAATAAATATGCAAAACGAAACCAATTTTAAACCAAATGCACATATGCCCACCTCACCAAACGGGTCACGGGCCACGAGTCACGATTCCTGCAAAACGAACCCAATTTCCCCCCCCCCTGTCATTCCCGCGAAGGCGGGAATCCATTACTCAATACGATATACGACATACAAAAAAATGCAAAACGAACCCAATTTACCATTACGCACGACGCAATACGACATACGAAATACACTCATCCACCCATTTACCCATTTACCCATTCACTCATCCACTATTTTATGCAAAACGAACCCAATTCCAATTGGAAATCGACAATCGAAATTCGCAAATCTCTCTCTCATCCACTCATTTACAAACCGACAAAATTGACTTAGAATTAACGAATGGCCAACGTAAAACTTGAAAATGTGACTAAGATTTTCGACGGCAAAGTAACCGCCGTAAACGCTATGACCTTAGACGTCGCAGACCGGGAGTTTATAGTCATTGTAGGCCCAAGCGGCTGCGGAAAGACCACTACCTTAAGGCTAATCGCAGGCCTGGAAGATACCACAAATGGAAAGATCACTATCGATAATAAGGTTGTAAATGATATCCCCCCGGACAAACGAAATCTCGCAATGGTCTTCCAAAACTACGCCCTCTACCCACACATGACCGTCTTTCAAAATATGTCGTTCGGGCTAAAGTGTCGAAAATACTCTAAATCCGAAATAACGAAAAAGGTAAAAAATACCGCAAATCTCCTTGGCATCGAGCATTTACTTGACAGAAAACCAAAAGACCTCTCAGGAGGTCAGCGTCAGAGAGTTGCCCTGGCAAGAGCGATTGTACAAAACCCAAAAGTCTTTTTGTTCGATGAACCCCTCAGTAATCTCGATGCGCCAATGCGTCTAACTACACGAGCCGAGCTAAAATCATTACATCGAAGACTCCAGACAACAATCATCTACGTCACCCATGACCAAGCCGAGGCAATGACCTTAGGCGACCGTATCTGTGTGATGGATAAAGGGATTATCCAGCAGGTCGCGCCACCGATGGAGGTATATGAGAATCCTGTAAATAGATTCGTCGCGGGCTTCTTGGGAACACCGCCGATGAATTTCTTCGATGGACGCATCGATTTCAAGCAGGACACCCCAATCTTTACCATGGACGATACCAGGCTTGAGTTGCCAAAACGGCTCAAGGGCAATCCAGCTATCCGGCATGGCAAACAAGTCGTTCTCGGTATCAGACCGGAACATCTCTCACTAAGCCCAATAAACGGCCAAACCGAAAATAAGATTAAAGCCAACATCGAAGTGATTGAACCTTTAGGAGACAGAACCCACATATACTTAACAAGGGCTTCCAAACAAAACCTCATCGCCAATACCAACTCTCATACGAAGTTAAAGCCAGGCGAACCGATAACAGTTTACCCGAACATCGACCGGATACACGTTTTTGAACCGGGTAAACCGGGAAATAATATTAGCTAAAATGTTCAAAATATTTTTTAGGAGGGTTTAACTAAAAACCAAACGCTGAAGTTTAAGGCTTTTGAGTGCGAGCAGCATTAATTGTTGCCGCAATCTGCATAAAGCGCGGCATTGTGTGACCTATGAACTGTTTGTAGCTCTCGCAGAAGTAGGATTCCTGTGACCATTGTTGCGGTTGGACTTCCTTATCTTTCATACAACCTCCCCGGCAAAGGTCCAGATGGCTGCATAGAAGGCACTTGTTACAGAGATTCAGCTTTGACCGGGCGAAGGAGCGTTTCTTCTTGCAGACCGCGATTTGGTCGATTGGAGTCTCAAATATGCTGCCTAAACGCCATTTAGGATCGACGAAAAAATCGCATGGAAAGCAGTCACCGTTGTATTCGACGACGATATACTGACTGCACTGTCTGCTAAAGGTGCATATGCTGTGCCGACCGGAGAGGCAGAAGTTCAGAACAGAATCGAAATCGCGGATGCTGATTTTCTCAGGACCATGCTCGTACCATCGATCAAAGATCCGGCACAGGAAATCACCGTACTGCTGTGGAGTGACAGAAAAATCGGCTACACCGCCTGTTTCGGGATCGGACTCGATACAGGGAATAAACTGGAGAAAACGTATCCTGTTTTCCACAAAGAAGTCGAATATCTCGTCGGGGTGGTCGGCGTTTATATTATTGAGAAGGATAAGCAGATTGAATTCGACTTTGAATTTGCGGCAGTTTTCGATGGCGCGCATAACACGGTCCCATGTACCCGCACCGGAAAAATCGAGACGGTAATGGTCGTGATATTCCTTAGGACCGTCAATACTGATTCCGACAAGGAAGTTGTTCTCATGGAGAAAGGTACACCATTTTTCGTCGAGCAGGATCGCGTTGGTCTGGAGTGCGTTGCTAACTACCTGGCCGTCTTTGCCATACTTCTTTTGCAATCCGACTACTTTTTTGTAGAAGTCGAGGCCCATCAGAGTGGGTTCACCCCCCTGCCACGCGAATCCGGATTCGGCAAAGCCAAGCTGCATATAATCCTTGACGAGCTTTTCAAGTACTTCGTCGCTCATGCGCTGTCGCCCCTGGCCTATTTCCGGTGCGCGGCACTTGTAGAAACAGTATTTGCAATCCACGTTGCAATCGGAACCAGATGGTTTTATCAGCAGTGTAAATGGCTGCATAGTTTTCCTTTATTATCGTTTTACGCCAACCCGTTTGGCCCACTCTTCGTATTTCGTCTTGAGTTGACGGGCTATCTCAGGGCGTTTGTCGGCAAGGTTGTTCATCTCGGACCGGTCTTCTTCGAGGTCGTAAAGTTCCCACGTTCCTCGGTGCTCGGCAACTAACTTCCAATTACGATGGCGAACACCCTCATGTTTGAGATGTTCCCAGAAAATGTATTCGTGCGACTTTCGTTCTTTACCCTGGAAGACCGGTAAAAGGCTCTTTCCTTCAAGTGGGGCGATGTCTTTGCCGTTTACAGACTTAGGGTATTGGGCGCCGCCTATATCGGCACAGGTAGCCATTATATCGATTATATGCCCGACCTGATCGGTCAACTCTCCTTTTTGTTTTATTACGGCGGGCCAGCGGGCGATCAGCGGTGTTGCGATCCCGCCTTCGTGTGTGAACTTCTTAAAGAGGCGAAATGGAGTATTGGACGCATTGGCCCATGACTGACCGTAACTCATGTAGGAATCAACACCTCCTGGTGGGATGCCATTATTACGTCGGTCGAATCCGAGAGGCCCGGTTTCGTGACAGCCGCCGTTGTCAGCAAGGAAGAGTATCAATGTATTCTCTTCTTTTCCGAGTTGCTTTATCTTATCGACGATTTTGCCGATGCCCTGATCCATTCGGTCGATCTGGGCGGCATAGATTGCCATCTTGAGGTCCATTAACTCTTTGTCCTCTACGGACTCCCAGGTAACAGCGCCCTTATCGAGAGGAGACAGCGGCCATTTGGATTCGATGATACCCATTTTTTTCATGCGTTCGTATCTTTCTTCCCGCAGTGCCTCCCAACCTTTTATGTATTTGCCTTTGTATCTGGCAATGTCTTCGGGTAATGCGTGAAGCGGCCAGTGCGGAGCCGTGTAGGGGACGTACAGGAAAAAGGGATTTTCATTAGGGCCATATTCATCAAGGAACTTGACAGCGTTATCGGTAAAGGCATCGGTCATATAGAAGCCCTTGTTTGGCGGGGAGTGTGGTTTGTCGTCGATAGCGAATGTGCGCGCCTTGTGTGGGAATTTCGCCTTCTTGATATCGAAGTAATTTGCCGCGCCGCTGATAAGGCCGTAGTATCTGTCGAAACCTCTATCAACTGGCCAATGCGGACGTGATTCCCCAACGTGCCATTTCCCTGACATCAGCGTTGTGTAACCTCCGCTCTTCAGGACTTCGGCAATGGTACGGCATTTGTCATTGAGGAAACCCTGATATGGACCGGGTGGTCTGACGTCACCTTTGCTGCCATTTGTCATTTGTCCCATCCCGGCTTGGTGGGGGTATAATCCTGTCAATAGAGAGGCCCTCGTTGGACAGCACCGTGCTGCATTGTAGAACTGTGTAAAGCGCAGCCCCCCTGCCGCCAAACGATCCAGGTTTGGTGTATTTATCTCGGAACCATAACACCCAAGATCGGAAAAACCCATATCGTCAGCCATGATGAGAACGATGTTTGGTTTAGCCTTGAGCTTGCTGCTGCCGGAGTTTAGAAGATTAGCGCAACCAGACAAGCCAAGGGCAGCTACGCCAACACCCATTGTTTTTAGAAAATAACGACGATGCATAGTGTTCTGTTTCATTTGGTTCTATCCTGTTCTTTGAAAGAGCCCTTGTCCCATTTGGAGTCTGCTCTATCCCAGATGTTATGGTCGGGTTCAATATATTCTATTTGTGATTTTCTCATTTCGGGGTATTTGTCATCGTTATCGCCGAGTTGTATCTTTAAACGAACAAGTTCAAACATTAATGCTTTGACGATTTTGGCATAAGCAGGATTGCTAAAAACATTGTTAATTTCCTTCGGATCCCTTTTCAAGTCAAAGAGTTCCCATTCGGGTGTTGTGGGGATGTCGATGGCGTCCTTTACGCCAAGTGCGCGGCCGTAGTAGTAGATCAGCTTATACCGTTCCGTTCTTACGCCGTAGTGCGCTGCAACACCGAAATGTGCCAGGTGAAGCCAATAGCGATAGTACATAGACTTTCGCCAGTTGGAAGGAGTATTGCCGTTGAGTACCGGCCTAAGGCTTTTGCCCTGGAAATCGCCAGGGATAGGAAGGCCTGCGTAATCGAGTATTGTCGATGCGAAATCGACGTTCAGAGCGATGGCGTCAGATACGGTATTTGGTTTTATTTCGCGTGGATATCGAATAACAAACGGCATTCGCAGTGATTCCTCGTACATGAATCTTTTATCGAACATGCCGTGCTCACCGAGGAAGAAGCCCTGATCGGCAGTGTAAATTACGATAGTGTTTTCTTTTAGGCCCGCTTTGTCAATGTAATCCAGAACGCGCCCAATGTTATCATCGAGGGAGGCGACACAGCGGAGGTATTTTTTGATGAATACCTGGTACTGCTGAGCCTTTCTTTTCTCGGGCGGCAGGTGTGCGGTCTCCTTTTCATAGAGTGTCTGGCGTTTTCCGATTTTCTGTGTGACACGTTTGATGGCCCGGGCGCGGTTGCTATAATCATCGTATAGTGTTTCGGGCTCGGGGACATCGGTGTCGCGGTACAGGTGGGCATGTTTTTCATCATATTCCCATGTATCATGGGGCGCCTTGTGTTGATACAAAAACAGGAAGGGTTTGTCTTTGGGCATCTTCTTTAGAGACTTGAGTGCGATATCTGTGATGATGTCGGTGACATAGCCTTTGTGTTTTTTTGGTTTTCCCATTTCCACGGTTACCGGATCGAAATATTCGCCCTGTCCGGGCAGGATGTTCCAGTAATCAAAGCCGGTGGGGGGATTGGCAATGACATGCTGTTCGCCGGATGCGGATACGTTGGAACTGGCAACGCTTAAGTGCCATTTTCCGACGATTGCAGTGTAGTATCCGGTTGATTGGAGCATTTCGGGAAAAATCGGCAGGCTCGAATCAAAGGTTTCGAAGGCACGTATGCCGTGTGCGTGGCTGTATTTTCCGGTAAGGATGCTGGCTCGGCTTGGCGTGCAGATTGAATTTGTGCAGAAGCAGTTGTTAAGCCGCATACCTTCGGAGGCGATTCGGTCGATGTTGGGCGTCTTGTTTCTCTTACTACCGTAGCAGCTTATGGCTTGTGTTGCGTGGTCATCGGACATTATGAAAATAATATTGGGCCGGTTGTCCTTTAGCCTTTTTCGCGAAGTTTGATTCAAACAACCCGGCAAGGCAAGCGAAACCGTGCCAAGGCCTAATGCCTTTAGGAAACTGCGACGGTTTGAAAAATTAGTCACGTAGTTACTCCCTTCTGAATTTTCAGCGCCGGATCGTCAATGCTCTTCATCTTATCGAGTAATTTTTTGTCCAGGAGTTCCCGTTGTTTTTGAATATCGGGATTGGTCGAATCGATCAGGTTTTTGTTTTCCGAGGGATCGTTTATTAAATCGTAGAACTGGTCCTTTATGAAATGTTTGAAATCTCTGATGAGTTTCCATTTGCCAGTGCGGTAGGTTCGCATAATCCCCGCTCCCCGCATTGAGTATTGCCCGAAGAAGTCGTTGTCCCATTCGATGGATTTGCCCAAAAGCAGCGGCAGGAAATCTCGGCCCTGAATGTTATATTCAGAGGGTACGTCGATACCAGCCATTGCCGGCAGGGTTGGGAACCAGTCGAGGAAGGTGACAGTCTCGTCGATGTTGGATCCGGGTTTAATTTTTCCTGGCCAGCGGATTATTGTCGGCACTCTAAGTGAGTTGTCATACAGGTTCGGGCGTTCGTCATAGCTGTTGGTGACAATCCAATCACCGTTGCCTTTGCCCGCGACAGCGTTGTGGCCCATGTTGTAACCATTGTCGGAGGTAAAAATAACGATGGTATTTTTCGAGAGATTCAATTGGTCAAGTGCATCGAGTACTCTTCCAAGGTTGCGGTCAAAACTGTTTACGCTTGCCAGATACTCGCGCATCATTCTTGTGACCTGTGGGATGTCGAGGTTCGGGTAGTCGGGATTGGGAATAATTACACCTTTATCCTTGAATCGATCCCAGTCGGTATCGCTAAGCGGCAACCATGTGTGCCGGCGGTCCGGTCTTCGCTTTACGCTTGCATGAGGCGCCCAGTAATGCAGCGAGAGCATGAATGGGCTATCTTGCTTTCGGCGGAGAAAGTCTATGGCAAGATCGGTAAGAATATCGGGGGTATAGCCATCGGCCTTGAAGCGTTTGTTGTCAACTTCGATGACCGGGTCTTTTGATATTCCTGCACCCCATCTGAATCCGGCAAACTCGTTGTATCCAAACTGATTCGGATGAAAACGATCATTCTGTCCAAGGTGCCATTTACCGATAAGTGCGGTGGCGTAACCGGCGTCGGCGAAAAGACGCGGCCAAGCGGGAAAAACCGGATCAAGACCATTGTTTTTTTTCTTAATATAATCGGTGATACCAACCTCGGTGCTGTAACGGCTTGTTAAGAGGCAAGCGCGTGATGGGCTGCATACAGGCGTAGTGACAAAGCAGTTATTCAGGCGGACGCCCTGGGTAGAGAGCTTATCGATATTGGGTGTGTATGCATCCGTATTCGGTGCCGCACCGAACGCCCAGGGCCCCTGGTCGTCGGTCATTATGAAAATGATATTGGGTTTGTCCTTGTCAGCAGTTAAGCGACCAGTCACTGAACTTTGACAACCCTGAAACGCAAAACTCGCAAGCCCGAAACCGGCATACTTCAAGAAATTCCGACGTGTCGTCATTGGACAGATGCCTTTATGAATCGCATTATAGTTATTTTCGCCATGTGCCGGTAATTATAGGGAATTGATCGACGGGGGTAAAGGGTGTTGGATAATCGGCTCCGGAGTGGCTCTTTTTGCACGATTCAGTCCATTTTTTCAGGTAGGCCCTCATATAGGCTGCGATTTTGGGGTGTTTGGTAATGATGTTGTTTTGTTCGGCGGGATCCTTTACGACATCAAAGAGCAAATCTTCATGGCCATCTTCTGAAAGGTTGGTGAGAAATTTATAGTTATTATCGATCAGGGCAAGTGTTGGAGAGTTGTGCATTGCCTCTTTAGAAGGCTTGATGAACCAGAAGGCAATAGGTTTGTTTCGTTTATTTGTCTTTTTCTTTAGAAGCGGGACAAGACTTACTCCGTCTATTGGGCGCTCGTCAGGCATTTTGTAACCAAGCATATCGGCCAATGTAGGCAGATAGTCAAGCGTGCTACAGGGTGTATCAATAACACGGCCCGGTTTAGCATGACCTGGCCATTCGAGCAGCGCCGGGCCAAGGATGCCGCCTTCGAAGAGGCTTCTTTTTCTGCCACGCAGCCCTGCGGTGACACCGCGAGAGTATTTACACCATGATTGTTTGCCCTTGCTGGTCCTTCCTTCCGGACCGTTGTCACTGCAGAACCAAACCATGGTGTTTTCAGAAATGTCGAGTTTTCGAAGTAGTTTTCGCAAGCGACCGATTTGTTCGTCCATAGCTGTGATGCAGCCGTAGTAATGCTGCTCGGTTTCGCTGTATTGGCTGTACATTGCGCGATGTTCGGGGCTGGCGACGACCGGTTCGTGCGGCTCGTGGAACCAGATTGTAGTGAAAAATGGTGTTTGTTTTTGTGATGCGCTTTGGATGAAATCAACGGCTCGATCCATTACGACTTTTGCGGTCGGGCCCTGGAGGTTTTCTGTTGCAACTTCGCCGTTTTGCCAGAATGGAAGCCTGAATACCCACTTGAACTTTTCGAGGTTTTCAGAAGGATTGTATGTGGGGACATTGCACTCGGTGGTAAAACTGTCGTCGTAGTCCCTTTCCCAGGGCGGACCGTATTTCCGCAGGCGATTCTCCTTATACTCAGGCATGGTGGGACCGGTCTTGCTCACCGAGGCAAGGTGCCATTTCCCAAAATGACCTGTAGTATAGCCGAGGGACTTGCACATCCTGGCAAGTGTGATTTCCTCTGAGGGCAGATACCCGACGCTTGCCGAGAATATTCCGTATCTAAAGTAGTGGCGACCGGTCAGGCATGTTCCGCGGGTGGGACTGCAAACGGGCCCGCCGGCATAGAAACGGTCAAAACGGATACCGGCTTTTGACATTTCATCGAGGTGCGGAGTTTTGATTATCTTGTTGCCGTTGTAACCGACATCGCCATAGCCAAGATCGTCGGCCATTAGCAGGATGATGTTGGGCTTATTCGTTGGATTGTTATCAGTTGAAAAGCGATTTCGACCATTACACGCACCGAGCGCAAAAGCTGCGGCACCAAGACCAGCAGATTTCAGGAAGTCACGACGGTTCAACATTTTTCTCATTTTAAAGTTCTTTCAATTTGTCATTTCAGTTGGCTAAAGACCTTTTGCAGTTCGCTTCTAACGGCTGCGGTTTGAGTGCTATCACTTTCGGTAGTAATCGGTGATTTTTCCAATGGATCGTTTTGTATGTCGAAGAGTTTGCCGTTACGGTATAGTTTGTAGCGTTGGGTGCGGGCCCAGGCCTTGTTACCAGATTGGCAGTAGGCCCATTTTCTCGGCTTGCCCTTTTGGCCTTTGATCTGCGAAACAAAGCTTTGGCCGTCGATTGGCCGATCTTTGGGCATCTCGGCGACGGCTAACTCGGCGAATGTCGGCATAAAATCGGAGAAGTCTATCAAATCATCACATACCTTTGCGGCTGGCGTGGTACCGGGCCAGTTGGCGATCAGCGGAACAAGGGTTCCCGCATCGGTGAGTTTACCTTTTCCTCCGATGAAGGTCTTGCCGTTGGCCTGAGAGACAATTGGTTCTTCAATATATTTGTATTTGTTGTTGTTATTTTTTTCGGCCCTTGTGATGAATTCATCCGGTGTTCCATTGTCGGTTGTATAAAGGATGAGGGTGTTTTCGCGGATTCCTAAATCATCGAGAGTTGCAACGACGCGACCGATGAGTTTATCCATGTATTCGACGAGTTCTTTGTAGCTCTGGTATCTGCCATCTGGTCCGACCGGAGGCGGTGTTGGCAGGTCGTTGCTTATCGCATGGGCCTGGGCCATTGAGTAGTACGCGAGGAATGGATGGTCCTTGTAAGTTTTGATGAAGTCTGTAATGAACTTGCAGAAAATATCCGGGCCGTATTTGTCGTCGGGCTCGGTGCGGGTTTTGCCGTTTTCGTATATGAACGGCCCGTGATATCTTGGTCCTTCGTGCCAGCCAAAGACTGAGTTTTGCTCAAAGCCCATTTTGGTTATGTGGTTCGGGTCTTTCTTTTGCAGAACCATTTGCCATTTTCCGGCTGTGGCTGTTGCGTAACCTGCGGATTTTAAGACGTGACCGAATGTGATTTCATCCGGCGGAATGTGTCCCCATTTTTTATAGTTTCTAAAGTTGTAACGTCCTGTCATGATTTTAACGCGTGATGGGGCGCAAACAGGCTGGCTATAGCAATGGGTAAAACGGGTGCCGGTTGCGGCGAGTTTGTCGAGGTTGGGAGTTTTGTACGTAGTCCCGCCATAACAGCCGAGTACTTCCGGGCTGATATCGTCTGCCATGATGAATACAATGTTAGGCTTGGTTTTTTTTGCCGGAGCAGATGCTGATAGTCCGACCGAAGTCGGCAAAACCGCCGCTGCGGTAAAAGCACCTGCGGTTCTTAGAAATTCGCGTCTTTTCATATTTGTGTGCATGAGGTCTTCCTTTAAGAATATTTTCACTTTTCCTTGCTGGCATTGGACTTGTAATCGGGATTTCGAGTCATCATTTGCGCTCCAACGGATTTTTGCCATTGTTTTAGTTTGACATAAAGTTCAGCGGCCAATTGTGGCTTTTGTCGTGACAGATCATTTTGCTCATTGAGGTCTTTCTCCAAGTCGAAAAGCTCGATGGCTCCATCGGTGTGAACCCCATCGATGCTCTTTTCGAACCACTCGATAAGTTTGTATCTACCCTGGCGAATAGCACCAGCCGGACCGATGCTCTGACCGTGATAGTGTGGGAAATGGAAGTAAATAGCATCACGTTTAGGTTTTCCGGTTTGATTTAGAAGAGGCACAATACTTTTACCGTCCACTTTAGGATCGTTGACTTTTATACCTGTTATCTCGCACAACGTCGGGAAAAAATCAATGCTGATTACGGGAACGCTACACATAGTTCCGGGCTTTGTTACACCGGGCCAGCGGATAATCATCGGTACGCGGATACCGCCTTCGTAGAGGTCGGCTTTGCTTCCGCGAAGGGGCTTATAGTCTTTGGGGCCGAGATGTCCATTGTCTCCGAGGAAAATAACGATAGTATTTTTACTGAGTTTTAACTCATCGACCTTCTTTAAAAGAGTCCCGATGCTCTTGTCGAGAGTCTCAAGCATTGCCGCTTGGATAGCATTGTTATGACCGTATTTTTCGTCATTGTCTGCACCAGTTTTTTTGCGGTACTTATTGACAAGCTCTTCTTTTTCAACTTCGGGCCTGTGGATGGAGTTGTGTGTGACATAGCAGAAGAATGGACGGTCCTTATTGTTTTCCATAAAAGCTATAGAGCGCTCGGTTATCTGGCGAACGTGGTGCCAGTCCTCTTCATATATACTTTTCGGGCCCGCACCGGGCTTATGGGTAGTCAGCACATCATCGAAACCCTGTGAACCCGGATCCATCGGTCTTCCGAGTTTATAGCTTTTGGTCCTGTTAAGGTGCCATTTTCCGAAGTGTCCGCATGTATAGCCATTCTCTTTCAGGGCTTCGGCAATTGTCACTTCTTCAAGTGGCAGATATGGTGTCCATTCGGGTGTCAGAAGTTTCCTGTTCTTCGGGCTGCCTCCCTTGATGAAATCGGTCAGGTGCAGACGCGCGGGATATTTTCCGGTCATGATGCTTGCTCGTGTAGGTGAGCATATAGCCGCGGCGGCATAACCGTCGGTAAACCTCATGCCCTGGCTTGCCAGATGATCCAGATTGGGTGTTTCATAAAAACTGCTTCCATAGCAGCCCAACTGATGCCATCCAAGATCGTCAGCGAGGATAAAGAGGATATTTGGCTTTTTACCCAAGCCCATATTATTTAACGCCGAAGGTATTGACGTACAACCTGGCACTGTCAATGAAGCCAGACCAAAACCCATCGCTTTAAGGAAATTCCGGCGATTTGTTAAAAGATTCATTACAGTGGTCCCTTCGCAATTATGATTGCCTTTGATCTTTCTCATTTATTTAGTTTAATCCAAGTTTGATCTGTAGTAAAGATTCCATCTGTCATTCTGAGCGCAGCGAAGAATCTCAATTCTTGGACTAAAATAGATTCTTCACTTCGCTTTGCTTCGTTCAGAATGAAAATCAGCAACATGTTTTCTTCACAGCAATCCGAGATTTCATCTTACCCTAAATTTAAATTCTCTCCGGTGTTATGACCCACCCGATATTTCGGATTTTTCGTCATTTGCTGCGCGCCAACTTCCTGCTGCCATTTTATATGCATATCGTAAAGTTCCCGTGTCTTCTCGGGCATTTGCCCTGAAATATCGTTGGATTCGCCGGGATCCTTCACGAGATCGTAAAGTTCGAGCGCTTCGGTTTCATTACCGTCGTACAGAAGCGTTTCATAATCGATCATCAACTTGTATCGGCCCTGCCGAACAACCCCGCCCGGAACTCCATCCTGCGGTGAATAGTGCGGATAATGGAAATAAAACGCATCGCGCTGGATTTTCGACGTTTGCCGAAGAAGAGGCATAATACTGACACCATCGGCTGACAAACCGGATGTATCGCCCCCCGCCGCTTCGACCAGTGTCGAATAAAAGTCATTGCTGATAACCGGAACAGAGCATTTTGAACCTGCCTCGACCTTGCCGGGCCACCGGACCATCATCGGCACGCGTATCCCCGCCTCATATAGATGCCCCTTGGCTCCACGCAACGGCTTGCGGGTTCTATAGTCACCATACATGCCGTTATCGCTGAAAAAGATAACCATCGTGTTATCAGCCAGACCCAATTTCTCGATCTTTTTCATCACACGTCCAACACTTGCGTCCAGAACCTCGACCATCGCAGCCATCACCGGCCTGTTCCCCGGATCCCAGCGGTAGTCCCGGTTTTCATATTTCGCGACTAATTCAAGCCGTTCCCAGTCAGGCCGGTGGACAGAATTATGCGTCACATAACAGAAGAAAGGCCGGTCCTTGTTATTTTCCATAAACCGGATCGCGCGGTCGGTGATCCTTTTGACATTGTGCGGATCGTTCATATCCGTTTTACTCTTACCAGGCTTATGGCTGGTAAGCACGTCATCAAAACCCTGCGAGCCGGGATCACCGGGACGACCCGGACGGTAATCCTTGTCTCGGTTTAAATGCCACTTACCGAAATGACCGTTAACATAACCCAACTCTCTGAGTGCCTCGGCAATGGTAGTTTCGCTCGACGGCAAATGCTTGGTCCAATCCGGCGCCTTTAGTTTGCGGCCTCTCTTGTCACCGGCGATGTAATTGGTCAGATGCAGCCTGGCCGGATACTTGCCAGTCATGATGCTGGCACGCGTAGGCGAACAGATCGGCTGAGCGGCGTAAGCGTCGGTAAACCGCATTGACTGCGCAGCTAACAGGTCAAGGTTGGGTGTCTTGTAATATTTGCTCCCGTAACAGCCAAGCTGGTGCCAACCGAGATCGTCGGCAAGGATAAAAACTATGTTAGGCTTTTTCGATTTTAATGGCACAGAAAGCGCCGAAGAACCGTGAACCGCCAGCGAAGCCAGACCAAAGCCCATAGCTTTTATGAAACTACGACGGTTAAGGGTAACATTTGATTTGGCATTTGTCGGCTTTAGAATTTGTCTCGTTTTCATATTCGATTTCCTAAGTGTAAGAGTTTATCTCTTCTTTTTGCGAGCCTGAGCCCAGGGTACCACTTGGCATCGTTTGGCCCATGTATCATACATATTAGTGAGTTCTTCGACAATCTTCGGATGCTCATCGGCTAAATCGTTCATTTCCGTACGATCGACAACCATATCGTAGAGTTCCCAACTACCTCTATGCTTTGAAACAAGTTTCCATTTTCCCCGGCGTACCGCCCGGTTGCCTTCGTGCTCCCAGAAGATACCTTCATGGTCGTTTCTCTTGCCGCCCATGAGTATCGGCAGCAGGCTTTTACCTTCGAGTGGTGTTATTTCATTTCCATTGAATTCTTTCGGATATTGGGCTCCGGCAGCATCGCAGCAAGTGGCCATGATGTCAATCAAATGCCCCGGTTGATGTGACAGTTTTCCATTTTGTTTTATGACGTTGGGCCAGTGGGTAATAAGAGGCGTAGAAATCCCACCTTCGTGTACCCAGTGCTTGTACAGGCGAAAAGGTGTATTGGAAGCATTTGCCCATCCTTTACCATAGGCGATATATGTATCCGGTGGGCCCGGCATGACACCTTTACCGGTACGGACTGGCTTTCCGTCGCGAGTGTATTTTGGCACCATGCGAGTTTGGAGTTCGTCAGAGGCCATGGGTTTTAGTTCGACGGGCTTTGAGGGATCGGGTTTGATTGGGCCTCTGCTGCCATGTTCTTCGGCACAGCCGCCGTTGTCCTGGAGAAAAAAGATAAGCGTGTTGTCGAGTTGCCCTTTTCTCCTGAGCGTTTTGATGATTCGACCGATACCTTGGTCCATATTGTCAACCATAGCGGCATAGACTTCCATCCTTTGCCGCTGCCAATCTTTCATAGGTTCGTCCTGCCAAGTGAGGACATGCTTATCTCTGGGTGTTAGCTGCCAATTTGGATCAACCAGTCCCATTTTCTTTAGCTTGTCATGCCTTTCTTTTCTAAGCTCGTCCCATCCTTTGTCGTACCTGCCTTTGTACTTGGCGATGTCTTTTTCCCATGCCTGCATCGGCCAGTGAGCAGCGGTATAAGCTACATACATAAAAAACGGATTCTCTGCCCGGTGCTCCTTAATGTATCTTACCGCAAAGTCACTGATGGCGTCGGTATAATAAAAGTCTTTCCACGGGGGGATGTGCCTGTTATCAAGCGTTAGTGAATTGGGATCGAAGAAACTACCGGCACCGTGAATAGTTCCGAAGAAACGGTCGTAGCCGCGCTGAAGGGGCCAGTTATGTTGCGAGCCTCCTTCGGGTTTATATGGTGTCACATGCCATTTGCCGGACATGTACGTGGAGTAACCAGCGGGCTTGAGTGCTTGTGCGATAGTGACACAATTATTGTTGAGATCGCCGCGGTATCCCGGCCGACCATAGTCCCCCGTCATGTGGCCTATACCTGCCTGGTGCTGGTATAGCCCGGTCATCAGGCTTGCTCGTGTCGGACAGCATCGCGCAGTGTTGTAAAACTGTGTGAAACGCAACCCATTTTCGGCCAGACCATCGAGATTAGGCGTATCAATTTCACTACCGTAGCAGCCGATATCCGAAAAACCCATATCGTCGGACATAATCAGGATAATGTTGGGCTTGCTACCACTGGCACCCACTGACAATCGACCGGAACTACCGGAGCAACCGCTAACAGCAATGCCGGCAACACTGGCGCCAATTGTTTTTAGGAAATCGCGTCTTGTATAGTTCATAACCTTTTTTTTCTGCCCTTTTTCGGAATTGGAAAATGCTCTGAATCAGTTCGAGCGGTTTTCATGATCGATTCGATTTTCGTGATCAGATCAGGATGCTTATCAGCTATGTTGTTATCTTCGTGCAGATCGTCTTTGATATTATATAGTTCCAGCGGTGAATTCGGGTTTTTGTGGATATTGAGGCGGATGGCTTTGTAGTCACCGATGCGCACGGCCTGCTTACCGCCCCTTTCGTGGAACTCCCAGTAGAGAAATTCGTGTGTCTTCTGCCCAGAACTTCCCAGAAGTGTCGGCACCATTGAAATGCCATCGGTATTTTCAGGGGGATCGACACCTGCGAATTCAGCGGCAGTTGGAAGAAAATCCCAGAATGCCGAAATATGATCGCTGGTACTACCGGCCTTTACCTTACCCGGCCAACGGGCTATCAGGGGCGTGCGAATTCCGCCGTCATACAGATCGCGCTTCCTGCCTCGGACAGGGCCGGAACTATTAAAGAATTCCGGATAAGCACCGCCTTCACTAAGAGCACCGTTGTCACTGGAAAACATGACTATGCTGTCGCCATCGATACCAAGTTCTTTTAGTTTATCCAACAGTTTGCCAATATCACGGTCCATTCGCGTAATCATCGCGGCATGTCCCTTCTGGGGCTCGGGCCAATCTTTGTCTTTGTAGGGGCCATAATCCGGAACTTCCATTCCATTTCCGGTGGTGCGCTCACCTTCGTTATTCGTGTGCGGTATGGTATAGGCAAGGTAAAGAAAAAATGGGGCGTGTTTGTTTCGCTCGACGAATTTGAGGGCGTCTTCTGTGAACAGATCGTGCGAATAAGTTTTCTGCCGGAACGCCCAACCCTTGCCGTCGGGACTTGGCTTGGAAACCTTGTTGCCATCGAGCATAACTTTTTCACCGTTTCGCCAAAGAAACTCGGGATAATAATTGTGGGCGTGCATCATGCTGAGATAGCCGAAGAAATAATCGAAACCGTTCTTTGCCGGGTCATCGGGCGGCGGTGGATGTCCAACACCCCACTTGCCGATGTGTCCGGTGCGGTAGCCGGTGTCTTTTAGGATTTTTGCAACAGTAACATCTTCGGCTTCCAGAAGTATGCGGGAATTTCCGCGAACGCGACAGTGGCCAGTATGCAGACCTGTCATAAGCGTGCAGCGTGATGGCGCGCAGACAGTGCTGCCGGCGTAATGCTGTGTGAATCGCATTCCTTCTGCCGCCATGCGGTCGAGATTGGGAGTTAAAATTTGCTTTTGGCCGTAGCAACCAAGATCACCATAACCGAGGTCGTCGGAAAGAATAAAGATAATGTTTGGTTTTCTGTTTGAAGCTGTTCCAACCGGACCGGCAACGGCGCAACCGGGCAACAATGAAGATGCCGCAGAAATACTTATGGTTTTTAGAAAATCCCTTCTCGTCTGTTGCTGCATAAGTTTTACTCCTCTAAATTCGTCTTACTAATCCGGTTTCCAGTTATTTACATAGCGAGTGGAAACGCGTTTTACAAATTCGTATTTGTCTTGTTGAGCCTCTTTCATGGCATCATAAACAGCCTGGGTACCAGGAGCGGTATCTTCCAGTGCCAACGCGGCATAATGGCGCACTACCTGATTTTCATTTTTCAATTCTTTCAGCAGAACCGGGAGTGCCTTGCCCTTTCTGCCCATTTTACACAGAGCACGCGCAGAAGCAACACGCACAGCAGCAGAGTTGTCCCATAGAGTAGCAGCGGCCAAAACTGCAGAAGCGTATTGATCTTTTGTGAGATTGCCAAGCTCTCGAGCCGCCCACCAGCGAACAGAAGGTTCTTTGTCCTTCATCTTGCCTATGAGCATATTCGTGTTTTGATGTATTTGCCCGATTTCAATTACTCCAATAATTTTATTGAGAAGGTTTTTATTCTCGGCTGATCTTAGTATTTCAAATCTGCTTTTGTATTTGACAGCAAGCTCTTCGATAACAGGTTCAGGGACAAGCCCAAGATCCTTCGTATCACGTATGTGCCATATAAGGATTCTGCGAAACCTCTTAAGAATATCTTTGTGATCTTGTGAATCTGCAAGGTTTTTGATCTCATGCGGATCCTTTTCAAGATCGTAGAATTCTTCGACAGGACGCGGCACAGTAAAGATGCGGTCCTGAATTTCATTTAGTTTGCCTTCTGCGTGAAGTTTGCGCATGGTCTTTATGATCGATTTACCGTCTTTATATCGGTTAGACTGAAGGTGAGGCCGATAGGGATAAAAATTGCGAATGTACTTATAACGCTTTGTGCGGAGAGCCCGCATGCATTCGAGTGTTTCGTCGCAACGGTCACGAGCTGCGAAGATCCATTTTCGAGGTTTGTAATCAGGTCCGAATAGCGGTTGCCCCTGCATGTAACCGGGCACATTAATACCAGCCATGCTCAAAGACGTTGCTGCGATATCAATGTGGTTTACCAAATCGGATCGAATGGTGCCGGCTTTTATCGCACCAGGCCAGCGTACGATCAGCGGTACCTGCATTCCTTCGTCGTAGAGAAATTGTTTTCCGCGGGCATGGCTTATACCGTGATCGGTCCACAGGAAAACGGCGGTGGTATCGGCAATGCCTTCATCGTCGAGCCGCTTGAGAATTTTACCGACCTGAATATCCAGAAACATAACGCTGTTCAAATATCTGGCCCAATCTTCGCGGATTACGGGATGGTCGGGATAATACGGCGGTAGTTTCACATCGGCCGGATCTACGGGATTGGGAACCTTGGCGCCACGGTGCTTGCCGCCACGCAGTTGTATCTGGGCAAAGAAGGGCTCAGATTCTGATCGGCCTTTCCAGTCGCCTGCGTCATAAACGTCTTTGTCCCAGACAAAATTGTAGTCGGTCTTAGCGATCTTTTTAGCCTTGCCCTTGGGATCGTTCTTGTATGCGGTCTTCTTAGGTCCACCGTTTGCGGTATAGTAACCGTGGTCTTTGAAGATTTCCGGAAGCAGCTTCATATTGTCGGGCAACTTTACTTCCGAACCGGGATAAGAACTTCGATGATGGTGTGAGCCGATTGTAGTATGGTACATACCGGTTATCATGGCTGAACGGCTCGGCGAACATACGGGCGCACAGACGAATGCATGTGTGAATCGCGCACCTTCGGAGCTAAGACGGTCGATGTTTGGAGTCTGTATCGTCTTTTCTCCATAACAACTCCAATGCAGTGACATGTCCTCTACAACAATCCACAAAATGTTCGGCCTTTGTTTCGCTGTGTCAGCGGAACAGAAACCGAGATCGGAAGTGACGCCTTGTACGGAAAAGGCCGCGGTGGCAAGACCGGCAGCTTTTAGAAACCGACGTCGTGAAATAGTCGAAGCCATAATTGTTTCCTCCTCATGTTGACAGAACTTATCCGGTACTATCGAGAGCCAGTGCAGGATCTTTGATTCGTTTCATGCTTTCAAGAAGTTTTTGGTTTAACCACTGACGTTTTTTCCGAACGGCCGGATCGGGTGAATCGATCAGGTTGCGATTTTCGGCAGAATCTGCGGTAAGGTCATAAAGTTCATCTTTACCCTGGTGCTTGAAATCGCGAATGAATTTCCACTGCCCTGTTCGATAACTTCGCATAATTGCTCCGGTCTGATGACCGGGCCGCATTGAATACTGGTTGAAGATATCGTTGTCCCAGGGGATTGAATCACCCTTTAGCAGAGGCAAAAAGTTTCGCCCCCGGATTAAAGTACCTCCGGGCAAAGAGACGCCGGTCATCGCAAGGATCGTCGGGAACCAGTCAAGATTCGATATGGTTTTATCTATCTTCTTTTTCTTTGGTATGACGGACGGCCAACGAATTACCGCTGGAACCATCAGTGAATTATCGTACATATTCGGTCTGCCTTCCTGGTTGTCAGTCAATATCCAGCGGCCGTTTCCCTTGTGCCAGATACCGTTATGACCCATGTTGAAGCCGTTGTCAGAGGTAAATATGACGATCGTGTTTTCAGCTAATTTTAGCTCGTCGAGCAGCTTCAGTAAGCGCCCAAGGTTGCGATCAACTGATGCAACACTACCAAGGTACTCCCGCATCATCCGCTTTACTCGCGATGTGTCGAGTTTTGGATAGTCCGGCTCTGGCAAAACAGGGTCCGAGTCTTTGAACTGGTTCCAGTCTGCATCACTCAGCGGCAGCCATGTTCTATCCCCATCAGGGCTTCGGTTGTCGGTGTTGGCATGTGGCGCCCAGAAATGCAGGGACATCAAAAATGGCTTATCTTTATGGCGGCGAACATAATCAAGCGCAAAGTCAGTGAGGATGTCCGGCGTGTAGCCTTCTATGCGACGAACTTTACCGTCAACTTCCACTTTGGGATTCTCCGAGATACTGCCGCCAACTCTAAAGCCCTTGAATTCCTGGTAGCCATGCTTCGTCGGATGGTGCTCATCGAGCCTACCAAGGTGCCACTTGCCGATGAGAGTTGTGGAATATCCGGCAGCGCCCAGTAGCTTAGGCCAGGTTGCGAATGAAGTATCAAGACCAAGTTTGTTGTCATCACCTCTTATGTAGTCGGGGATGTTCACTTCCGTACTATAGCGGCTTGTCATCAATGAGGCTCGCGACGGACTACACACGGGAGTTGTAACAAAATACCTTGTAAGTCGAGTACCTTCACTACAAAGCCTGTCTATGTTTGGAGTATGCGCATTGACATCCGGAGCCGAGCCAAAAGCCCAAGGCCCCTGGTCGTCGGTCATTATAAAAATTATGTTTGGTCTTTTTATTTTGGAATTAGTACTTGGCTTTGGCATGGCTAATGAACGACCAGGAACCATTAGTCCAGCCGCAGCCAGGCATGCGCTCTTCAGGAAGTCTCGGCGACCTATGAAACCCACTGAGATATTCGACATGTTATTTTTTTTCTTCGGTACCATAATAACTCTTTTTCAAAGTAAAGAATTTTTCACCACCTCTGGAGCCTAAGTGACGTATTTCATTTTTCGCTATCCAGTCAAGGAGCCTTTGCAAGAGCCGTATTTTGACCTCGGCGTGCTTCGGACTGCTCCAGAGATTTTCGGTTTCTAACAGGTCGTTTTGCATATCATATAATTCGCCCTGCATGCTCTCGCCATCTGAAACAGCATGATAGACATTCAGTTTGAATCTTCCGTCATAGAACATCGTAGCCTGAATCGGTGGATCGAAGTATTTGTGTCCCGGCCCGTACCCGGTATTTCTATAAACACAAACAGCATGGTCACGGTAATTCTCGTAATCCTTGCCCTGTTTAATAAGTGAGACCAGATCCATCGAATCCGGCATGACCTTTTTGATTTGTTTTTTGTCATATCCTGCCTGTGTCAATACTGTAGCAGCAATATCAAGCAGTTGTACAGGTTCTTTAACCCTCGTTCCGGGTGCGATTTTACCGGGCAGTCTCACAAGGAAGGGAACGCGGACAGAAGGATCGTAGAAAAAAGCACCTTTACTAAACAGACCGCGGTCCCAAAGCATGTCACCGTGGTCGCTTACAAATATTACGAGTGTATTATCAGCCAGACCCTGCTGTTCCAGAGATTCGAGTACTTTGCCAATTTCCTGATCGAGAAAGGCAATCGAGGCGTAATACCCCTTCTTCAAATCGTGAATACTCCCCGTAAATGTTTTGCTCGTTTGCTTTACCGTAGTGCCTTTTTCAAGTTCTCTCTGAACGCCGTCCGGCCGGTTTTTGTCTTCTACGACAGGCTGCGGTTCCGGGATTTTGTTCTCGTTTACCATGTCCGCCGATTCAAGAGGATGATCGAAATACGGATCATGCGGATCAAACAGACTCATTATGATAAAGAAAGGACGATTTTTATCACGTTCCTCAATCAGTTCGATTGTGGTTTCGCTCGCCCACCGGCTAAAATGAAGCTCAGCGGGGAAATGATGCATACTTTTGCCTTCTTTCGTTAGCTTTTTATAAAAAGTCGGGTCTTTCTTTCGTACCCATTTAGCAAACGAATTGAACCTGCTGTCGAAATTCAGCCCCGGGTCTATACACCAGTGATAATTATCGAAACCGTCGTTCGGGTGCCTTTTTTCAGCCTCATGCCACAGGCCCGAGACGTGGTGTTTGCCGACAAGTGAAGTTTGGTACCCAAGACTTTGCAGTCGCTTTGAAAAGAGCACCTGATCGTCAGGAAGTATATCATGCAATTTATAAACACCGTGACCCGGAACGGCTTCTCCCGTCCACATGCTGGCCCGGCTTGGAGTGCAGACCGGACAGGAAGAATAACACCTTTCGAACAATGCGCCTTGGGCGGCGAGTTTATCCAAATTTGGCGTACTTATCGCTTCGCAACCATAACAACTCAACGAATCATAACGCTGCTGGTCGGTCATAAGTAAAAGAATATTCGTTTTTTGTCCCGTTGTTACAGATACCGGCCTTGCGTTTACACCAAGACATCCGGCTAAGGACACGGCAGCGGTACTTAATCCCGCGAGTTTTAGAAAATCGCGACGAGTATAATCAGTCTTGTTCATTTCTATGCTCCGAAGCTCCCATTTATTTTTTAATCCATTTAACGCCGTCGGTTACATCTTTTTCCCATGCCAGGTATTCTGCGCGAAGCGCCTGGACCAGGTCCGGTCGAGATTGAGCGAGATTATTGGTCTCACCGATGTCATCGTCAAGATTGTATAGTTGTTCATCCTCACCTTTTACGAGATACTTCCAGGGGCCTTTCCGGGCAGCGTGTACTTTTCTAAATCGCCAGAACAGCGTCCTCTCAGACAGCTTCTTTTCTTCCAGCAGCAATGGCATGAGATTCACACCATCGAGCTTCAAGCCCTTTGGAATTTTTGCTCCAGCCATTTCGAGGATTGTAGGGAAGAGGTCCATCGTCATTGTTGTCTGGTCGGTAACGGTGCCGGGTTTGATTTTACCGGGCCAATACGCAACGGTAGGAACACGGTGTCCACCTTCCCAGAGGTCGGTTTTCTGTCCCTTGCAGGGAAGATTACTTCCGACCCACTTATAGGCCCCATTGTCGGAAGTGAAAAAGACGAGCGTATCTTTTTCGAGCCCAAGCTCTTTTATAGTATCCACAATCCTGCCGGTGCTCTCGTCCATGGACTCGATCATCTCTTTATACGCTTTTTTGCGGTCTTCGATATCGTCGTATCTGCGTCCGTACTTTGCTTTGGACCAGTAATTTCCGCCGACCACACGGTCAGCCTCGTCGTTCGGTCCCTGAAACGGAAAATGCACGGCCTGATGCGGGAGATATACGCAAAACGGCTTGTCTTTATTTTGTTTTATGAATTCGATTGCGTGGTTAGTCAGAAGATCGGTGCTGTAACCATCTTCGGCTTCGAGCTTGTCATCTTTCCACCAATCGGGCTGGCCGGAACGATTAACGTGCGAGTGATAATCCGAACCTCCGGCAAGAAAACCGCGATATGTATCGAAACCGTGCCTTACAGGATTTAACATCGGCTTATAACTAAGGTGCCATTTCCCAAAACATCCAGTCGCGTACCCTTGTTTTTTAAGAACTTCAGCAAACGTAACTTCATTTAGTGACATGCCTGTATCGTAGTTGGATTTAACCGAAAGCACCCCTTCAATCCCCGCTCGCTGCTGGTACCGACCGGTCAGAACAGCGGCACGGGTTGGCGAACACATCGGACCGTTGGAATGAAAATCCGTAAATCGCATACCACCTGCGGCAAGTGCGTCAAGATTTGGCGTTTTGTTTATCTTACTGCCGTAGCAACCAATATCACCATAGCCAAGATCGTCAGCCAGGATAAGTACAATGTTGGGCTTTCGCTTTGAGCCTCCAGAAGCAGCCGTACTCAAACCATTACAAACCGGCAACAGCATCGAGGCCGCACCAACGCCAATAAATTTCAGGAAATCGCGTCTGCTCTGGTTATTACAAGTCTTCATACACCAACTCCCTTACTATTTTTTTCTTCTGTCTAAGTAATCCTTTAGGAATTTTTGTTCAAGCTCATCGGAATCTCCGTATTGCTTTCTGAGTTTTTGTAATTCGGCCTTTAGTTTTTCGATGATACCCGCAAATCCGGGATCATCGTAGAGATTGTTGACTTCGTTCGGATCTTTTTTCAGGTCGTAGAGTTCCCATGCATCGATGTCATAATAAAAATGAATTAGCTTATACCGCTTCGTTCGAATTCCATAGTGTCGTTTAACTGCATGGGCACCGGGATATTCATAATAGTGGTAATACATTGACTTTCGCCAGTTGCGGGGCGTGTTACCGGTTAGCAGGGATCGCAAAGACTCTCCCTGAATATCCCCAGGAATATCAACTCCTGCAAGATCGAGAAATGTCGGAGCGAAATCAAGGTTCAGGACTATGTCATCATTAACCGAGCCGGCTTTTATTTCTTTTGGATAGCGAACCAATAGCGGCATCCTAAGTGACTCTTCGTACATAAAACGCTTATCGAACCAACCATGCTCACCCAGGAAAAAACCCTGATCGGAAGTGTAAATGACCATCGTGTTTTCCGAAAGACCGGAGTCATCCAGATACTCCAAAAGACGACCGACGTTCTCATCTATCGAGGCGACGCACGCAAGATAGTCCTGCATGTACCGTTGGTATTTCCATAATTTCAGATCCCGCCCCAAAAGCCCCTCCGGCGGTTTGACCTTTGTATCACTTGGCACCCTGAAATCATGCTCGATAGTCATCTTCTGCTGGCGCGCCGCGTCACTGCGGCCAGAGTAATCGTCGTCGAATGTATCCGGAACAGCAAACTCTTTGTCTTTGAATATCTCCTTATACTTTTGGTTAGGCTGCCAGTTACGATGTGGCGCCTTATGGTGATACATCAGCGTAAACGGTTTATCGGAGTTTCGTTTCTCAAGCCAATCGATACTAAAATCAGTAATAAGATCGGTGACATAACCTTCATGTTTCTTTGTCTGGCCCATCTCAATAAATTTGGGATTATGGTATTTTCCCTGGCCGGGCAGAACGTTCCAGTAATCGAAACCGGTAGGTTCGGTCCGAAGGTGCCATTTGCCAATCATGGCCGTCTGGTAACCGGCGCCTTGCAGAAGTTTGGGGAAGGTCTGCTGGCTGCCGTCGAAAGGATTTTCGCTTGTATTGTCGATCTTGCCATTGATATGGCTGTACTTACCCGTCAGGATCACCGCCCGACAGGGTGCGCAGATTGAATTAGTGCAGAAACAATTATTAAATAGCATTCCTTCTGCAGCGAGTCGATCCAGATTAGGCGTTTTATTTATCTTGCTGCCGTAGCAGCTAAGGGCATGTGCCGCGTGGTCGTCTGCCATGATGAATATTATATTTGGACGATTTTTATCAGATCCTCGCACTGAAGCTGTTAAACCAGAACATCCGCTAACAGCCAGAGAAACCGCTCCCAGAGAGGCGGCCTTTAGAAAATTTCGCCTGTTTAAATGACTTTTCACGAGAGAACCCCTTCCATGAATACTGCATTCGTTCATAAGAATGGTCACGAATTTACCATAAAGTAACTCAAGTTGCTATCATTTTTCGTCGTTTTGACCGTACTCATCGATTTGCAATCTGACCCTGTCACCAGATCGAGTGTGCCTGCCAGCCGAACCAGCGCTTATATCAGCAGATATTTGCATAAACCTCGGCAGTGAATAATCATAGAATTGCCTATAGGCCTGGCAAAAACAGGTCTCAGAAACCGAGCTATCCGAATCCATGCGAATTCGGTCCTTCATACACCCGCCACGACAGAGATCAAGATAATTACAGATAAGACATTTGCTCGAAACACTCTGTTTATTCCTGGCAAAGGCTCGTCTTTTGGTATGTGTAGCGAGCTCGCCAAGTGGCGTTTCCAGTATATTTCCAATTCGCCATTCCGGCTTAACGAAAAACTCACATGGGAAACATTCTCCGGTATGTTCGATAACCAAAAAACCGGTACACTTCCGACTATGTGTACATACCGTATGCCTGCCTAAAACAAAGTGCGTCACAATCGAATCAAAATCCCGGATATTGAGTTTGTTCGTTCCATATTCGTACCAGAGGTCAAAAATCCTGCACAGAAAATCCCCGTACTGCTCAGGGGTAATCGAAAAATCCGCCGGCTTGTGAGTTGAAGGATCAAGCTCAATACAAGGGATGAACTGCAAATAAGTCATATCGTTTTCAATAAAGAATTCAAAAAGCTCATCTGGATGCTGCACGTTTAGCTGATTGAGTAAAACAAGAGCATTGAACTCGACCCCGTATTCTTTACAGTTTTCGATACCCCTCATTACCCTGTCATAAGTTCCAGAAGCCGAATGGTCCCGACGATAGTAATCATGGAATTGCTTTGGACCGTCGATACTTATACCCAGCAGGAATTTGTTATCATGCAGGAACCGGCACCACTTGTCATTGAGAAGTATCCCGTTGGTTTGCAGCTTGTTGCTTACCTGCTGTCCCGGTTTGCCATATTTTCTTTGCAGTTCTACCGCCCTTTTGTAAAAATCCAGCCCCATCAATGTTGGCTCCCCGCCCTGCCACGCAAATCCTGAAACAGCAAATCCAAGCCGCATAAAATCCGCGACAAGTTTCTCAAGAACATCATCACTCATTCGTTGAACACCAGTTCCAAATTCGGACGGTCTGTCTTTATAGAAGCAATAAGCGCAGTCAATATTGCAATCCGAACCCGACGGTTTGATTAATAGAGTAAAAGGTTCCATATGTTTTTATGTGTGAAACACACTTGTAGATTAATTATCGTTCATCTTATTTTTTTGCAGCCATTTCTCGACCCATTCGGATGCCTGGACAATATTTTTTAAAGTACCCTCCAATTGGGCAATGTACATCTCTTCTGCCAGGCGACCAAGTGTCGGACCGGGTACGGCTCCGAGTCGAATCAGATCGTGGCCGTTTAGTAACGGTGTGGGTCTTAGCTCAACATCGCCAAGGGCCTTTATTCTTTTACGAAGCCTTGTTAATGACGTGATCGATTCCCCAGTGGCCTTTTGAATAGCTCGCTGTAACTCATATAGGTCATTGAAATAAGGTTCGGCTAATATTAATTTTAGTTGAGCCAGTGACATTTGTTCGTCAAGTAGCCTGCCGCGGCTGGACAGCAGGAACTTTAGGTGCTTGTTCTGGTTTCTGCTAAGTTTCAAGGTGCTGCATTTTTCGACGGCATAATCAGTATCGCAACCGGCAAAGAACGCCGCCAGGGCCAGGGCAAAACCGACCTTCTTTCGCAATTGAGATAGTGTTTTCACTGCAAGTTTGGCACAGTCGCCTCCAAAACCCGGAAAAATTACACAAGCCAATCCGCTTTCAATCAAAAGAGTCGCACCGGTTGAACGATTGGGATCTGTAAGGATACCAGCCAACTCCATCGCAATCCGTTCGCCACTGATATTGCTGATAAAATGGGCATTCGAGCAAACAGCAGCCTTGGTTTTGGGTTCTATATTAAAACCAAGCTGGGTCGAAAATCTCACGGCTCGAAGCATTCGCAGGTAGTCTTCACCGAATCGATCCTTCGGTTCACCGATAGTCCGGATGATTTTGCTTTTTAAGTCAGCCTGGCCACTTACATAATCAATCACATGCTTTTCAATCGGATCATAGAACATCCCGTTAATCGTAAAATCGCGTCGTTTGGCATCTTCAGCAGCGTTTGAGAACTCAACATTAGAAGGGTGCCTTCCGTCTGCATAGTCGGCTTCAGTCCTGAAAGTCGCCACTTCCACCTGGCTCTCACGGAGCAGAACTATGATAACACCGAATTTGGCCCCGATCTTGATTGTCCTGTCGAAGAGCTTAATCACTTCTTTAGGCCGAGCGCTGGTTGCCACATCAAAATCTTTCGCGGGCCGGACCAGGACCATATCACGGACACAGCCCCCTGCGAGAAGGGCTTCGAATCCAGCTCTTCGCAATCGTTTTATTATCTTGATGGCAGCTTGTTTGTTAGCCATTGGACTCCAGTTGCAAAATAGAGATCGCCATAGTGCCCCATTCGCGGCGCTCTATTACCTTAAGCGGACCATATTGGCCTGGCAATTCTATCGTTCTGCGAGTTCTAACTACCACAAAACCATCTGGTACGATCTGTTGGCTAAGTATATCAAGTAAATTACCAAGACGCGAATCGATACTAACATCTTCGCTATCGGCATAGGGCGGATCGACAAATACCAGATCATATTTCTCACCGCTGGATACTGGGGGCGCTCCAACTTTAAATGCATTTGCCCTTATGACTTTCGAATCCTTTATAAAATCAGCTTTCTCTATATTTTTATTGAGAGTTGTAAGCACATTAGAATCATTTTCGACAAAGGTAACGAATTGGGCACCTCGGCTCAATGCTTCCAGCCCCAGAGAGCCAACACCGCTAAACACATCGGCTACAACCTTACCCGCGGGCAGATCGTATTTGAACAGCACGCTAAAAAGAGATTCCTTCACGCGGTCGATGATCGGCCTGGTGACTGTTGTCTTCGGGCTAAAAAGTTTCATACCACGTTTTCGACCGGCAATTATTCTCATTCATTCACAATCCGGTTCAAGACCTAAATCAGTTAGCATTTGCATATCCTGCTCAACCGCTCTGCCGGAAGTTGTCAGGTAGTTGCCACTCAGGATAGCATTAGCACCGGCATAGAATATCCAACTCTGCATATCCCTTAAGTTCAGGACGCGCCCTCCGGCAATTTTTAACGTCGTCTGCGGCAGGATAAAACGATACATCGCAATAATTACGAGAATTTCACCGGGCTCAAGAGTTTTCATATCGCCAAGCGGCGTTCCTTTTATAGGGTGCAGAAAATTCATCGGAACAGTATCTGCTCCAAGACGTCGCAATTCCAGAGCCATGTCGATCCTGTCCTGACCGGTTTCGCCGATACCGAATATTCCACCGGCACATAGTTTTAGTCCTGCACCTTTAACCGCTTCAATGGTTGCTACACGGTCAGCGTAGCTATGGGTAGTCACGATATCGCTAAAATGTCTTTCGGAAGTCTCAAGATTATGATTGTAACCGCTGAGCCCTGAACGAACCAGACGCTCAGCCTGTTCGGCGGTTATAACGCCAAGCGAAGCACAAAGTTTTATATCGAACCGCTCCTTTATATTTGAGATCAGATTCTCAAGCCGATCAAATTCCTTCTCGCTTATTGTCTTTCCGCTATAGACTATTCCGAACCGACCGGCGCCCTCTGAAGAAACCTGTTCAGCAGCCTTTATTATCTCCTGGTCACTAAGAACCCGGGGCTTTTCGTAGCCGGTATCGTATCTGGATGACTGGGCGCAAAATTTACAATCCTGGTTACATCCGCCAAGCCTGCCGGGGACGATTGAACAAATTTTGACTTTATTACCGAAATATTTCTCTCGGATTTTATTTGCCCAGTAAAGCAGATCGAAGAAATCGGCGTGTGCATATTGAACAAGCATCTCAATCCGTTCTCGATCAAGCTGCTCACCGGCCAAACAACTCTCAGCAATCGTCTGAATCTGTTCATTCATGCACAGTCAACTCCACGGGATATATACTGATCCCAATTGAATTTTCCCGTTTATCCGCCTGCTGCGACGAGCGAAGCACGGCGAGCGGCTAAGTAACTTAAGAACAACCAGTTATGGTTTTATTCGCGGACTTTTACTACCCTTAAGGGTATACAATCACATAATGGGTATTGAGTCGAACAATAATATTACAACAACCATGAGTAGTTTGCCACTACTTTTGAGAACAGCTCAATCATCAACTAAAAAAGAATTTCCTCCAATTTGACCGCGCATTGGCGAAATTTGTCGGCTCCAAGTGTGACAGTGCGCCATCTGGGACTGCGCTGCTTCATGAATTTGCGGTAATTATCCAGAGTCACACCAAGAAACACATATCGATTGTTATCGTATTCATGGAAACTCCTGCCGTCGAAATCGACATCAGGATTGACAATACAATATGCAAATACGATCATTGCAAAATGCTGTGGACCCAGGATTTTCTGCCATGTAACCAAGCCATCGACATCATCGGCCAATACCCAGCACTCCAGACCTTTTAGACCCGCAAGACTCGCCCCCTTGAACAACTTACCCTTAACTTCAGTGATAATTACATAAGGGTTGAGCTGCTGACGTCGAGGATAGACGAGAAAATCAAAGCTCTTGATCTTCACTCTTCCAAATACGGCCTTTTTGCTCTCGTCAATCGGGACGTACTGAATATGATTATCAATCAGCCAGCTTTCAAATGCCTGCTCATAATGGTTCGCGGAAAAACTGCTCATTTATACTCCGCCTCTTATCCCGCTAAATAATTATCACTTTCTGCCCAATCCATGTGCAAAACAAAGTACTCTACAATCGCTATCCAAGTCTGCTGAAGAAATCATCTATCTCTACCAACTGCTGATCGCCTCCGGTCATATCTTTTACCACGAGTTTGTTTTCTTGCAACTCCTGACCGAGGATGACGCATTTTTTAGCATTCTGCGCCGAGGCCTGTTTAATCTGCTTTTTGAGGTTAGTGTTTTTATAACTAAAGCTGGCAGCCAGACCTTGTTGCCGCAGTCGGGTTGTTATTTCGATAGCCTTGTCACGATACTGCTCATCAGCAAAGGCTACGAAGAAATCCGGTCCAAAGGATGGTAATTGCGAACTAAGCAGGCCCTTCTCTTCGAGCAAAATGGCCAGGACGGCATCGCCAACCCCGAAACCGGTTGCAGAAATATTAGGCCCGCCAAACTGCTTTAGGAGATTATCGTATCTGCCGCCACCGCCGATAGCTCGAAGTTCGCCCTTTCTGTCATAAATTTCAAAGACAATCCCGGTGTAATAGGCAAGGCCCCTGACAATGCCAATATCAAACATGCAAAAATCAGCGATGCCCATAGTATCGAACAATTCAAATAGCCGCTGGAGTTCATCGACGGATTTCTGAGCATCGTCGTCAAGATTAAATGACTCGCCAATCTCTCCG
>SDBT01002720.1_pt1 | contig 31041 bp, 29 predicted proteins | sample 2277101 | NCBI WGS metagenome assembly SDBT01 (sample SAMN10404973, study PRJNA504765) | marine sediment metagenome | isolation source: marine sediment core GS10_PC15, 103 cmbsf | place: Arctic Ocean: Southern Knipovich Ridge | collected 2010 | reverse complement strand
GCATCATAGGTTGGATATCCATGCAGAGGAAACAGGTCTTGTTTCATCGGCATTTCAGGTTGCTCAGATATCACCATACCCCATTCCGCCTGCGGTACTGCACCATCCTCCGGGCCGGGGCAGACCCTGCTTGTGCCTCTCAACTTTGGATAACAGGGGGTAGACCTGTAAATTCAGGGATTGGTGCTGCTGCATGGTTCTGCCGGAGTGTTGAAACAGATGCATTGGTGGAATTGACCGGGTTTTAACCGGAATACAACCGAGATGATGTGCTTGGTGACCAGCGACAATTAGATTTACGACCGGTAGAAATAATTGTCGTTGATCAGCTACGTGTTCGAGGGTGGAATCATGCAGAAGAGGATCGCCGCCTGATGGGACTCAGAACACAACATTTGACAATACCTCTTGTTTTTGATTGCAGTGATTTGTAGGGTCTTCTATGAATTGACAGACAAATTGAATGAGGATCCCCATGAGGATTACAGATTTCGAAATATCAGGTCTTTTCAATAACTTCGACCACAAGTTAACATTTAAAGGTGTTGATGAGGATAACCCTAGTCCGTCGATACTAATTATTCATGGACATAATGGTGTTGGGAAAACGACTGTACTCACAATGCTAGATGGGATGATTCGTCTTGATTTTAATGCGTTCAGAAGGGTTCCCTTTGAGAGTTGTCATCTGAGTTTCGATACTGGCCAGGTGCTAGCAATACAACCCGATCATGAGCATCCCGCTAATCCACTTCGAGTAGAATTCGAGGGGATTAAAACATTATTGAAATCAGACGAGTCAGGCCCACTATCTGATGAGTACGAAGATTCTACTGATGAATTGAAGAAGACATTTTTTGCGGCCACTGAAGATATCTCATTCGAATTTATTGAGGTTTCCCGTTTGCTTGATCAGATGGAGGCTGATTCATTTCACTCTGGAACAGAGATTTCTTCAAATCCAACTCAGAAATATCGCACAGTTGAGACGCTGCTCGATGGAAGGCGAAGAGTAATACGGAACCCTAAGGCACGCCCACGAATGGTGGGCGGTAATCTTTCAGAAAAGGCCAGTAAATTTATTAAAGAGGCCCAGGTTAATTATCGAACATATTTTACCAGTTCAGAACCTGCTCTCTTCGAACGAATAATCAGTATGCTCGCTGAACCAACCCAACCAGACTATCAATCAGAAGAACTCATGCTCAGGTTAGACACTATTCAAATACAGCATGCTGAGAGCGAAAAATATGGTTTAGAGAGTGAACGTTGGAATTACGATGATCTTGTTGAAGTAATCAAATCTGCGAGTGATAATCCTGACCGGAAGCATGTTCTGACTGCATTGGTGGCATATATTGAGATGCTCGAAGCAAGAGCATTTGAAAGATCATTGGTTGCATCACGATTGAAAATTTTTGAAGAACAGATACGCTTATTTATTAAGGATAAGGATATATCAATAAATTCAAAAAATGGCTTGGAAATAAAGACACATACAGACAGTACACTTACTGAATACCAGTTAAGTTCCGGAGAGTATCATCTATTGTATTTATTAGTTGCTGCACTAACGACAAAACGGCGCGGTACTATTATTGCTATTGATGAACCAGAAATGTCGATGCATCTCGAATGGCAAAGACAATTAGTTACTTCACTATGTAAATGTGCTTCAGGTGCAGAACCACAATTCATCTTTGCTACACATTCTCCGGATATTGCGGCGGATTTTCCAGAGGACATGTTACATTTTAGTTAAAGATCGGGGTATTAGTTATGAGGCGTGACCCCAAAGCCATCTTGCGTGCTCATGAAATGGATCCTCGTCGAAGAGAATTGTACGTTGAGGGAATTGACGATCGGATGTTCTTCTATTGGATTATGAGAAAAACGTCTCGTCCAAAGGCCCAGGTTATAGAAATAGCACGTGTTAAGATTGATGATCCGCCTTCGGGAGGGGGAGAGCGAGGAAGATTGTTTCATTTTGCTGGATTTGTTGAAGGCAACGATGTTCAGATCGGTTTTTTTGCAGATGCTGATTTTGATCATTTATTAGACATCGAAGTACCACAAAATATTTGGCTCACCGATTATCGTGATATGGAGGCGTATTTGCTTCGGTCAGAATGCATTGAAAAAGTAATTCAACTTGGATTAGGTGATGAATCTATCGATGCTGGATCAGTACTGGAAAATACTCTTCAGATTGGGAGATACTTGGGCTGCATCAGACTAGTTTCAAAAATTGACAACCTCAATTTACCTTTCCAGTCTACGAGATTGTATAGATACATCGATGTGCAAAACGGTGTGGCATTACTTCAGAATAGAGCCTTTTTACAGACCTTGCTACAAAACGCGAGGATCAGTCTAGGGAATCTGTCAGATATAGAAAAACGAGTGGATGAAATTGATGAAGAGTACGCTAGTTATGAGAGCATCCATCTAATTCATGGAAAGGATGCCTGTGTAATAATCGAGGAGATATTGCGCGATAAAGGCCTCCAGCGGGGTGATGGTCTCATTGTTCTTAGAACGAGTTTTGATGAAGATTGTATAGCCGAATACCCTAATCTATTAACAGTCTGCTCATATGCAAAAATGGATGGATGATATCAGAATACAAATGTAGTACTCAATCACTGTCGGTGCGCGCGGCTTCGAATACTCATAAAAAATAAATTGTCTGGACATGTCTAGAAATGTCTGATTTTACCATTTTCTTTTCGATCGTCCAAGAATGCTATTGCCAAACCAAGCGTTAGCATGAACTCTCTATTCAGGTGCTCATTCGGCTTTAACTAAAGCCGGAGGAGTGCCCATGACAGACTTCGAATCCTACCTATTTACAGCCGAGGAAGCAGCCCGCTTTCTCCGAGTATCCATTTCCACTTTCCGACGAATTGTTAATCGCGGAAACATTCCTACAGTTCCGATCACCGGGGATACAGCCCACATTACGAGTTGATTGCAGAGAAGTTTGTACACAGCGATGAACAAACCCATTGTGAGAAAAGCAGTTCGAAGACGCTCCGGATCGATCAATGTGTCAATCTTCTCAGCCGAGCGATTCTGGTTTGTTGCCATGCATTGCCTTCTAACAAACTCTGCCTAAAGACCTGGCAATGACTCGTTGGCGAAGCCAATCGAGTCAATCGGCGTGCTAGGTGTCCATTTCTACAGGGCTCCAGCATCCGGGTTGTGTGGTATCAGCTCAATCACGTTGTTCGTCGAGAAAACGTACTTCTCGCTCTCGCCCAGGCGCATCCTAAATCCACGTTCAGCAATCTTCCTGAGTAAGAGAACCAAGTCTACCTGATGCGACAGACATGTCAGTCTCTCAACCAGGATCTCGTTCGAGGGAATTGGAGTAGGACACTCCTTGTGACCCAGGAAGAACCTACATTCGAATGGTGTGCCGTCGAACCACTGGGCATCGGTCATGAGATAGAGCGGATTAGATGGATCCTCCTTTATACACAAGTTGTAACTATGGACTCGGTACAGGATAAATCCTTCCCACTGACCAATGTCAGCAAGCGCTGTTCGCCTGTATCCTTGCTGCTGTGGATTGATGTGCTCGGTTGACGTACGCTTGTTGTAGCGGGGCATCTTGAATAGTAGCGACCCGTCGTTATGATACGTAATCTCTGGTACTAATCGAATGAGGTCTCCCTTTGCATATCGATCGCGGTTTACTGTGTAGGCTCCTCCTACGCCCGATGCAGGATCGGTGAACACGAACTTCAGATCATCGCCATTCTTCCCGATGTTCAGTGCCTGAAATAGGAAGTGATCCTCATCCGAGGAAGACCTGAAGCAGATTGAGTAGTTGGCTTCCACGGGCCATTCTTCCTGATACTTTGTTAACTCAGCGGATGCGCCCAACACATGTTGAGAGCACGCCCCTTGCTCGTCCTGCGCTCAGTTGTAGCTGCACATAGTCCGAGAGCAAGGGTGACAGATTTCGCAGCCGCCGACAACTACATGCGTTTGGGATTCCTGTGGTGACCTGTCACCCAATCTGAGGTGTTGGCTGGGCTCAGTCATATTCAGTTCAGTGGCGGTTGGACAAGCAGAGCGATCTCTATGCTGTTGATTGTGCCAAGTGTTTCGCCGGAATCTCCGGTCCAAAGCTCGTTCAATACCTTTAGTTCACGTTTCACGAGGCCGATCTCGGCAATATAGTCTACAAGTTGGAAGTCTTCCTCCCATTGGCCGTCACTATCAAAGTCGTAGAGATACTCAATGACAGCGCAGACGTATTGACCCGCGGGAGTGTTGACAGTATCGATTCCTGTGACCCGACGATGGATTCGAAAGGCATCATTCTCCCGATATCTCCAACTGTCTCTGAGACGCAATGGATATGCCAGAAGGAGAACCGGTTTCTCTTCCACGTAGAGGGTATTAGAAGAAGCACCAGTCAGTGCGACATTGACCGACAAAGGACCAATCGGAAGGCAAGATGGTATTGCCGCAATGAGATTTGTCAGAGTCAGATTCTTCCGGCCAGTCTTCGGTGTCGCCCTGAATGACGTACCTCTGTAGGCATATTGGAAGAGGCCCTTGGTCTCGTTCCGCAGCAAGACCTCCCCCCAATATGTTTCATCAGTACTGGATAGGTTCTCTTCAAGGACAACGAGCTGACCTCTACCTTCAAGCTCCTCATAGCGATCACATCTAACCTCGGATCTGAACGATGTGACAAAGCTGTCAACTGGTGAGGCACTGTCTGAGGGAGTCATGTAAACTGCCCACCGAATGTCGTAGGCCCAACTGATACCGAGCTCAAGAGGATACTGGAAATCAGGAAAGATGGGGGTTGTTGGTGAACCTGAAGAGGAGCAACCATTCAGAATGGGCACTACACCCAGTACAACTACAAGTACTCCGATTTTAGTATAACGCATTCTAAATAATCTCCCCCTGAGTCGGTGGACACCAAGAAAAGGATGCATGTTTTCCACCAATCGAAGCCCATCATGCCTCACTGATCAACAAACGCTGCTGCACTTCCCCCAACGCCGCAATCAGAAGGTCACGGTTATCGGAGTTACGAACAATCACGATTAGGTTCGTGTCACCACCTGGTTCAGGTTCAACCACTATGATGTCACCCTGTCGCAAGTCCCATGTCTTGTGAGCCATGTTTTCTCCAGTGGGGGGGCAAATAGATCACCAGTATAAGCATCGTTGATAACTCACATAAAGCACGTTCCAGAGGATAAGAACCGCAGATGATACTTCGATGAAAGGTTGGTATGCTTCGATCGGAGATCGGGTTTCTGGGCGCAATCAAATCCCTCTTGTCACACTCCAGGGAGAGATCAACGAGCGATTGTTGCAGGCTAGGGAAATAGAATACACCCTGAGAGGAGAGTCGACAGGGTATCGAAGGTCAGGACGGTGGTAGATGTCTATTTGTTGACGGCCGGGAGGTTCATAGGCGTTAGTCGATATTTTCCTTTCCTGCTCCGGCTTCTGTTGCTCGCTTTAGGTAGTAATCTCGCACAGGCGCTGGGAAGTCAACCAACTTGGCGAGCTCGCTGAAGGCCTCTGGGTGAAGTGCATGAGTTGGATTGGTGGAGCCTGCCCGAAGTCGAACATTCTTGATGCTTAGCTTGCGACGCCTACCATAGTAGAAGTTCTTCCAAGTAAGAGCCTCATAGGATTCCAGACGCCTCTTAACTACGTCTTCCAGATATCCGTTGAAGATCCGGAACTCGTGAGGATGTGATTCAAATCTGGGGTGGTGGACCCGATTGAGCTCCAATGGGAGACGCTCGTAGGTTGAGCCGTCCCGCTTCTTGGATGTGCCCCTCATGTTGTAGCAATAGCGGCGAATGTGCCACACAGCAGTATCTAGATTCAGTAGAGAATCCCCTCTGAGAACATTGGGACGACTGAGGTATCTGTCGACCCCGTGCCGGTTCAAGTAGTCAATGAAGTCCTCAAAGCCCTCAGGGAATCTGAATTCCATATCGGGGATTGAATTCACGAGGGCAAGCGCTTCGACCAGGTCATGGCCTATTCGTCTTGCGCTATGATTGCTGTACAGCAGGATTGCCTTCAGGTACTTCTCAATGCACTGAAGTGCGCTCCATTGGAACGGCTGTGTGAGCCCAATCCGGTGGGCGGCTCTCGCCACGATGTAATCACGATCCGCTGTATTGCGAAGAGAGCGATTCGCGAAGTCTATGACATGCCGAGTCATGCACGAATCCTCCATATCCGCCTAACACCTCCTGAACGTCAGTTGCAGTAGCGGTATAATGCATGATTACTGCATCTGTTGTCATAGGCAAACAATAGCTGATACTATTGACACAACAATCTTCCCTATCCGTAGAAAGAGCCGTTATGGAAGCAATCGTTACCATTGGTATCATTTTTCTCATCTACTATGTGTTTCACTTAAAGGGTGAACTCCACTCTGAACGAACCCCGTGTGAGAAGTGTGGATCAAAGGGAAGCACGCAACCGTTTTCTGGATTACCTGAGAATCCTCCCACTTATAATCCACCATTAGAACTCTGTTCAGATTGTTCACATGCCCACTTTTGGTTTCTTACCAATCGTTCATTAATGGAGACAGAGAGTCGATATCATTTTGGGAAACCATCCCTAGTGAATGCGCTAAAGCCGGAGTGGGGTGACAAAGCGATAGATATGGCTGCATTAATCATGTTGGCAAAGGAAAATATTGACCATGCTCGGCGGGTGATGTCGCATGAAGCATTTGAGGAGATGCGTCCTTGGCTTGAAGATGTAGTTCAACAGATGAGGCAGCAATCGCAAAACCCAGGTAATCCAACCGGTGAAGCGATCCAAGGAGATCTGTTCTAAGTATATATTTGGTGCAGGACCGTCAGTCCTGGCACCCATGTGAAACGAAGTCGGGATGACGATTGTGATCCGCTTAGGAGACGCCGAAGGGCGGATGGGGGGGAGACGTTTACTTTTTGTCAGCCGGGGGCCTCAGAGGTGCGGTTCAAGGCAGACGGAGTTTTTATGGGGTACAGGTCAGGTCACTGTTAGCGCCTTGGAAAACGGTAACGACTTGATAAATCGCTCTATCAACGTCAAATCAGGATCATTGTTGACATCTATCGGTAAACGAATTACTGACTTGTTCATCCTGCCCAAGCCCCATTTGCGGCCATACGTGTATCGAAATGTTTCCTTCTTGATCAAGGGGATCAGATACATCGCGTGATAGATATTCATTTTGAACTTGGGTGTGAACACGTGAACATCTTCCGTGGAGCAGAATGGTTCTGCCTGATAGAACACCTCGCCCACACTGCCGTTTCTGTTGACGGTCAGAACATTGCCTTTGTGAGCAGGACTACAGTTTACGAATCCAATTACTCCATTGTTCTTGTCTATTGAGGTAATGAGTGGGGTTCTTCCCCCATCCTCGATGTCGGTCTTTCTCGCTCCCCGACCTCTCTCTATGTCGAAAAGCTTGGAGTACACAAACCATCCTGATTTCGATGTCTCAATATCAACTGACTCATCACTCTTGGGGGAAGTATCAATCTTCAGATCCTGCACCCCAATGCCTCTGACCCAATCAGGAATATCTTGAAAGTCGGGAACGGGCAGAGAATCTATAGACGTGTTTGCCTCTCGCCCGTGGGAGGAGTACTTGAATCTGTTATGACTGATACAAAGCGTGTAGTAATGCTTCTCTGCAAAGGTCATCGCTTTCTTTGGCGTTAGCACCTTGATGTTCTGAGCAGTATAGAATGGCTCCGGCTGAATGAAGGAACTCAGCAGGTAAGTACCACCCAAGGTAACAGTGATCATTCCCTTTTCATAAACTCTTGCCTGAGCATCTTTCTTGACCTTCGCCACTACACCCAACCCTCGACTTGAGCGTGACACAAAGTTGATCCCACACGGGTTTAACTCCATCTTGTTTAGGTCAAGTTGGTTCCCGTATTCGATGTCAAAAAGCGCATTTAGGGGTACAAGTTTCATGTCACCCTTTGCTGTGGATAACATTGTATGCCACGTAGTTCTTCATTTCCCTAATAAACAGATCTTCGGAAACATCCGAATAATCCGTTTTAAGGTAGGCTTCGGCACACCATTCATCGTCACAACTCACTTCCTTCATGACGGAATACATGCCGATTACTTTTTTGTTCTGATAGGTTGAGAGCCAGTGTTCCCGCAGACTTATCCACGTGTGATGGAAATCTATTCTGCCCTTGTTCTTCACTTTTACAAACCCATCATCCCTCCAGAGGGCAAACCAGGTCTTCTTATTACTGGGATGTGGTTTGTGAGCTGTTAACACGATAATGACAGTTACCACTCCCACTTTCGAGTTATGGAAGAGATCACTGGGCATAGACATAACAGCTTCAAGAGTGTGCTTTTCAAGTATCCGTCTCTTGAGATGAAGGTTTGGCCCGCCCTGCGCAAGGACACTGCTTATGGGGATGATGGCGATGCACTTGCCATTTGGTTCTATCATATCAAGGTTATTTAGTACGAATTCAAGTTCTTCTCTGTCAGATGTTTCTGTTTTGTATGGGGGATTCAACAATCCCGCAGTGGGCGTGAACCGCTTTCTGACCTCGGACACGGATTTAAAACAGTCCCCATTGATGATATTGCTCTTGCCATCTCCATGAATCACCATGTTGGAAACCGACAGCGCATAGATATCATCTTGAAATTCGATGCCAACGAGTTGCTTGTCCTTTATTCTTTTAATGGCTCGCGAGTCGCCACCCGCAGACGTGATCATTTTTTTCATGGCACTGATGATAAACCCGCTGGTGCCACAACAACTATCAACCACGACAGACTTCTCGTTTAACTCCGCCAATTCCGTAAAAAGTTCTGTGATGTGCGGTGGAGTCAGAACGATGCCTAACCCTTTGTCATTGTTGGCGTATCGCAAAAACTCAATATAGAACTGTCCCAAAGCGTCAAAATAGGCATGGGTCTCCATGAAGTTGTTGAGTTCGTCATTGATTTCGTCTATCAGATCAATAAGGAAATCTTTGTCTGTTGTAAGGTTTGGATGCGTGTTGATAAACCCGTAGGCATATCGTAACGTTTCGATCTTGTCTCGTGGTATGTCCGAAGCATCCAGTTCGTTTATGACAGTATCCACCAAGCTTTTGGCCAACTGCTTGGCGGTACGGTGCCCTTTATATCCAGCTAGAAAGGCTTCATTCTTGAGGGCTATGAGTATAGCACTGATGAGTAAACTTCTTTGACTCTCTTTCACCTTCTTGGTGTGGAGAGTCTTGTTGAGTTTCTGCGAGTAGCGTATCAGATTTGAGTAGTCAATGTTGAATTTTGCCGGGTGCTGGCGGTAACTGTTGCGGTAGTCCCCAAAGGATAGAATCTTGCTACCCGTCAACTCATGCGGTTTTCCTTCCCCTTTCAGGATGAGGTGGTTTGATATCCGAAGTTCTTTTGCTGTTTGCCCTGAAACACCAACGGCAATGACATTGTATTCTTTCGAAAGATAAGACCCGTAGAGCAATGCTCCATCTACGGCATACTCGCTGAACTGAACTAAGTCAGTGCTAATGTGCTTCGCCACATCAGCTTTGCACTCGATGACTACGACCAGGTCTGGATGTTGAGTGCTTGATATTATAAATTCAGGATAGCCAGCACCATCCCCCTTCTTGGAGGCATTCTTCAGGAGCTTGGATATCTTGGGCACATCACTCATCTGCTCCTCAACCCTCACGTGATCATCTTTGTAATAGCCACGCCGCGTTAAGAGATTCCGCGCCAATTGTTCTGTCTTACGTTCGTTCATACCTAACCTGCGACTCCGATAGAATTGTGAAGATCAAGTTCCGATGCCTACTTGTGCAACGCCTTGTAGGGCGAGGCAGTTTGACTCTGAGTGACATGGCTCCAGCCTTTGAACTCACGATACCCTGTAAACAAAGCCATTTCAATCCTTCACACAAAGTCCTGTGCGTCAGTTGCAACGGCAAAGTATACGATACCTGTCTGAGTTGGTCACTTGCTGCCGATGACAGCTGCGTGCGCTTGTTGGACGATCTCTGTTAACTTGGCTGGGGACGGTACCGATCGAACAATCTCCAGTTATTCTCCCACCGTGTGTTTAAATCGCCGATGGCGAAGCGCCTCTCCCAATTTGTAGTGCCACTAGATGGAAGGTTCTGACACGCACTTCCTGGTGGGATGTTGGCTCGGTAACACTGAGTGTATCAGAAATGCGGCTGTCGACTCCCTGGTGAGCTCGTTCGACCTTGAGATACTAAATCCGCGACATGGTAACATTCATGATGACTGGTCCTTCCTGGTCAAGGCGGGCAGACCACTCAATCTGGACGCTCTCTGTCGTCAGTTCGAACAGATCCCGGGCGTCAAATATGCAGAACGGAACCATTATGGTACTCTCGGTGGAATGATGGACATCATCGCCAGATTTTACTCAAACGCCATCAAGCTCAATTACATTTTCAGCAGTTTCGATGGATCGGTTGGATTCAGTGCCCGCCTCAATGTCTTCGCATACGGAGTTGTTGAGTATCTGGGCCCTTGAGTTCAATTGATTTCGACGGATTGCACAGTGGGTGACGTTTACTCACTGACAGCCGGGGTCATCACGTGTGTAAGGCGGCAGGTTTGCTACGCCTCAAGTGTGATGGACCAAGGGCCAGTCAGTACACTGATGCTTGAGGATACTTCGCCCGGACTCGCCGGATCGCCGAGCTTCAGACCCCCATATATTTGCACACGCCAGGCGGTGTTTTCAGGCACATCAAGTGCCTGAACCCCTTCGTACCTGAATGTTCCGTTACCTAAGTCATTCTTAACCCGAGCCGTAGCGTTTATTGCGAACAGGCTGTCAAACAATTTTTCACCGGCGCTTGCCAGTGCCATTACCTTGACCGCATGCTCCCGTCTTATAAATATGCCCCAGTGGAAGAACACAAGCCCCCGTGAGATGAACTCGAACAACTGCTCAACAGCTTCAACATCGACGGGCAAAGTTGAGACGGGGACATGTATTCCTCTTTCATTCGACCAAGTTCTTCCCCAGTTATCACGCAATTTCCGATTGAGCTTTACATTGCGGGCAAGACGTCTCGGCACCATCTGGCTGAGGTTATGCAATGCTGAGTCGTGACGGCCACCGAATGGCAAGATCGTCATTAGATAGTGCTCAAGCTTCGACTTCCTACCGTTGCAGATTTTGCACGCTGGGACTTGTGGCAGATCAGCACGGGCGTCAGGAAGAAAGAACTTTTTAGCAAATATATGATCTGCCGTTGTGGACTTCGCTTCCACGCAGTACGTACAGATCTTGCCCTTGAACTTCTTGCTCATTCTTGCCTACTGTCGCTACATGCCTACCTATCGTCCAGAGAGTCAGCTGCGACGGTATAGTGTCTGATATCAAATAAGGAGGGCATGTCCCGCCGAAGTCAACTGCATGTGTTTGACTGCCCGGGGATCTAATAGGTGGTAGACGTCCTCCCGCTGGCTATCCTGCATAGATATGGCCGCACCCAGTGCCGATGGTGACACCAATAGGGATGTTGTCAAGCGCCACATTTAGATACGATCCGCAATTCGCTTAAGCAGTGCACCCCGATCGGACTTCTCATCGCGGATGTGCATCTTTCGATGGCAGTTTGGACATAGAGCGACGACGTTGTCGACTGAGTCGTGCCCGCCGTTCGAGAGCCACTCCACGTGATGGGATTCAAGATAGGGCTCACCATTGACTGAATAAAATGGGGCATCACGCTCGCACAGGTCGCATGTTCCTTGAGCCAGCTTCTTCGCATATGCAGCGACGAATGAGTCCCTGATGTAGACGGTTCCCGCTGACTCCACCTTGCGAGCACTAGTGCTCGCCATTTCAGCCCGCCTGGCGAGTTCTCTCAGTGGTAGTTCAGCTGCGAGCCTTTCGTTCTGTTCCAACCAGCGGATTAGAGTGATGCTGTCGGTGTCTGCGGGCACTTCCGACATGGCCTGAGGGGCGGGTTCAGCAGGTGCAAGCCTCGTCATCTTAGTATACGCGGACAGCGACATCCTCGGGGAGCTCATGATTGCTTGTGTCGTCTCTTCGCCCAGCCAGTAGGTTGACCTACCCGGTAGCTTCGTCTCGGGGAACGACTGTAGACCTTCTTTATTTCGAGTGACGGCATAGCCCCAGGACACTGGTAGAACGTGTCGATATGGCTCTTCACCTGACCACAAGGGGCGCTCCGACATGAACTCGTACAGACCATCGATGATGCCCACGATAAGACACTTGCGAGCACCATCGACTGTCGCGACCAGATCGCCGGGCTTGGCCTCTACTGCGAACTGGACTATCTCCGCATAGTGTTTGCGGGGACGCCCCGATGCGGTGACGCAGTCGGGGTAGGCTTCGCAGAGCATGGTTTCAAGATCAGCCGCGGAAACCAAAGATAAATTCCCGAGTTTCATCCAGCCGACCGCGACCAATCCGAGGTGAACGAAATCTTCAACGAGCTCATTGCCATGTCCCGCTCGTACCAGCAACATCGGTTTCACGAACAAACCCCCAGTTTGGAGTGCCTTTGCACGGATAACGTTCCGCGTATAATCTGTAGCCACTACAACTGGTAGATGGGCCCATGGGCGCGTTATGAACCTCAGACTGAATCTCGATAGTAGCTCAGCTCGAACACATTGCTAGTAGCGTTACGAATATGATCACAGCCCACAGCAGCTTGCCGCCAGGTGACATGGACTCGTGTTTGACTCCTGATGGCGGATTGCGCAACAACCTACTATAGGCTGAGTCATGGTATGGATCCTTTCTCTGAGCCGATCGCCCGATGACATGATTTCTCAGGTCATGGTATTCAGTCCAGTCAAACTCAGGGATGTCCTCAGGAATGTGCTCCTCGGCCAGCTTCTTCAGTTTCGATCTGTCCCATAAGGATATTCGTCTGGACCTATGAGCGAGGCGGATTGCCGGTTCGGTGAACTTGCGGTTAGCAACGACTATCCCCTTTGAACATTGGTAGTACTCCATCCCCCCTAATAGAGATTGAAGGGCCCCAACTCCAACTGGTTGAGACGATCGCTTCACCTGTACAGCAATCTGATCACCGCCAAGAGGTCTGACGATGAGGTCCGCACCCTGGTCCGCGCCCTTCTTAGTGTATATGACGTGCCAGCCCATCCGTCCGAGTAGCGTAGCAACGAACTCTTCGAATTGTACACCCGAGTAACTATCAACCTCAGCAAACCGTGAGTTATTGTGGAGAACGGCCCAGTCAGATCGAGCGTACCTTTCTTCTTCGCGTTTCAGCTGTCGTTCGCGCCATTCCTGCAACTTCACCCTATAGGTGGCCAACTCCGTTTCGTACTTCTCTTTTTCAGGTGAATCTCCGTACGTCAGCACATGTTTGATATACCCACCAACACCATGCCATTCTGGCGCACGCGGGAGTAAAGGAGGTTCCTCATCAACCATATACCAAAGGATCTCTTCTGTATCGTCCACAGGAGAATCAGTATCGGGTGGCAACTCCAATACCGTCCTGCATTCGCCACAGACAGCAACGGTCCCTGGATCGGACTCTCGAAGCCTGTTAGTCCGTCCACAATTATTGCACTCGATGTATCTCAGCACAGGAGGTAGTGGCGATTTTCCGCACTTGGCGCAATCTCCTTCCTTCGGGAGAGACGCACCACAATGGGGACAGAAGAGTGGACGATCATGTTCATGTTCTATGCGCAACACGATCCTCCATGCCTATATCTTCCTGTATGTACCCTGCGGATACTATCAACGGCTGACAGGTTCATCGGCTTGCTATGCCTCCCCGCGCCAAGTCCCCATTCTGAAGTCGATCCACCGTACTCGGTTGGATTCGGGGAAAGCTTCCCGGATCCATTTCTGATAGTTCTTCCTAGCTAGCAAGAAGACGATCTGATCATCAGCAATGTCGATGTTTCGATATTCGAGTTTGGCGCGCAGTTCCGGTATCGATTGAATGATCCGTTGGACACCCTCCGGTGAGTCACGCACTCTGATTGGTTCATCCAGAATATCAACTAGGAAGACATGAATTTGCTTCAGTTTCAACAGGAACTCGTGGTACTCCTCTTCATCAACTGGGAGCTGCTTGAAGTAGTGATGGAAGATCGTGGCAGGCAGGCTTCGATTCTGTTCAATCGGGACGCTGCGTCGCAGGGTCGTGGGCATATAGAAATAGGTCTTACCGCTTGGAGGAGGAGCCTCTCCGATCAGCAATGTCTCGATAATAACTGGTCGATATTTTTCTGACTGTACGAGGTAGTCTATGCTCATTGTCTCATGCAGTCCTAACTCGGCTGAGGTATGCGGTGGAATCACACCCGCTACATCGTCCTGTTCGGCGGCCTTTCATCCCACGCCCTCAGCGATCAAAGTTCTCTACCTTCCCCAAGTGTATTTGATAGGATTTGCAGCACCACGTTTCCGGTAATCATCAGGTACACGCTTCCCAACGTAGAGGTTCTTGATGTCGTCGGGTGCCTCCTCTCCAATGAAGCCGAAACGGTCTGATCCACCGTCATCCACTGCGAGACCTGGGAAGTTAGTTGCCGTATCCTCCAGCCAGTCGTGCGCAATGAATGCACCAACGATGAGGCCCTGTATGGTGGAAAGGATGACTTCAGCTTCCTTCGCCCGCGCCTTGTTGATCTTCCAGGCATACCGAGTTGCATCGTATAAGGATCGCTCAGTAGCGCTCCTATTAACGCTGATCAGCAAGGCCTTGTGCTGGAACACTGCTGGTTCAGCACAGTAGCGTTCAATGATCTCCTCGGCGTGCATAGCTCCATAGTCGCCACTGCCTGTTCCACCGGCGATGTTGGTTAGTCCTGGATACGCATCGATAAGTGCAGCCTCCACTTCGAAGGCAGTAGACATACCCATCCCGTGGCGGTGAATCACATGAGCAACCTCAAAGCCTGCCAGGCGGATCTCGCGGATCCGTTTGATCTTGTTGTCGATATTGTCCCCTTCGAGGTTCTGTTCGTCACGGATGTGGGAGAAGAGGCGGTTGCCCTGGCCCTTCCCGATATAGAAAGTCTCACCATTGCGTGGGTCGATGAGTCTGTAGACATAGGTCTTGAGTCTGCTGGCTACTTCAGTAGGAAACGAGTCTCTCTCTGGTTGCTTCATCAGAATCCTCTACGTCTTGTGTCCGCTGCATTGGTTGGGCTGTCATCTCGATGGAACTCGTACGCACCTCAGGTGCTGCTCTGTGTCAAGCCTGTTATCTCAATCTGGCTCCCATTCAACTCAGTCACGAGGATTCCATTTGGTTGACGCCGGGTCAAACTTTCTATGTTCTGCTCAACCAGGGACATCTTGATGGGATCGCCCTGAAGAGCATTGAACCACTTTTCGAGCGCTTCCCTCGTCTCAGCCGCCAGCGCTACGACATGAATGTTCACGACCGTACGGCTCTGATTAGTTGTGTCGTGAAAGGATACGCCGAACGTTTCGGGATCAACGAAGCTGAAATGTGTGTAACCAGAGTTATGCGTCTTGCCATAATTATGAGCTGCCGTGCTGCCACTGTGCAGAAGCGCATTGCGCATCTGCCATCGATCATCACCGGATACCACAGGGCTCTTGGGCATGTATGATGTACACCAGTCAACATAGCGATCTCCGACCCCCTTCTTTGTGTGCTCAAGTTCAGTTTCCAGTGTCGCGCAGACGTCCGGAAGCGCTAGGAGGATGTGCAGGAGAGCCCAGTAGCATTTGGCGTTCATACATTGCTCGATCTCTGTTATGTAGAGGGAGAAGTCATTCCTGAGTTGCTCGATGGTCCTCACGTATATCTCCCTTGTGTCCAGGTGTTTGTAGCGACGACCCGAATTTCTGTCCCGTCTGTCAGCTTAAACTGTGAGTACCAAGTTCCTGTGCGATATGCAGACCTGAAGATGTTTCCCGTATAAAACCCATCGTGATTTAGCGTGAGTGTCCATCTGAATTCCACGACTGTCAAGCGTCAGAGCTGAGTTCGTGAGCTCGGAGGAGCAGATATTCTGTATCGTATACTACCCCTGGCTGATGAAGTAATCATCATCCGTAGGTGCGATTGCAGTTCATCAAGCTGGATAGTTGGCGTTGATCATGACCACCTCGTCTACGCGGGGCACTCGGTATATTGTTATCAGCCTGAAGGCTGTTCAGAAAACGAGTGGTTCTTGAACGCTTCGGGGTTATCTCCACACGGCTCAGATGGCTATTCTCGGATATGATCGCGCTTCATTTGTAGGTTCAGTGATCAATTCAGGCTTGAGAATATTTCAAAACAGTACTTTCAAAATTCTCATGCAGTGTAGATTCTGAAAGTCCAATGAACCATGCCATATTACATAGTTATTATCAGCCCTTAAGCTTGACAATTCGGGTGACTCTGCCACAATCCTTCCATTCGTAGAATGATGTATTTGGTACGTTAAATAACCGACATGCCTCCGCTGCATTGCCGACTATACGAGCATAGTTCAGGACCTGGAGTTTCCGTCGGATTCTCTGTTCATCTCGGACTGCTTTTCGGACTTCTTCTTTCATCGCGTGTACCTCCCATGTGTACATAAGATTCTAACTGAAATACTCCGGGAGGTTCTGAAGTCAAAAATCCCCTGGTGTGTTGCTCTCATAGTCTTCAACTAGGGGATGTGCGGAGGATCTCGCCGTTGGTAGTCTCAGTGGTGGCTCTCGAAGCAGTTCTGCGATCAGGGTATCGCAGAGATCATTGTACTCAGAACAGTTAGACCTGAAGTTCTGATCGGCATTCTGTAGAAACTCCGTAACCCACTCAATGCTTCGGTCTAGCGACTCCTGCTTATCAGGGTCGTCGGGCTCCCTTGTCTTCAGATACTGGAAGTACTCAATCATCTCTTCATGTACCAGCTTGACTCGGGGCAAGTTACTCCCGTCGGAGAAATGAAGCGCCCAGGCGAGTGCATTCGTCACCATCTTGTGGACGTCTGAAGTGTCTCCCCGAAGGTCAGGATTCGCCAAGCATTTCTCTTTGAAGCGATCATACGAGACTTCGTCTATCATTAGATCCCGCAGGGTCTCCATCGAATTCCTGGGAGCCCTGTACCGCGACTTAATCACCGCCTGATACTCAAAGTAGAAGGCCTCGTCCCTCAGTTTATTATCAAGGGCATCCATGCACTTGAAGAAGTAGTTAAGACTATTGATTCGTGGTTTGAGAGCATAGATCAAGTGATTCGGGTGAGCATACTCCAAGAAAGGAACCGCTGGACCGAGGCCGAACCTCTGTCGCAACTGAGGTAGAGCAAGGGTCAGCTGCTCCAGGTTCTTTAGTTCCCATTGCTTTATACGGAACGGCGGTTTGTTCTCGGCGATATAGTGATCTAAATGGTCCTTTGCCGGATTCGAAAGGAAACCTGATGCGACAAACAGTAGTACGTCAGGCCGTAGCGCTGTAGCGGCACTAAGAGACGCAGACAATTCGCTCGCGGGAACACCCTTTTTGTGGTGCTTACACTCAACAAACCACCTCTCAGTATGGGGGTTTCCATCAACATCAGTCAGTGTTCGCGACGCTTCAATATCACGGCCTTGATCGGGTGGACTCGATTCGAGACCCGTGCCTTTCCGCCAATTGACATTTCTGAAGTCCAGTTGAACCAGGAGTTCATAGGTGAACTCCTCGAATTCGACTGGAGAAAGGTCGTCGAAGGAAATCATCAGCCCCCTTAGTCTAACACATGTTGAGAGCACGCCCCTTGCTCGCCTGAAGGAACCGGTACAGTTCCTCGAACATAGTCCTGCGCGTACCCTACAGCAGCAGCCGGGCGGCTGATAGGTTTATCGGCTTGTTACGCTCTTCAGCTAATTGGATCCGTGCAACCACCAGAGATCCGGTTCCGAGTGTGGAAGTGATTCCGAGATATTATCGACAGCCAAGCCGAGTTCGACAGCAACAGATGCGACCCAATCGATGTGAAAGTGGATATGACGATGTGGGTCCTCCATCATGTTTGTGTAGCTGACTGCATTGCCTCTAGTTGAAGTCATGGACCATGAATCAGCCTTGCGGCTCGGCCGATACTCGTGAGCGTAGCTGGAGCGAATCTCCTTATACAGGAGGCATGCATAGGAATGCTCGCGTAGGAATGAGAGCTCCAATTCGGGGAAATGTGCGAGAATATCATCATCATCTCGATCTACATCGTCTCCTGTCAAAACCCGAGCGAAGGGGTAATTCATGAACTTCTTCCCTAGAGCATCGGCAGTTGATGAATCACCACCTTCGTCATATGACCGAACCAGAAGGGGGACACTGATGAGTCCGGGCTCCTGAATCCCAGGCAGAAACCGAACCATCGCCTCTACGAATCTGGCGCGGTCCTTGCCCTCGCCAGGCCAGAGGTCTGAGGAAAGTGCACTAATTGCGGTACATAGAATGAGAATTGCCTCACCATAGGATCCTCCGCACTCTCCCTCATTCAGTTTGAGTGCAATATCAGCCTTCATCTGAGTCCAGTCTTGCCGCCAAATCATCATCGCACCACCCGAATGAGCCTAACTCTGAATAGCCTAACTATTATATCCCCCTCGGCCTCGGCGGTTCAATGGCTGTGGTTAGATGCGGACGATCCGGGGGTACAGCAGGCCCGGAGGTAGCCAGTAGCAAGAATGAACAAAGACTCTTCTACAGCTCCCTCCTACTCCTATTCCGGGATCGAGATAGTGATCTCGCTTACGAATAGACGGGCATCGGTCTGGAAATAGAATCCATGAAGCAGGAAAAGTTCTTCTTGAGGAAGGTGTTCTACAACCAGTGATGCAAGATCACTTTCAATTCTAACAACGCCATCAGATTCAGGTTCCACCACTGTTCGTAGGTAAAGAGTACCGTCCTTCTCATCTTGTTTTAGGGGTTTCTCGCCCTCGGGGAGAGGTTCATTACGGAATTCGAAAAAGATGGGACGATTTGTCTTGGTGGCTCCTAAAATAAAAAAGCAACTATTACCCGTGTATTGAAGGATTGCTGAGACTTCCTTTGCTGGATAGGCCAGAGCCAATACTGGATATGCAACGCGAAATAGTTCTTCATCTGGATCACACTGAATGGTGATTCCGTCGGTCTGCAATTCAGGATTGCTATCCCCTGTGAGAGAGCCCCTGAACGTCTCCGTGTGATATGTGAACCAACCGCCACTGTATTGCATATGATCGGTGAATACACGACCAGTTCTGCCAATAACCCCGAAATCGAATGCTAAAGCCTTCTTTCCCCTGAACTCGTCAGACGACATAACATCTAGCTCAATTCTGGTTCGTCCGTCTTTAACTACACGCATAATTGTGCCGAGAAGGAGCCTATTCTTGGTATCTGGAGGATTACCAACTAGTGATTCATAAACCTCAGCAATTTGAGTTTGATGACTTGTGTTGTCCAATAATTCCTCTAAATGGGAAATCTTTTCAATCTTGGCGTATAGCCGAATCTCGTCAATGAAGTCGTAGATTTCCTTGTTTGAGAGCGTTTCCCCATACCCTTTGAAGAATTTATCTAGCGTCGCCAAATTCACATCTTCACTCATCTGCATCCATCGTTGTTCCATCGCAATAAGTTCTTGAATGCGGTCAAATGATAATTGGTGACCATGTAGACCTTCGCTTTCTGCGGCAAATAAGTTCTTACTCTCATCTGAAGGCTTGAAGTCGGTAGAAGGCTTGTAAATTAAGTCGTGTGAAGACTCGGCCCATGCGTGTTGAAGTAGCGTTCTAATCTGGATTTCACACCTGACTGACTCGGTAATACTCCCAGTTGGTTCAGGTAGCTTTATGTCCACAATAATTGGGACATTTATGCTCTTATAACCATCGCCTTTTACCTCTTCAAATATATAATCCTTGAGTGGCCCATTATATACAAACAATTCTTCTTTTACTAAAGCGTCCAAGTTGTCTTTTATTTTCTTCACTTGCCACAGGTAGAAACAGAGCAACCTTATGCCCGCAAAATCCTTCATTTCTATAAATAATTCATCTCTACTCAATCCATCACTGGCGGCCTTCATAGCTACTTCATACAATCCTTTTTTGCGATCTTGAATATCCATAATATCGACGAGAGGTTTCTGAGTATTAAAGAGCTTTCCGACAAAGTGCGTAAGTGGGAGTTTCAGCTGTTGCACAGCGTGGTGATAATAATCTGATTGCTTCATATAATCATCGAGTAGATCAGAATCTATTCCCTTCGCTATATTTCCGTCGGACATAATAATCCCCCCCATGCAGGTAAACACTAAACTCCCAGCATATTACCCACCATAACACTAGTCTAGCATGACTCCACCTTTTCCCGGCTGGCCCGGGACCTTCCGAAGGACCTACATCATGGCGCAGATCGACGGGTTCGACTCGCCTCGCGAGCACTACATACAGACGGACCTCTCCGCCCGGGCCGTGGCTCAGAAGTGGTCCGCGCTACCCGGATGTTCGGAGTCTGCGCTCTATCGTCACTCCACAAGGGAGGACTGGAAGCGGCTCCGTGAGGATTACCGAGAGAATCTGCGTGAGAAAACCGCCGAGAAACGGGCGGAGAATATCGCTGACGAAGAAGAAGGGGTCCGCAGGGAGTGTCACAGAGTAGCGAATCGCTAGGTTCATCGAATAGAGACTTTTTCGGTGGAGACCAAGTGGGGCCTGAAGACTGGGCCCGGTTCAATCGACAAAGGAAATCAACTCCTCTATGTTGCTTGCACCAGAGCCCGCGATCATCTTCTGGTAACGGGTGTTGAACCAGCTTCAGAGTTTCTGGATGACCTGGAGAGGTAGTAGGTAAGACCTGTAGTTCAGTGCAACCCCACACGGAGAATACCCATCGCCTTACATCGGAACACCACTTCGAGTATCAATACTTACACATTTTGGGTAAGTATGTGTGCAAGTATCGTGTACTTACCCACGTCCGAAAACCCAATGAATACAAGGGTTTAGGCCGATTCTGGTGCTCAATAATGTGTGCAAGTAAATGTGTAGGTATGTTCCATTCGACTACAAATACATCCATGACAAGGCTTCCGCATTGGAGATGTGCTTCACCTGTGCAACCAATGTGATACCATGACCGCGACCAGGTTCACACCCCCCCGAACAGCACCAACGAGTGTCTCTGTCAACCATTAGAGACGGTTGAGCTTCGTTATCGGAAGGGCAGAAGGGGCACTCACAGACGAGTGAACGTGCGGTGTCATCCCTGACAATATGGATACCGAGCTCCGTAAGAATATCACGATTCCCGTTCCATGTTGGAACATCCCAGCAGTGCTCTAAGATCTCCTCCCAATCCACAGCTTCGAAATGCTTCCGACCCTCCACTGTGAGGGAGTAGTCGCGCTGTCTTCCTGCTGGTCTCTTTTCCACCAGCCCAATCTTGATAAGACCACGTAGATTCCTGGAAACTGTCTCGCACTTCATTCCCAGAGCCTTCCGGAGATCTTCCGACGTTACTGGGGTATCAGGATCGTACGGTCGAGCATACTCATCCAGCTCACCCAGGAGTTTTACGATCCTCTTCTTTGGCTTTGAGAGACCACTCAATGCCCAAACCATGCGTCTTTGAGGCAGATATAGTTTCTCTGGTCTCGGTTCTTTCCAGCTGGCATCCTGGAAATAGTTCACCTTTGGTTCCTCTCATTCGGTACTTTGGTCTGGTGGATTATCTGTGTTCCCACTCCTGTATATAGTCTTGGTATAGAGAATAGGTGAAAGTATGAAACAATCATTCCCATCTGGGAGGTGCTCGGTGGAGGAGGGGATGGTTGAAAATGGAGTAGGTACATGTGTTTCTCAGCGATGGTCCTGGATGAAATCTCTTATCCAGGCCAAGGCTTCGGAGTTTGAGATATCCTTCAGGTTAGCTACCAGAGTTGTACCGTTCCCCTTCCCAGGATCGCACCCACCGAAACAAATCCACTGTGTGTTGTGAGGGCTCACGGATAGAGAGGGTTGGTAGGAGTTATCGGAAGGGCAGAAGGGACAGAAGTACATGAGATCGTCGGTGTTGCTCTCTCTGGCAAACTCAATACCAAGCTCTTCGAGCATATCGGGGACATCGACTATTTGGAGTGGATCAGACCGCTGTCGTCGTTGCTCTCGTCTGGCCTCCCATTCTTTCTCGAAGGCTATTATGTGTCTCTTCCCTTCTTCAGTAAGCACATAACCACGTTTTCTCCCGACTATTCGTTTTTCCACAAGACCACGACTGGTTAGTGCTCGCATGTTCCAGGTTAGTGCGGCGTCTTTCAATCCGGTGTCTTCTACCAGAATGCGGGCTGTGATAGTAGCTGGCGGATTCACGCGGGTTACTGGATCAAGCTCATACAAACGCTCCACGATCTTGCGCTTGGACTTCCCCAAATCGGACCATGCAGTAATCGTCAGATGTTTCCGGTCCACGTGTACACCCCCCTCGCAACAACCGCTATATGCCCCTGAGAGCTCCTCAGATGCGCCCCTACGGCGATATCATCCCAACGGAGAGGTTTGATATGCGGGAATAATTATCGGACCTTACGCGCGATCTGAGCGTCTTGTGACGGAAGATACTCCCGGCTTTGGATGTTCGCAACAGCATTCGCTTCACCTGTAACGCTTCATATTATCCCGATTACGGAGCATCCATGGTATCTATAAGCATCACGAGTTCAAAATAACTACCTATTGACGTGGGGTAGTAGATGATGTATGTTCACATGGGTACTGCTTATCTTGAGTGAGCAGTAAGGAGGGCATAATGGTACAAGAATTGGGGGCCGATCCCAAACTATGGCTTACGAACACGGCCAAGATGGTGGGATTCAGCCCTGGAACAGTGCAGAAGTACGTTGCGGATGGACTTGTCAGGGAGATGCAACCTGCGGCCGTGCAACGGGGGAGAAACATCTTCGGGAAGCAATCTTTGGTTCAACTACTGCTGGCGAAGTCCTTGGTTGAATCGGGAATGGACAGGGGAGAGATAGTGAAGTTTATGAAGTGGTTCGATAAAGCACGAGCAAGCGTGTGGGTGTATCCGAAGGTTCCCACCGGCTACGAATGGCGAGGAGGCAATCCGGATGAAGTTGAAAACTATCTTCATTCGTACGACATAAAGTTCGATCCACTACCTCCAGTGGATACAGCTGATACACGATGGATGAGAGGGGAAGGGTATCCTCGCCCGCCCTCAAAAAATGAGGAGTGGCCACGGTACTGGTCGGAGATGAAACAACTACTCACTGTGGATCAGTACAGAAAGGGGGGAGCATCTGCGTATATGGTTCTCTTCCCTAAAAGTATGGTTCATTCGCATGCTCGGCACGCCTCATACGTTCGAAAGTGGTGTTCAAAAGTCGTCGGGTACTCAGCCTTGGAACCTCTTGTCATGGGGGGAGAGCACGACACTATCACTCTGCACTTCGTTGATTTAGCACCGTTAAAATCCAAAGTTGGTGGGGTGATACTTAATCCTCCTGAGGAGGTGAAGCAATCAATTGGAGAGTCGGGCGGTAGTGATATGAACCAACAAAACAGGAAAGTTGGTCAAGATTCCACCGGACAGACAAGATAATCCAATGGCGGCATTGGAGATACTGAGTCGATCCGAGTGGTGGCTTTTTGGAATGCTCTGGCACCTGCTACCAGGCTCGACGTACTCGAAGAAAGTTCGTGATCTTCTTTGGTCAATGGAACAGCTTCAAGCGGCACTGGAAGACGAGTTCAAGACCTCTTGTCGGCGGCACCTGGATGACGGACCGGAGTGAGGATGTGGGATTGCCAGGGTAGCATCCAGGTAGCCGCTGATGGGGGAACAGTGTAATGCGTTACTGCGGATCAACACGAAGAGGATCTCGTGCCCCATACTCTGGGAGGCTGAATTACCGAGGATAGGGTCTATTAACACGGACACAGGACAACATGTCCAATGTACAGCGGTCGCAGAACGGGTGCATCTTGTTGAGTATCAACGGCATACTGTGGTGAGAGCCTCTTCGAGGATGGCAGTTACGAACATATTCTGAACACCAGCCCATTATTTGAGGGTTGGAAGGCAGCAGGAGTTGATGCACGCAGGCAGGAATTGACGGCATAGACTGGGAGTAACTGGGAAAGACTGGGAGTATCGATTTCAGCTATTTCGGCTGAAATAGACACGTCATCAGGGTCGGGATGTCTATAAGCACTGGTAGGAGGGCATAGGTCGGATAGAACCAAACTAAGGAGGAGTAGGATGGAAAATGGTAAAGACCCTCACGACCAGGGGCTGCTCAATGTCGCCCAAGCTGCGGCCTTCCTCGGAATGTGTGAGTCAACCGTGAGGACCTGGGCCCACGCTGGGCGTTTAGCCTTCGTCAAGTTCGGTGAAAGTCGCGGCAAAGGGGCAATCAGGTTCCGCATTGAGGACCTTGAGAAGTTCGTCATGGATAACCTCGTCCCGACACACTGATGATGGGGTAGGGGGATCGGAGGGAAGAATGTCGTGGGAGACTGTAGAGCGTGGGATACGCCGTTATAAACAGAAGAACGGCGACGTTTCCTATTATGTGGATGCCACGTACAAACGTAGGAGGCTCGGTCCCAAACGTACTGGACCAACGTTGGCGTTGGCGCGAGAGGCTCGCATAGAACTCCTCAGTCAAGCCGCCCATGAAGAGACCTTCCCCGAACTTCGCAAGCGTCCACAACGCATCCGACTGACAGAATTCATTCAAAGGTATAACGACGAATACCTGAAAGAGAAGGCCTCAAGAAGCTGGCATATCGAGAAGGGCAGGGTCAAACGAATCCAAGAAATAATGGGTGACCCCTTTATCGATGAGATTTCGGTCGCTGATGTTGAGCACCTATTACGAGAGTTTCGACGAAGGAAGCTTAGTAACGCGACATTGAATCGTTACCGTTCCCGGCTGAGTAGTATGCTTAACCAAGCTATCAAGTGGGATTATCTGGAGGTCAACCCTGTAGAACGAGTTAAACGGTTTCATGAGGAAAAACTTGGAGATCGATATCTGGAGCCTGATGAGTATACAGCATTGCTGGAAGCTTGTGAGGAGCCTCTTAAGAGTCTGGTGATCTTGGCAGTGAATACTGGAATGCGTAGAAATGAACTTATGACGCTGCGGTGGGATGATGTGGATCTGTCAGCAGGTCTCATCACGGTCCGGCCAGAGATTAGTAAGACCAAGGAAGGGCGCTCTATCCCCATTAATGAGGACGTACGAGCTGTGCTGAATGAGCTTCAACTCCAGCAGAATGACTGCGTAGTGCCTTGTGCAAGCTTTCCCAGAAGACAGTGGGTGAGAGCGGTATCCGATCTAGGTTGGGACAAGACCGGAGTCAGGCGTCTTCGTCGTTGGCGTTTTCACGATCTTCGTCATGCTTGTGCATCTATGATGGTCGCAATGAATGTGCCGTTGTACACAATCGCGAAGGTCTTGGGACATAAGGACATCAAGACCACACAGCGATATGCTCACATTAATAAGGATTCAATGTTTGAAGCAGTAGCTACGATCTCAACCGGATTCAAAAAAGTTCGTAATGGTTCCATAACGCTGGATACAGTTACGAACACCGCTGAGTAGCACCCTCGTAAACGCTTTCCTGACCTTGGTTCCGTACACCTTGAACCTTGAATTTCGAAACCAAGAATTTAATCAATCAGAATGATTGTGTTTACTACCCTATAAATTCAGCGATTGAATCACTGATGTAAATCGTTCTCATCCATCACTTGAAGATCACGATTGGCTCAAATGAGACCTGGATATAATTGATAACGGGAGTGCTTGTGTTCTACTCTGGCTGGAAGCTATTGAATTGCTAACCAGACGAGGAGAAGAGAGTGATGAGAAGGCTCTATCTGTCCAGGAAGCACATCATAAGCAGAATAACACAGGCTAATATGAAAATTATCGGAAGAGTGGTGATCAATTTGGAATCAGGAACTTATGGGCAGTACTTCTTTGATACGGAAGCGCTCTCTGATACTGGAATACCCTCTGAAATGGATGAATCTAAGTTGAAAGCAACTCTCGAAGAAAAGGGAGATGGCAAGTGGAGAGAAATTTCTAAGGACTTTTTTGAACTAGATGACGATGAGCAGATTTGGGGCTCTATTGTGGACTGGATGATCGGGCATGGCATCGAAGCAAAAGAGTGCATCAAGGTTAGACCTTTTACCGCGACAGATGAAGAGAGGTTGATATCTGGGGGAACAACAGACAGACCTGAACTTGGACTCGTTATTCGAGAACTCGAAGACAATAGTTTTGAAGCCAGCATCCAAGGCGGTGTGAAAGATATAGAGAACAGAGATTCGAGATTGAAGCAAACATTTTCCAATGAGGATCAAGCTATAGTAGAAGTGGAAGCTGAGAAATACCTGCAGGCTGAGTTTAAAGAAGTGGACTGGATAGATAATGTAACTTGGCCAAGAAGCCTGAGTTTAAGCAATAATCCAAATATATAGAGAAGAAAGTAGGCTGTGGGAAATGAGGGATAGAATCCTCGAAAAGGCGTATTACATATTATAGCACTAACTTTCCGACAGTAATGGTTACTAAGAGGTTTACATTCATGATCAGACAACCCTGATACTGGGAAGCGAAGTGACATGAAAACAAAAGATGAATACATGGAAGCAATGCAAAATTGGGAAAAGAAGGTGCAGAACGAGGACATCCGATGTTCACGATGTGGTCATCGCATTCCATACGGGGAACAAGATAGCTACTATGAGCGAGGTCTATGTGCGGCCTGTGCAAGCGTTTTTGATAAGGACGACTAATAGCGGCACAAGTTATTGCTGGGCTTGATGAGATGGAGTGCAAGCTGTGAATATTTCGGAAATTGAGTTCCCTGACAGGTTTAAAGAAGATATTCGAAACGATAACCTAGTTATTTTTGCTGGATCAGGTGTTTCAATGGGGGCACCTTCAAATCATCCTGACTTTAAGGAATTGGCTCGCCAAGTTGCATCTCCATCTTATCCCAGGCTGGCAAATGAACTAGATGATCAGTATTTAGGACGAGTGCAGCAATCAGGTGTTAGAGTCCACAAACGAGTGCGAGAAATCCTATCAAACGAGTCATCTCTTCCGACCGAATTACATAAACATCTCTTGCGATGGTTCCCAAACGCCTCCTCAGTTCGAATAGTGACAACCAATTATGACTCACATTTCACTACAGCAAGCCGAGAATTATTCGAGACACCCGTTGAAGTGTTCTACGCTCCGGCCCTTCCATTGGGAAATGATTTTACAGGTATTGTTCATCTGCATGGTGGAGTGGAGAAGGAGGAAGATAGTCTTATAATCACCGATGGTGATTTTGGAAGAGCATACCTTACTGAAGGCTGGGCCAGTCGGTTTCTCCTCGATATGCACTTACAGTATACTGTTGTTTATATTGGATATAGCTACTCTGATACTGTAATGAGATATCTTTCTAGGGGGCTTCCTCACCAGGAAATCATTACGCGGTATATTTTCACAGATAGACCTCATGCTCGATGGAATTATTTGGGCATACAACCTATTGAGTTCCCAGAGTCTGACTATAATCTGCTCGAAGAGGCTGTTGGAAAATGGGCTCATTACCTCAGAATGGGGACCTTAGATCATGAAACACGTATTAAACAGATAGTTTCACTACCTCCTGTCCTGCACTCAGAAGACACAAGTTATATCGCACAAGCGATTAGTGATCCCGATACTACCCATCTCTTTACTAAACACACAAGGTCATCAGAATGGCTTGACTGGATTGAAAGCAATAGACTACTAGAAAAACTGTTTCAGACTCAATATGTACCAGAAAAAGTTGAGATTGATTTAGCGTATTGGTTCTCTAGTAATTTCGTGACAGACAATACTGCTGGATTAAATGTTGCTCAGAACCATGAGGGAAAGCTGTGTCACTCTCTCTGGCACCTCATTGCCCGAGAGCTTTCTGTAAACATTGGCTCAATCGATCCACAGCTATTGGCAGCATGGATTAATGTCCTTCTCAATTCAATTACGCCTGAAATGAATGCAGATGCATTAGAATACCTGCTTGATGGTTGCCGCTATCCAGAAGACTCACTGGTTGCTATTCAATTGTTCAGCTTCTTGAGTCAACCCAGCCTCATCCTTGGACAGAGGTTCTATACAATCAGCGTGGATGGCCTCAAAGGAATATCATTCAATATTGAAATGAGAGGCGATGTACACTCCATGTCACGTTCTTGGATTTCCTATTTCCGACCCAATATTGAACACCTAGGACCGTTCTTAGAGCCAGTTATTGTCTCAAACCTCCAATCTGCCCATATGATGCTCCGGTCAGTGGGTAGAGCTACAGAAACCACCGACTCATATAGTTATCTAAGAGATACCATCAAAGGTCGGGAAAAGGGGCAACCGCGAGATATGGATGTTCTTGTTGATGCTGCCCGTGACCTTCTTGATTGGATACTCAAGTGCGAACCAGATAGAGCAATCCATGTCATTGAGGGGTGGTTCAATCAGCAGATCCCGATTTTAAAGAGATTGGCAATATATGGAATCACCAACTTAGAATCACAGACTTCAAATCAGACACTTCATTGGATACTCGACAGGAATCTTTTATTCGCATATGGGCTGAAGGCAGAATTGTTCCAGGCTTTGAAAGAACACTTTCCGAATTCAGATGAAGAGGTTCAAAAACTTGTCCTTAAAGAGGTTGAACAGATAGAAATTGAGAGAGGGATCGATGGTGAAGAGAACACTCCAAGTGATTACGAGGTCTATAATCTGCTGTATTGGCTTAGTATAATTGCCCCCGAGAGCAACTTAGCAAAAAAGGCGCTTGAATCCTTCCTTGACGCTCATTCTGAAAGAGAGTTTGAACCACGTGATCGCCCCGATCTTAGTTTTCATGTTGGATCTAGTTATCAACCCGATGAAAGCCCGTACAATGTCGAGCAATTACTTAGTAAGGATCCAGCGGATCCAGAATTCATTAAGTGGCTATTAGACTATGAAGGGGAAGGTGATTGGGGCCCGAATCGATCGGGTCTAATAGTTAATATCACTGAGTGTGTTATCAAGAATCCCCAGTGGAGCTGGGCTTTAGTATCTCAACTCGTCAAAACCGATAGTTGGGAGTCTGATATATGGAAGGGCATTTATCGTGGTTGGCAAAGATGTGCGAATCGCCAAGAACAACACGAAGTGATTAATTTCCTAATAGAACACGCTGAAACCATCTCCTATTTGGATCATTGCCCAGAAATCTTAGTTGAATGGCTTAGAAAGCCAGGAAAAGATCCAATTGAAGGCGTGCTAAACAAGATGGAGGTTTTTGCTGCAAAGATACGAACATCTATTTCTTCACAAGATATCTCCTCCCCAAATGACAATGCCTGGCTTGGTGATGCCATTAATGATCCCGCTGGAAAACTAGCTGAGTTTTGGACTCGTGCATTATTCCAAAGACGTCATTTAGCAGGAGATGATTGGTCAGGTTTACCAGAAGAATACCAATTACAATTGCAAAATCTACTCGCTGACAATCAAGAGGCTGCACAATACAGCAAGATCATTTTTGTCAGTCAGCTTCATATGTTTTTCGCTCTTGATGCCGAATGGACTAGAACACACTTGATACCATTATTGGATTGGTCAAATCCACAGCAGGCAATCCAGGTTTGGGACGGGTATCTATTCGGGGGACAATGGAATAATGAGATGTTACCTGATCTGTTCCAACATTTCATGGCGAGCTTTGAACATTTAGATAATGAATTATCAGAACATGGGAATCGAATGGCTCAATATGTGGCCGCTATATGTGTGTTTGGGGCAATTCAACCAATAGCAGATAGATGGATATTGAAATATATGCAGAACACAAAGGAGGAGAATCGAATCATATGGAGCCATGAAATCAGCACCTTTATTCAGCAACTTGATGAAAATGCAGTAATTCTCCTTTGGGAGGAATGGTTAAGAGAATACTGGGCTAATAGAATCGACGGAATCCCCGTACCAATCACATCGAAGGAAGTATCGAGTATGGTAGATTGGATTCTGCCTTTATCTCCAGTTTATGGAGAAATTGTTGACTTGATATGCGGAAGCCCAGCACCGGATCTCACGCATACATTCCTTTTTAAAAATCTGGAGAAAGAAAACCTCTGCTCACGCCATCCCGAACCAACTGCTAAACTGCTCCTCTTTCTCCTTCCCAGTCTCGGCTACGCAGCATGGCATTGCTCAGAATTAGAATCGCTCATTCGCACAGTGATTGAGTCTGGTGATGTGCAGAAATCGATCTTGATTGAATTATGCAATGAATTAGCAAGATTGAATTGTGATGGGGCGGAAGCGTTGAGAAAATTGTCAGAATAGATCGTATTTAATAATCAGTAGATCACTAATTTTTCTTCAGTAGTACTCCCAGTAATTCATTAATTATTAACATTCAGGAAGCAATGATGTAGACGCTGATTGTGCCTTGAAATAGCCCTTCCTCTGAAATAACACTTGATTAATAAACCTCACATCTAAAGTAACCATTTTGCGTATTCCGGCCATGCCGACCACCCATTCCGATTGATGCCGACCACCCATTCCGGACCATGCCGACCACCCCTGGGGCGGTGGGGATGGTTCCAGGATCCTGCCTGTAAGAGCGCGTAGTCAACCTGTCCGAGATACACACCTTTCTGCTTCGGAACCCTGTGTCCGAAGGAGGAAGAGATGGCACAAGCGAGGTTGTCTATGCGCAAGATCCGCCAGATGCTGCGACTGAGATGGGAGGTGGGGCTCAGTGCCCGCAAGGTTGCTCAGAGCCTGTCTGTGAGCCACACCACGGTCCTGGAATGCGAGGCCCGGGCCCGCCGGAAAGGGCTGACATGGCCCCTGGAGGAGAAAATCGATGATGCGGAGCTGGAACGGCTTCTGTATCCGCCATCTGAGCCCCGATCTCTCGTCAGGCCGATACCGGACTGGGCCGAAGTGTGG
>SDBT01002719.1_pt1 | contig 31044 bp, 53 predicted proteins | sample 2277101 | NCBI WGS metagenome assembly SDBT01 (sample SAMN10404973, study PRJNA504765) | marine sediment metagenome | isolation source: marine sediment core GS10_PC15, 103 cmbsf | place: Arctic Ocean: Southern Knipovich Ridge | collected 2010 | reverse complement strand
CTGCGCGACGGTCGCCAATTGCGGGAAGTCTGTTTCGATCCCGGTCACAACGCGACGCAATGGGCGGGACATTTGGAGGACGAAGGGCTGGAAATGGTTGAGGTACGCCCGACCGTGCTGAATTTTAGCGAGCCGCTGAAATGGTGGGAGGCGCTCGTAAAAGACGGCCGCTTTCACCATGACGGCAACGAAATAATGACTTGGATGGTTTCGAATGTTGTGGTCAAGCAAGATTTCAAAGACAATATCTACCCAAGGAAGGAACGCGTCGAAAATAAGATCGACGGCCCGGTGGCAATTTGCCTTGGCATGAATCGCTTGCTGGCCGACGAAAACTTAGCGAGCGACCCAACGGTGATGGTCGTATGATCCGCGACGCAATGCTTCTGGTCGGTTTCGCGGCGATATGCTACGGACTGACAATTCGCTTCGGCTTCGATGTCGCCTGTATAATCGGCGGCGCGATCATGCTGACTCTGGCGGTCATTGGAGCAATTCAAAAATGATACTGGATCGATTATTCGAACGGCGCGCATCGCTGGAAAACCCATCAACGTCCCTGTCCGATCCGGCGAACTGGTTGTTCAATGCATTCGGGGCGCAACCGACCACCGCTAACATTGTCGTGACCGAGCGCAACGCGACGCAAATCACCGCGTTTTGGTCTGCCATCAACACGATTGCCGACACGCTTGCCGAATTGCCGATCAAACTGATTCAAAACCTCGACGACGGGGCGCAAAAGGCCGTCCGAGGACACCCGGCGCTGCAACGAATTAAAATGTCTCCCAATTCGTTTATGTCGGCGGTCGTTTTGAGGTCAACAGTTCAAGCGCATGTGTTGACGTGGGGCAATGGATACATCTGGATTCGCCGGAATGCGATGCAAGAACCGATGGAACTTTGGCCGTTGCAACCGTCCGACACGCTCCCAATCGTCAAAGCGGATGGCACGCTGGTTTTCAGAACACGATTCCGATTCGACAACACAACGCTAAGTCCGCAGCAAGAAATTCCCGCGTCAGAAGTGCTACATATTCCGGCGTTGTCGCGCAACGGCATCATTGGCATGTCGGTCATTGGCGAACAGCGCGAAATGCTCGGCGCAACACTGGCCGCGCAACGTTTCGGGTCGCGATTTTTCGCGAACGGCGCTCACGCCGGCGGGTTGTTATCGTTCCCCGGCAAAATAAACGACCCGGACAAGATTCGCTCGCAGATTGAAAAGAAAACTGGCGGCGAAAACGCGCATCGACTTTTGGTGTTGGATGGCGACGCGAAATACCAGCAATTCGCCGTGCCGCCCGAAGATGCTCAGTTTTTGCAGACACGCGAATTCGAAGTGGACGAAATCGGTCGTATGTTCCGGTTGCCGCTGCACTTTTTGAACAAAATGGGCCAAGCGACGTTCAACAACTTGGAAATGATGGGAACGCACTTCGTTCAATTCACAATGATGCCGTGGATCGTCCGTTGGGAACAGGAATTGACGCGCAAGCTGCTGACGCCGGACGAAATAGCGGAAGGGTTCGTTTTCAAATTCAACGTTGCCGCGTTGATTCGTGGCGACATCAAAACGCGTTCCGAAGTCCATGCGAAAGGAATTCAGAACGGATGGGTGACGCGCAACGAAGTTCGCGCATTTGAGGACATGAATCCGCTGGAAGGGTTGGACGATCCGCTGGTGCCGCTAAATCTGAAAGTGGTGGGCGAAGAACCGGCCACAAATGGCGCAACCGATGATTCTGCCGCCGCAAATGACGACGACGACGCGGCAAATGATTCTGACGACGAAAACGGCGACGAACGCATGTTTTTACTCGCCAAAACCGCCGCCGAACGGTGTGCGAACAAAGAAGCGATCCAATTGCGCCGAATTTTCGCAAAATCGACGAATGACGCCGAATTAGCGGAATTGCTGGAAACTTTCTATAATTCGCATCGCAAAATGGTCAAATCCAATTTGGCGCTGACCGAGGAAGCCGCAGAACGATATTGCATCGACCACGGATTGGAAATTTTCGATTCGCGCAACACGGACGAGTTCGAAAACGTTTTGATTCGATGGCAGACGGAAGGTGCCGCGGAAATAGCCGGAAACATATTGCAGAGGACAAAGAAATGAAAAATTCAATGCCGCACGGTTACGAGTGCCGGAATTACAACAGCAAAGTCGAAATTCGACAAAGCGACGATGGCGCGGCGACTTTGGTCGGTCTTGCCGCCGTTTTCGAATCGTTGAGCGAAAATCTCGGCGGCTTTCGCGAGCAAATCATGCCGGGCGCGTTTGACGACGCCGACATGTCCGACGTTCGCGGTTTGTTCAATCACGACGCCAATTTCGTGTTAGGTCGAACAACTAGCGAAACGCTGGAACTGGAAATCACCAGCAAAGGTTTGCGGTTCGAAATCGAATTGCCCGACACCCAAACGATTCGGGATTTGGTTTTAGCGCCGATTCAACGCGGCGATGTTGACCAAGCGAGTTTCGGTTTCATTGTCGCGCCGGGTGGCGCGTCTTTCGACGAAAACGAAGATGGCGTGTTGATTCGAACCATAACCAAATTCATGCGGATTTTTGACGTGTCTCCGGTTACATTCCCGGCGTTCCAAGCAACGTCGGTTGGCGAAGCGAGTTTTCGCGCATATCAAGACGAATGCGACGTGCTTGCCGCCGATTTGGAAGTGGAGAAAATGGATCGCGACGCTTTTTTGCGTCGAACAGAATTTCCCGGTTTGTAGCCTATGCTGCAATGCAAAATGACCGGACGCCTATGCGACTGATTTTTGCACCAACAAACTTTTGAGGAATTGAAAATGAAACAACTCAAAGAACGGCTGGGCGTGATCGCCAAAGAAATGCGCGACATGCACAAAACAGCCGAAACGGAAGATCGTGGTTTCACCGCCGAGGAACGAACGGCGTGGGACGCGTTGCTTGTCGATTATGAAAGCGTGGAAAAACGCATCGAAGATGCTCAGCGCATTCACACGATGGAAACGTCGTCGGTCGGCCAGCTCGACGGCGGGCTTCCCGATTTGACGGCACACGACACCGACGACGACAACGGCGAACCCGAAGTCAAAACGTTGGCCGAAGGCCGGGCGCTGGAATCCTACAATGACGCTTACAACGTTTATTTGAAGGAAGGTTCGGGCGGATTGAAACCGGAACAGCGCGAATTGCTGAACCGATTCCAAGCGGAAATGGAAACGCGTGCGCAAGGCGTCGGCACAGACGCAGCGGGCGGGTTCACGGTGCCGGAAGGTTTTGCGGGATTTATCACCGAAACCATGAAGGATTTTTCGGGGCTGTTGGCCGCGTCGAATCCGGCTGGTAGCGGTGGGCCGATGCTGCTCAGAACGGCGAGTGGCAACACCATTCCATATCCGACCAACGACGACACGGCAAACGCCGGTGCCATTCTCGATGAAAACACGCAAGTCGGTGAGCAAGATTTCGTGTTCGGCGCTCGCAACCTGTCAGCGTTCATGTATACGTCGCTGCTGGTTCGCGTTTCGTTGCAACTGCTCCAAGATGAGGCTGTGAATTTGCAGGCTTACATCGGCACGATGCTCGGCAAAAGAATTGGCCGTGCGTTGTCGCCGCATTTTGCGACTGGTGCTGGTACAACCGAACCGACCGGACTTGTCACCGCTGCGACCGATGCGGCAGTTGATATTTCGGCTGGCGCGGGTGTCACGTTCGACAATCTGGTGGACTTTGAGCACGCGCTCGATCCCGCCTACCGTCGGCGCGGCGCAAGTTGGGTGTTCAACGACAACACATTGCGCGACCTGAAAAAACTGGTCGATGGCAATGCGCGTCCGTTGTGGCTGCCAGCATCACTCGGCAGCATCGCGGATACGTTGTCGCGTCCAACGCTGAATGGGTACAACTACATCATCGATCAAGGCATGGATGATATAGCCATCGGCGACCGACCGATTGCATTCGGTGACCTGTCGGAGTTCATCATTCGCGAAGTTCTCGGAATAAATCTTTTCCGATTCAACGAGCGATACATGGACTTTTTGCAGATTGGTTTCTTAGCGTTTGCGCGTTTCGATTCCAACCTGATTGACACGTCAGCGGTTGTGACGGACATCACCGTAGCGTAAAGCTGCGGCAGGAACGGGGGCGGCGGCACCTTGAATTTGTCTTTCGGGACGAGTTTGCCTTTTTCGTGTCGGGTGTTGTCGCCCTTTTTTTGGAGTAAGTCATGGGTCAACGAGTAAAAGTAAAATTTCTGAAAAATTACATCGCCACCGTTGGCGCGGGGATTGCGGGTCAAAAAGATTCGTACAAGGTGCTGCCAATGAGCGATCAATTGGAATCGTTGATTAAAGACGGCACGTTGGAATTGTGCAGCGATACGCCAGCATCAACACGCGAAACGGCGACCATCGCAGCGCCCGAAACAGCGGGCAAATCCAAAGTGAAAAAGAAGTCGAAACCTAGCGAGTAGCCATGTCCATTACAGCGTTGCAAATCGTGACGCCGCCAGCAACGTTGCCGGTGTCATTGACCGAAGCGAAACGGCATTTGCGTGTCACAAGTAGCGCGGAAGATGCTCACATTAACGATTTGTTGAGCGGTGCCATCGCATGGGCCGAGAGGGAATCGCGGCGACGATTCATTACGCAAACGGTCACGTTGTCGATGGATCGGTTTCCACGACGCGGCGAATTCGTGTTTGCGTTCGGGCATAACTTCGAAAACTTTGATTTCAGGCGAACGCTTGATTTTGGCAGAGCATTCGATGCGCGTTCGCGTGATCGATTCATGTTTTTGCCGGGTGGCGTCACGACAGCGGTGGACGAAATTCGCTACATCGACGAAACCGGAGCGCCGCAAGTGCTGACCGGGCCGACATCGGCAGCGCCGGGAACTGACTATCAGGAAGATTTGAGCGACGACGAAGGCGCGTTCGTAATGCCGCCGGATGATAATGTTTGGCCGGGTACGGATTTGGGCGTCGTCAATGCCGTGGTGGTTCAATTCCAAGTCGGGTATTCGGATGATCCCGCCGACGTGCCAGCCGACATCAAAGCCGCGATCAAATTTCGAATTGGCGATTTGTTCGTCATTCGCGATTCGTCAACGAAAAATCCGATTGGCAGGACGGCATCTGATTTGCTCGAGCAGCACCGGATTCAAATGTTCTAATGGAAACGCCAATTTCAGAAATGCGGGAATCGGTCGCGATTTTGGAACCGCGCACCCTGATCGACGATGCTGGCGGGCAGGATACCGTATACGACGAGACAGACCCCATATTCGTGTCTGTGCGCTCCCTTACGTCGACTGAGGCGACGCAATTCGCACAGGTGAACGCAGACATCAGTCACATCATTTTCGGTCACTACCACGATCTCTGTGACATCAGCGCCGACGCACGAATTCGATGGTTGGAATTCGGCATCGATTTCGACATTTCGGGATCACCGATCAATGACCCAAGCCGGGCGTTCACAAAATTGACGGCGATTAGGCGTTTCAATGGCTGAGGGATTTATCAAACTGGAAGGGCTGCAAGCACTCGACGCGAAATTGGCGGCGATGGATAAGAAAACCGGATTCAAAACGTTGCGGTCGGCATTGAATGAAGCGAGCAAACCAATGTTTTTGCTGGCTAAGTCAAACGCGGCAGCAACCGGCGTTCGTGGCTTCGATGCCGGCGCTACCGCAGCGGCGATGGGTCGTTGGACGAAAAAAATCAAAGACAATCGAACGGTGTTATTTCTCGGCCCGAAAAACAAAGCAAAAAAGGCGCTCAACCTGTGGAATGCAAAACACGGCACGAAAGCAACGCGGCTGAATCACTTTCATTTGGTCGAATTCGGATCTGTGAAAGGGCCGGGGCAACCGTTCCTGCGACCGGCGTTTGAAGCAACGGTGGCGACAACGGCGCGGAATTTCGGCAAGGTTTTAGCGCGTCAAATCGAAAAGGCGGCTGGCCGTGCTTCATAGCGACCTGTATGCGTTCCTGAAAGACACGAAGCAAATCGCTGATTTGGTTGACAGTCGCATTTATCACGAATGGATGCCGCAAGACACCGACGAATGGCCGACAATGGTATTTTTTCAGGTGTCTGTGACCGAGCAAGCGCAAGAAATGTGTCCGGAGGAATCGACGCGATTGGATTCGTCCAATTATCAGTTCGATATTTACGGGCGCAAATCGAAACAGGTGACCGAAGCCGCTGACACGTTCGATTCCGTGTTTCGAAATTTTGTGGGTACAATGGGCGCGACCCGAATTCAGCAAATCGTACTGGGCAATATCAGCCACCTCGGTGAAATTGTTGGCGACAAAATGGTGCGGCGAGTTAGTTTGGACTACGCGATTTTTCACGACGTTTAGAGGGAAAGGAAATGGCAAAGGTTCTCAGCAAAACCAAGCTATATTTGGGACAGGGTATCGCGCCCGGTGTATTGCCGGGTGCCGACACATTTGATCGGATCGGCAATCTCACCGCCGCGTCCGGCCCTGAACTCAGCAAAGACGACATCGAACACACCGACATGGATTCCACGATCAAGGAATTTTTCGGTGACTTGGCGAATCCGGGTTCAATTAGCTTCACGGCGAATCGAAACTTCGGTGACACCGGGCAAGATGCGGCACGAGCCGACGCGCAATTACAGGTACAGCGCAACGTTCGAATCGAACGCATCGACCCGGCGACGCTTGGCGTTATTGAAACGGTCGATTTCGTTGGCGAAGTTATGGAGTGGAGCGAAGATGCCACGCAAGCGACGCCGTTCACCGTTACTGGCCGAATCAAAATCAGCGGCCCGTTGACGTTCACCTAAACCGCACCAGCGGAGGATTTTTGACATGGCAGATCTAGTAATCACACCCGCAAACGTGTTGGAAGGAACACAGGCGCGGAAACAAACGAGAACGGCTGGCGCTGTAATCACGCAAGGCGATTCCGTTTATGTTGACACGTCGGGACAAATGCAAGCGGCGCTGAAAGGCGTTGACGCGGCGAGTGCCGCTGCCGTCGGCATTGCATTGAACTCAGCCGAATCCGGGCAGCCGGTGACGTTTCAATCGGGCGGCGAACTGGACGTTGGTTCAACGCTCGTGGTTGGCGAAACGTATGTCGTCGGTGCGGCGGCTGGCGGCATTGCGCCGGTGGCCGATGTTATCTCGACAGAGTTCGCGACGATTCTCGGCATTGCGACCGCTGCGGGTGTTTTGAAAATGGGCGTGCTGCAAAGCGGCGTCGCTCACGCGTAGGTTCACCAAGCCACCCCGGGGTCCGTTGCGATGAAATCTCCACAGCGCGGCGGACTTCGGGGTTTAAGAGGACGACATGGCAAAAACAGACACGAAAAAAGTGCAAACGTTCGCGAGCATAATTGCCGACTCGGAACCCGAAACGATGGAAGTCGATTTGGGCGACAACACGGTAATCGTGCGCGAACTTTCCGGACGTGAGCGATTCGACGCCGGCACAAAAGCAGAGGACGCGAATCAATGGGACGTTATGCTTTGGCTGTGCGATCTTGGCATCGTTGAGCCGCGACCGAAATCAATTGAAGAATTGGAAACGATAAAACCGGAATGGATTCAAAAAATTGCTGCGGCAATTATGCTTCTTTCCGGCATGAGCATGGCGACCGAGGACGACGCGGAAAAAGGGTCAGCGGAAGTGATCGATATTGGTGGTTCCTAGCGCGGGATTTATCATGCACGGTCCGCGAAGCACAGCAGCGTGTGTCGAGTCGGGAATTCACGGAATGGGTAGCGTTTTATAAAGCGTTTCCGTGGGATTACGGCGCGGCGTTTGTTGTCGCGACGGTAACGAACATGATGCGCAAAGAAGGCACGGACGCCAAAACACCGTATGATTTTATGCCAGCGGATTTCATACCACCCGATCCGGTGGGAGGAATGTGGGATCATTTGAGGAAAGTAGCGGCGGCACAGGAATCGAAAAATGGCAAACATTAGCACCCTTACCATTTCGCTCGTTGCCGACACCGCAAAATTTTCCAACGGTCTGAAAAAAGCACGCGGCAACAGCGCAAAATTCTCCAAAGCAATCGGCGGCGCGTTCAAACTTGCTGCCGCTGGTGCAGCCGCATTAGTCGCTGGCCTCGGCGCGTTGATCGTTAAAAGTTTGGCGCTTGTCGATCAACAACGCAAAACGGCACGAACACTCGGCACAACGCAAGCCGTGTTCGCGGGGTTATCGCTCGCGGCGGGAATCGCTGGTGTCAGCACTGAATCGTTTACGAAGGCACTCAAGCGCAGTTCGAAAGCAATCGTTGACGCCAACGACGGTTTGCAGACACAGGCGCGAGCATTCGAACGGCTCGGCCTCGACACCAAAAAACTAATCAATCTGCCGGTTGAAAAACAATTCGGCGCAATCACGACGGCGCTCGGTAAGGTCGAAAATGCCACATTGAAAGTCGCCATCGCGTCGGACATTTTCGGCGCGAAAAATGCTGACCTGATTAACATTCTGGAATTGGGCGAAGAAGGGCTGGACAATTTCATAAAAAAAGCAAAAGAACTCGGCGTGGCGTTGACCGAAGATCAAACCGCCGCCATCGAGGGCGCGAACGATGCCGTGTTGATATTCAAAACGTCGTTGACCGGACTTGGCAATCAGTTGGCCGCACGATTCGCACCGTTGATAACAGCCGGTGCCGAAGCGTTGACCAATTTCACTAAGGCAATTACGGATGCGGTTCCACAAATGGCTGCATTCATCACCAATCTATTCGGCATTCGCCGCGAACTTGCGCAATTGACATTGGAGGACGTTGCGGCAGAACTTGTTGTGATAACGCGTGAAAATGAAAAAGCGCAAGACGCGCTGGCGTTATTCGAAGAACAGATTTCCGGTTTCAGCGACACAGCAATAATCGATGCCAAAGCGTTGGGTGGTTTCGACAAATTGAATGAGAAAGTTGCCGAAACCGAAAAACGATTCAACGAGTTAATCCGGCGTCGGCGCGAACTGAAAAAAGTGCTGGCCGAGGACACAAAAACGGGGAGTGGCGGTGCGGCGGAAAGCGACGGAATCGATTTCATCGACATCAAAGCGATTCAGGCGTTGCGAATGGAAGTCACGCCGGAACTGGAAGCGTTTCGCGCACGCGTGAAATTAGCAACAGCGGACGCGGCGCGAATATTCGCAGCGACGCGCACGCCGATCCAAAATTTCATAATCGAAATGGGCAAAGCACGCGAGGCGCTGAAAATTGGCGATTTGGCGCAAAAAGATTTCGACTTGTTTCGCGAACAATTGCTCGACACGTTGATCGGCAGCGAGGAAGATTTCGACGAATTCAGCAAAAACATTGAATCGTTTGCCGATCAAGCGGCGCGAAACATGCAAGACGCGTTTGCCGATTTCTTTTTCGACCCGTTCGACGACGGTCTGCGCGGGTTGGTTCAAGGTTTTGCCGACGCGTTGAAACGCATGGTTGCCAATTTGATTGCCAGCGATATTTTGTCGTTCCTGAATCCACAAGGCGGCGGCGGCTTTTTCGGTTTCGCCAAATCGTTATTCGGTCGGCAAATTGGCGGGCCGGTCGGTCGTGGTCAATCCGTTATCGTTGGCGAACGCGGTCGCGAAGTGTTCACGCCGGGCGCGTCGGGTTCCATTACACCGCTTGGTGCAATCAATTTTGCGCCTGTGACGAACATCAACGGCGGCGCTGGCCTCGATGTCGATTCGCTGATTCCAATTTTGGAAGAAAATAACCGCAAGGTGCAAGGCGAATTCATCGACAGTCTGCGGCGAGGGAAATTCTCGTGACCATATTCGATTTGAACCAAACGCCAAACACCGTGGCGATGGAAATTGTCGGCAACACCGGATTGTTCGCATCGCCGTTGGTCGCGAGTGCGCAAACGTTATCGCGCTCGACGAAATGGAATGCCTTATATCAATTCGCCAATATGCGTGCCGACGACCGCGCCGATTTGATTGGCACCATTGCCGCGTTGCGCGGACAAGACAATCGATTGCGCGTGTCGGTGTTCGACAATCCGAAACGTGGCGACTACGGCGGCACGCCGCTTGTCGATGGCGCATCGCAAACCGGGTTCGCGCTCAATATCAAGGGCGCACCGCCAGCGATTACGAATTGGATTCGCAAAGGCGATTACTTTTCCGTGGAAGTGAACGGCGAACACGAACTCAAAATGGCAATTGCCGACGCGACATCGGACGGCGGCGGGCTGGTCGTGTTGTCATTCACGCCGCGATTGCGTGCAGCGCCAGCCGACGACGCGGTAATTTTTGTCGAAGATGGCGTGTTGGCAAAACCGCAGGGAATATTCGTATTGGCAAGCGCCGACACTGGTTGGAGCTCGCGACCCGGATCGCCAAGCAAAATTTCGCAGGTGCGCTTGTCAATGACTGAGGACGTTTTCGCAACGCAATGAGCAGCAAGCGCAATATTTCGGCATTGAACGAAGCGGCGTTGAATGCGCGAGTGGTTCGACCCATTTTGTTTTTGCGGCTCGACTTCTTTTCTGGCGTGCAGCGATTTCATACTGAAATTGGGCCGCGTGACGCCGTGCATCCGATATTCGGTTTGGAAACATATACCGGAATTGGCGATTTCGGCGGCATCGCTTCGAACGTAACCGAGGACATTTCGCAAGCACCGAGCGCCGTCAAATTCGCGCTTACGGGTGTGAAATCTTCGCTCATTCAGATTGCACTGGACGACGCGTACCATCGCCGCGATGCCGAGGCGTTGTTTGGGTTCGACGACGAAAACGGCGTGCTTATCGACGATCCAGTGATCGTGTGGTCGGGTTACATGGATAAGGCCGACATCGTATTGGGAAAAGCAACGGGCCAAATCACGTTGACGTGTGAATCTCGTTTGACCATCGGCCAGCAATCCAGCGATTTGAGATTCAGCGACGAAGATTTGCAAGCGGCCCAGCCCGGCGATCTTGCTGGCGAATACATTTTCCGAATGGGCGATTTGGTTTTGGCTTGGGGCGGCGACACGTTGCAGCAAGGCTTGTCCAATGGCACGGCCTTTTCGGGAACAGCGCGAGAACGAAATCCCGGTGAACAGCGATGAACGTCGAAGCGTTGGCGGCATATTTCAACAAAGCGGCACCGCGTCAATTTGTGTTGGGAAAATTCGATTGCGTTTCGTTCGTGTTCGAAAGCGTCAACGTCGGTTGGGACCGGGACTATTTGGACAACCTCGGATATTCAACGCGACGCGAAGCGGTTGACCGATTGCGAGCGTCGGACGGTTTGTATGACGCCGTGTGTGCCGGACTCGGACAAGATTTGCCGATGTGCGAATTGGAATCGGGCGACATCGCTTGGGTGCCGCCAGCGTGTATCGGTTTAATCATGCACGATTATGTTGCCGTCAAAACGCATCGAACGATTGTGAAATTGCCGCTTGACGCCGTGCATACCGGTTGGAAAACGAACGGGATCGAAACGTAATGGCACCCGTGATTGCATTCGTCGGCGCGATTATATTCGGCACAGCAGCCGGCGCGTCGGCGGCGTATGTCATAGCGGTTAATTTGGCACGCGTTGCGATTCTTTCGCTGGTCAACAAACTTGCCGCACCGAAAATAGATCTGACTCAATCAGCAGCAAACAAAATGCTGACGATTCGCGCCACGGTGCAAGCGCAATCATTCACTTACGGCACCGACATGCTTTCGGGGCCGCTGATATTCGCGAACACGACGGGCGACGGCAATAAAGAATTGACGCGATTGGTGGCGCTGCACGGTCGCGAAATAAACGACATCATAGATTTTCGAATCGACGACACCGACGTTCGCATTCCGGCTGATATTCCCGACCGCAACAACGTCGTGACCGGCGGCACGTTCGAAAATGTAATGCTGTTTGCGACGCGATTAGGAACGTCAACGCAAACAGCAATTGCCGATTTGACGGCACGTTACCCGACGTTATGGCTGGCCGGTTCACATCGCGCACGCGGTTGGTCGCTGATTTATACTCGCATGACATTGGAAGAAGGCAACGACGCCTACCAAAATGGCATTCCACAAAACTTGCGTGCGTTGTGCGAAGGCCATCTCGTTTACGATCCGCGATTGGACGACACGAACGGCGGCACCGGGCCGCATCGATTCGACGACGACACGACATGGACATTTTCTGATAACCCGGCGCTGTGTTTGTCCGATTTCATTCGCTTCGAAAATGTCGGGTATAGCGAAGTCAACGAACGAATCGATTGGCCGTTGGTAATTATCGCCGCCGACATTTGCGACGAATTGGTTTTGGTTCCGGGCGGCAGCCAAAAACGATACACATGCAATTTCACTTTCCTATCGACGACGCCCCGCGAACAAGTCAAACAAATGCTGGAAACAGCAATGCTCGGTCGCACCGTTTTCAGTCAAGGCGTTTGGCGAATGTGGGCCGGTGCTGTGCAAACCGTCGATGTGACGTTGAGCGAAGTGAATATGTCCGGCGCAACTTTACAGGTGCAAGCGCAATCCGGATCGACCGCCAAATACAATCGCATTCGCGGAAAGTTTGTAGACCCGTCACGCAATTTTACCGCGAACGCATACCCCGAATTTCGCAACGCGGCATTCGAAGCGGAAGATGGCGGCCCGAAATATCAGGTGTTCGACATCAACACTTGCAACGATCCATTTGAGGCGCAGCGCGACGCAATCATCCGGCTTTGCCAATCGCGACAACAACGCGTCGTCGTGTTCCCCGGCAATTGGTCGTGTTTCAGAATTCAACCCGGCACCGTTGTCGAACTCGACATGGCCGAATTGGGTTTCAACGGCGAAAAGTTTTTCGTCACCGAATGGGGGCTGCAAACGGACGGGTCCGGCGTGCAACTGACCATGGTCGAGGAAATCGATTCGTGTTGGGACGACCCGGACGTGAACGATTACGTCACGCGCACACCGACCGGCGAACTAATTTTCAGCGTGTTTGGCAATTGCAAATTAAGCGGCGATAACATTTTGCGATCCACCATCGGTAGCGGTTGCAGTTCCGGTTATCGATTGAACGCGAACGGCGTTTTGGAATATCAATTGGCGACCGGCAATTTCACCGAAGCGGGCGTTCCGATTAACGAATGGATGATTAACCCGCTGACGTTTTGGGTACAAACGGATCAGATTTCCGGTGACCCGCTCGACGGGGTGAGTGATTTGCTTGCCACTTGTTTGCCGATGGACGTTGATCGTCAATGGGGAATCGATCAAGGCACGCCCGGAAGCCGTCAGGCGCTACTCCGTACCGAAATCTTTTTGGATGATGCGTGTACGATTTTGGAATGTGGCGCGGATTATAATTTGCGCGCGGACGTTCAAGCGCCGATTTTCTTGCGTAGTTCCGGCGGCATTTGGGACAAAGACGCATCCGGCACGAATTTCCTGCCGCAACCGGGAATCAAAGTTGTTGGTGACGATTTGTTTGCGATCACTTGCGGCATTTTCGTGCCGGACCCCGTTAGCCTCGGTGTCCACTGGTTCTTAGAATCGTCATTTTCCAGTGGCATTGTCAAAGTTTACAGGCGCACCGCGAGCGACGATGCCGACGACGATTTCGTAGTCAGTGGGTTTATCGGTTCGCGCACAATGGCCGGTCAGATTGTTTGCGTGGCGAACGAAGCAGGATTTTTCGGCCCGTCTCAGAATTTGATTTTGTTTCAAGCGGGCGGGTTGAATCAAGTCGACCGTGCCGGTGGTTCGACCGATTGGAATATTCCAACCATTGCCGAACAAACCGATCCACCAGACTTGCCGGGTGAAGCGAACGACACCTATGTAATTTCGGTCTATTGCCAAGCACGAAATACCAGCATCACTTTCCCCGAAGAATTCAGCGCAATGAGTGGGCCGGGCGGCACCGATGCGTTTGGCGAAATCGCCACGGCGAGCGGTTTCGAATCGTCACTTTGCATGGGGTGGGGCGGCAGATTCTACGGCTCGTCAGTCGAAATAGTCGGCGAGACCATTGGGTATGCCGCCCTTACAAATCGCACGACACAAGCGCTAAGATACGCCCGTTATCGACCGAGTTAAAAAATGACGCAACTAATTTTGGAAAGATTTAATTATTCGGAAACGGAAACCGAAGGGCGCTTGTGGCTGAACGCGAATGAATTCGTGTATACATTGGAACGACCTTGGATCGATGGCGTGCCGGGTGGTATGCCCTTTGAGTCGTGCGTGCCGGACGGTGAATATATGCTCATCCAGCATCAGCGGCCGAATGGTGATCGAGTGTTCGCGCTGCGGAATCCCGATCTGTCAGTTTTCTACACGAAACAGGAACGCGGAAACGAACCGGGGCGCTATTTGATCTTGCTGCATTCAGCGAATTACATTTCACAAATTGTCGGTTGCATCGCGCCGGGAATGCTCAGGACAATTTACGAAAACCAGCGTATGGTTCGCAGCAGCCGGGAAGCCATGCGCAAAATCATGGCGCGGAAATATACGTCGATTGATATTCGATGCGACTGTGGGGCCGAATGATGAAATGGGTTAAACGTTTGCTTTTGCTTTTGCTGATCTGCTCGCCGGTCCTGTTCGCGTATCAAAACAAAACGTTCATGTGGACGCCGCCGACGGAAAACACTGACGGGTCGCCGTTGATCGATTCGGAAATCGCGTCGTATACTATTTTCTGCGCGGAAGTGGCGGCAACCGAAGCGACGTTGCTCGGCACGGTCACGAACACCGGCAACACGTCGCAATGGACTTCGCCGGATGGTTCGTTGCCGCCCGGCACTTACGATTGCTTTGCTCACACGGTACGGAATGACGGCGTGGAATCGGTGCGAAGCAACACCGTAAATTTTTCTGTACCACAAGCGACACCCAACCCGCCGGACGGGTTTTCTGTAACGATCCCGTAACCGACATTCCACCGGGCGGGTGCGCGACTTTGTTTTGACGGAGGATTTCACATGAACAAACCATCCAGCACGATCACCGCCGCTGCCGTTTACGGTTTCATCGCGGCAAGCATGTTGACGATTTGCGCGGTCGTTTGGCCCGAATATTACGACCGCATCCCGGCTGGTTTCGAAGGCCATTTGGTGATCGGCATTGGCACCGTCGCCGGTTACTTCAAAAAAGAAACCGTTCTCGATCTGAAATAACGTGTGGGCGAAAATCAAAGCGATGGGTTGGGTCACGGTGCTTGCCAGCGTCGCCACCGCAATCGTGCTTGGTTTAGCCGCGGCGAAATCGGTCAACAAAAAGAATTCATCGAAACGAAAAGAAGCACGCGCCGTTGACATGATGAATTCGGGCATCGGTCGCGAGATTCACAACGGCAAGAAATTGCTTGAAGCGGCGAACAAGGACAAGGACGCGGCGATTGCCGCTGACGTGCGAATGGAAAACCAATTGGAAAAGATGGGGGCAGCGAATGAAAGTTTGGACGCTATTGCTGATCGTTTCAATTCTCGCCGCTTGCGGAAATCAGCCGACGGTTGACCCGCCCGATTGGGGCGCGGTCGCGAACGTCGAAAAGGTAGCGATTACCGATCCGCGAGCATTGCCGGCGCTTTGCGAAGTGCCGTGGCCCGTCGATTCGGTTCGATGTTGGGCGGCGCTCGATGCGTTCGACGTGATTGCGTTCGGCAATTCTGAAATTGCGCAAGCGAATGCCGACGCGTTGCGAAACACCGAGCAAGCAAACGACGCGTTAATTCGTGCGGGTCAATTGCAGCAGCAGTTGAGCGATTTCTACCGCGAATTGCTGGCCGACGAAAGGCGCGGACGCTGGATCGATGGCATGATGTACAAATCGCTAATTGGATTGGGTGTTATCGCGGCGCTGCTATGACCATTTTTGTTCGCAAACATTTCCCGTTGCTTTGGTTCGTCGTCATTGCGCTGGTGTCGTTGGGATTGTGGGGCGTCGGTATCGCTCACGCGCAAGACGATTACGAAATCGACGACGACGGCGAGTGGACGGAAGCCGAGCTGGATGCGCTGGACGAATTCGACGACGCGCACGACCAAGCGCAACATCAATTCGAATCGGTGGATTCTCGCGTCACGCAGCAGCAAACTACAATCGACGCGCTGGAACAACGCGAATTGGAATTGCGTTACGAACTGGAACTATTGCGGGAAGAAGCAGCGGTGAAAGCCGCCGAAGATGAGGCGCGACGAATCGCGCTTGGCGAAGCGTTGAAAAACTACGGGAAAGAAAATGACTTTTGAAACGCCGAATTTCGTCAAGCAATTGGTGGGCGGCTGGCCCGTCTATGCCGTCGTCGGCACGGCGCTGTTGTTGTTTTCAGAATTGTGGATCGACCGCAAGGTGGACGACCGAATCGCGTTCGACAAAATCGGACAGCCGTTGTTGACCGTGATGGATAAAAAAATCGATGTGAACGCAACCAAATTGGAATCGCTCACGGCGGGTCAAACGCGCATCGAAGGTCAATTGCGATTGCTGACCGAGCATTTGCTCGCGAACGATTGAGGCGTCGTGTGTGTCCCTGTGACGCACGTTCGCCATTTCGATGTCCTGATGTCACATCAAATCGAACGCCCGGCACGCGTCAAATGCTGACGATTCCCGCGTGATTTGACGCCTACACCACGCGACGCCTCCCGCACGCGTCCTGTGACGCCCCAGATCGTCCCTGACGCGTCGAATCGAGGGCAATGCAAGACGATCAACCCAAAAAAAACGCCCGACACCGGGCGACTGGCGCACGATGCCGGGCATTCCCGGTCGCCTTCATGCCTCACGCAACAACGGCGACCGTCGTTGCAATCGTCGCGCATATCGACACGACGACGACGAACGCAATTAGATCGGCCCGATAATGCTGCCATTCGAATTCGTTCGTCATGTTTTTCGGGCGGCACAATCGCTCCACCCAATAATCGATTCGACGATTCATGCTTTCGAATCAAACGGGAACGAAATGAATTCCTTTCCCGTCCGCTTTTTCCAACCGCGAACCGTTTCAAGCCAAAATAACATTGCCGCTTCCTCCAATTCGCGGATTTTGCCGTCGTCGCGTTCGATCAATCGAATATGGCCCTGTTCCTGTGTGCCGGATTCGTTGCGGTAGTAATTGACGTAATGGATCCATTTGCGATTACAAATTCCCATTTGGCATTGCATCTGATATTCGTAAGCGCGGGTCAGCGGTTTCGTGCGTGCCGTTTCGAACGTCACCGGCGTGCTGCGGTATTTCATTTCGACCATGCCATCGTTGCCGACCAATCCATCCGGCGAACAACCGAGCCAATTGTATTGGTCATGCAACACGAATCCGGTTCGATGGACAACCTGATCCGATTCGACCTGATACCAACCGAGCGCGTCGCGTTCGTATTTTTTGCCTTTCAAAAACCACGGCGCTTCGTCCTTGAAATCGGCAACGCCTTCCAAATCCAGAATCAGATTCGTCATGTATTCGAAACGGCCTTTCGTGTGTTTCGCGGCCAGCACTTTGTCGATCATTGACGCGGTGACCCGGCCCTTTCGGGCCAATTCCCATTCGTCGGTATTTTGTTCCGTGCAAAGTATTCTCATCCGGTGTCCTCCTTTTCGGCGTCGTCGAAACGCTTCTTTTTCAATTCGATCCGAATTTCCTCGATGTTGTGTTCTATCAGTGTCACGGCGACGGCAATCGATTCGATTGCTTTCGCGGCGCGTTCGGCACAGTTAATCAACAGTCGTTCGTTTCCGGTCATTGGTCATTCCTCCATGCGCCGACTTCGCGCATCAATTCGGCATAATTATATTGTTTGCCAAGTGCTTGCCGAATGTTGATGGTGTCACCGTCGAACGATGTCACGCCGGACATGTATTCGTTGGCGTGCGATTCGATGCTCGTTTTGCATTCAACGAAAGCAATTCCTCGCGGCGTGATTCGGTACAAGCCATTTGATTTCGCTTGTTCGTGTTGCGCGGTCGGGTGTTTTTCGAACATGCCCCACCAAATCAGTTTCGTGTAATCGCCGGGAAAGAAATCGTACCGTTTCATGCAATGGTGCCGAAAGTCGAAAAATTCTGCGGGGTGCAATTGGTTGTAGCGGTACGAATAGATCAAACCGAGCGCCATGCCCGAATTGAATTTGCGGTGATACACTTTGCAGAATTTATCGCAACACGGACAGACCGTGCCGACCGGCGCTTTTTCGAATAGCATTGCACGCGCATCGGCGAGCGTCGGGCCGAATAAATCATTCTGATTCATCGTCGCCACCGTGTTTCGCTTTGCTCGCGTCCATTTGTTTTTTGCTCACACGCAACGCCCGCAGCGCATCGTCGAATCTGTCCTGTGGAATGTCGCCGTATGATTCGACAAAGAACCGCCGCGCCGCCATCGCTTTGAGTGTTCGCGATGCATCGTCACCGAATAATTCCTCGGCTGTGTCGAATAATGTCGTCAGCATTTTTTCGTCGTCAATGATACGACCAACACGCGAACCCGGATCGTCGGCTGTTCGTTCCTCATCTTCCTCGCCGGTTTCGATCATGCAGATTTTCAGCAGCGCGTATTTCGTGGCATACGACAATCCTTTGCCGGGTGCTTTGTCGCCGTAGTCGTCCGCGTATGCGACGACGTGCAGCGTTCGACAGTCTGCCTTGTCGTGAACCGCTTCGAACGTCACGGCGTAAACCGCTCGATGCTGCGTGATTTTCCTACCGTTGTCTGTGACTTGCCCCGTTTCGATGTCGGTATGTTCGATGCACGTCGTCCAATGAAAAATTCCCGCTTGCACTAATTTCGGTCGCAAATAGCCGGTGATTTTGTCGTGGCTGATTGCTTTGTATTGCGTGCCGACTTGCGTATCTTTTCCAAGCACGGTGACTCGATCACGCACCCACAAAATTCGTTCGGCCAATGATGCGTCGCTCGCTGGCAATTCCTCCTTTTCGTCGTCGTCGCCGCCATTCGAAAATTCATCGGTGGTCGGTACGTCGTCCAGTTCTTTTTTCGTGTCTTTGTTTTTGCTCATTTTATTCATCCTCGTTTCGGTATTCTCGTTCGACTTTTTCCATATCCCAATCGCATTGCATCAAGCGCCAAAACGCAATGTTGTGATCCGTAACTTGCTGGTCAGCGATATATTTTTTTGCACGTTCGATGCCGATTTCGCGGTCGTCACCTTTTGGGTTTTCGACCATGATTCGGCGGTGTGTGTGTTCGTAATACAGAACGACCATCTTTTTTCTCCCCTCGATTGGCAAATCGCTCGACGACCTGATCGACGCCGTGCAAATAACTTTTGATTTGATCCGGTGTCATGTTGCGCTTTTCAAGTTTCCGAATCAGCGCCGTGTGTCTTGTTCCATTCTTTCGCACGTTCGACCTCCGATATTTTTTCCAACATGAGCCGCATTGTTTCGGCGCATTCGTCGATATTTTCTTGAAGGATTTGCGGCACGTCCTCGGGTTCGGCACCAGCATCGGCGGCGATTACCAATCGATAGTTGATTCGCAAAATGATCGACTTAATAAACAGCCGCCCCAATTCTTTTGCAATCGGCTCCAACGCCGCTTCGATAACTTGCTCGGTTTCTTTATGCATGTTTCACCTCTGCACGTTTGCATTGAGCCAATCGACGAATTCCTGTTTCGCGGTCGGCACTTCAATGCGGTCGGTCAATACCAATTCGCGCAACGGAAATTTGCGCTTCCACATGTTCACAAACTTTCTTATTTCCGGTTTGTTTCGTTTCCATGCGACCACTTTGCCATGTTCGATGTCGGCAAACGTCAGTCGATATACAACCATCTGATTTCCTCCACAATGAAAAACGGCCCCGAAGGGCCGTCCGTTTATTTCGGCGAGCGACTTAACCCGCCCCGTATTTTCCATGCTTTCACTTTGTCGGGATTTCCCCAACATGGTTCCGGCATCGCGTTAAACATGAATGACGCCCACTCGTACAGCAATCGCTGATTGTAGTGGTCGGCATGACCCGCAGCGCGTGCCAAACTGCTTTCGAAAACGGCAACCAAAAAATCGCCGGGAATAATGCCGCGTGTGAGGTAACGTTCGACGCCATCCCACATGTGGCCCGGCAAGTTTAGTCGAGTGAATTCGTCGCAAGCTTTATTCGCCGCTCGAATCACTCCCGCTTTCAATCGTGTTTGTGTCGCCGTTGTTGCCATCGTTTTCCTCCATTTCAAATCGCTCGACAATTTCCAATTGAATGTTCAGCGCGTTTTGGAAAGCGTCGAGGGCTTGTAAGCCCCCGACAAACACTTCCAAATTTTCATCGACATCGAATTCCAATGTCAGCCGAAAAAACTTCACGCGGCAATCAGCTCAAGGTTCGCGACACGACTCCATTGCGAAGCGTTCAATTGGATAATGTTGTTACCCAATTCCTCGATCTTGCTGGCGCGGTTGTAATCGTCAGTCGAATTCGCAGTTTGTGTCACGGCGTTTACCATGCCCCACTGTGAATAATCCTGATCGCGAATGAACGATTCCAGAACCTTGGCGCTTTCGTTGTCCGTCATGCGCAGTTCCTTGCAAACATGCTCGACGGCGGCTTGTGCCGATTTGACGGCCGGACGGCCTTTCAACGCACGCAATTTTTCACCAACTTTCTGAGTGAAGTCGGGCGATGCCAATTTCGCCAACACGTCACGCGCTGCGGACACAATCAATTCGTCCTCTTTGCGCATCGTTTCATTGGACAACAACATGCCTTCGTCGATGCCGATCCGCGAACCAACATGAATGATTTTCATGCTCGCCGTTTCCTCAACACCGAACACGCAACCGTTCAGGCACATATCGCGATAGATAAATCCGCGAATATAAAACGAGCCTTTGCCGACTTCGGAATTTCCCATTTCGAAACCAGCGTGAACGATGTCGTCTTTGCCGTTGGGCGTTTGTCCCAAATCGACTTCGTGCGAATCGCCGGTGAACAGGCATTTCAGACGCAACCGATTTTCGTCAACGAATGTATTGAGCAATGTGGTTTCGAAATCGCCACGAATAACCGGCAATGTCCTTTCCAATATTTGCTCATTGTCAACGCGTCGAAACGAATTCGACAGGAACGCACGCGCACGCCCGTCCAACGTTCGAACCATTCGCAACGCGGGTTCGCGGTCGAACAATTCATTGACGTTGGTCAGCAGCAAATCCCGGTGATCGTCGATCAATCGCATGTAATACTTGGACGGGATTTTCAGCCGAGCGGCCACTTGCCTGTGGAAGTTTTCGGTGATGCCGAACCGTTCAAGCAATCCGGTTTCGTCATTTTGCAAAACGATTGCCAAGTCGTTTTCGAAACCTTCATTCGGCATCGGAACCATTTGCAGGTGTTCTTTGGTATCGGCAATGAAATCCTTTTTCACTTCCGAGTGCCGCAGAACTTCTTCCATCATTTCTTCTAACTTCATTCCATTGTGCATGATATTTTCCTTTTTAAGTTTACAAACGTTTTGGGCAACCGTTGATGGTGAATTCGACCCGCTGCAATTCAGAATCGAAACCGGGTTCGTGATGTACAGCTATGTGCTGCAATCCAAATCCGGTGATGATCTGAAATCCGCAATCGGGGCATTCCAACAAATCGGCTTGCCATACTTTGTACGGGCGTCCATCGTCCATTGTTTCCAAAACGACGACGCCGTTTTTCCGTGCAGCGAAATACGTTTGACATGAAACGCACGCTCGCTCAGTTCCTAGACTCATTTATTTTCCTCCGTTCGTTCGACCAATTTTCGCAATTTCTTTTTGGCCGTGTGTTGGTTTTGTGCCGTGAACGGCCCAAACACGTCAACGCAAAATGGGGACGCTTTCACTTCGAGCATGTCACCCGGTCCGAAATGTCCCAAATAGCGTTTGACGTGTAATGTCCCGTTCGTGTGTTGGTACCCGTACCATTTAAGACGCGGCAACGGTGCCATGACGCTGACGAATCGTTGCAACAAGCCGAATGATTACGGTGTCGGTGTCGGGTACGCGCATCGATTGCCATTTCGCTTTTGCTTCACGATATTTTTTCGTGCGCAGTACCGTCGAACCGTCTTTGTGAATATGCGTTTGGGTGTCTGACTTGTCCGGTCGTACCCGTTGCACGCGATATTCGATTGTGGCCCCTGATAGTCGCAGCAAAAACGCTGCCAAAAATATTCTCATTTGTCGTCTCCATTTTGTTTTTGGTTGGTGATGTCTTGCGCATCGTTTTCGATTCGCTTGAGGATTTTACGCAGCCACTTGCCACGCGGTAACGTTGTCACATTGGTTCCCATGCCGATGTGGTCTTTGATTTGCTGAATTGTCAGCCAATATTCCGACGTGCCGCCGTCTTTGCTGTATGTGTGCGACAACGGGTATTGGCATTGTTTCAGCACTTGCAAACGAAACGCCCATTCCGGCCAATTCGTTTTCGTTATCGATCCGAGGTCAACGACCATGGTTGCCCAAACTAAAAAATCCGTATCGTCGGCCAATTTCACGCGGCCTTTCTTTTCAGCCGCCACCCAACAGCGGGTTTTGTAATCCTTTACTCGGTCAATGCTCCAATCTAATGACATTGCAATTCTCCTTGGTTATGAAACGTGAACCCATTCCGTACATGTGCGCAGCAAATTTTCGTAATCGCCGGACATGCATTCGTCGTTGAATTTGTCGCGAAGTTCTTTCGACACGTCGGCGGCTTGCAGCGCACGGTTGACTTTTCCCATCAACGCAAACGCATTGCCATCGGTGCCGGTGAGCTTCACTTCAATGTTGTACTTTGGGCCGTTCGTGTTCGCTTTTCGTGTCGCCATGATTTAACTCCGTTTCCAATTGAATGCTATAAATGTGCCGCAATTCGAATTCAACCGGGTCGCCCCATTTGGCGCGTAGAAAAAACGGTTGATTCAAAAACGACGCTTTGATTTTGCACCCGTCGATGGATTCCACCACCGTCCAAATGCGTTCGGCGCTCGGGCATTCGTCGTCGCCCAATTCGATGCAAATTTTCACAGTCGATCCGACGACAACCATTCGCCGCAATTCGGTGATCGAATCAACGTCGAACGTGTCGGGGTATTGCAACGCCATTCCTTGTGCATCCGTGCAAACGTATTGGCCACGGAATTTATTTGGATCCTTTCGCTTGGTCATTTGTAATCTCCCAAAGTCGGGAACGATTTCTGCCACATATCTTCCTGCGTGCCGTCGTAATACATGACGAAGTTCGCCAATTGACTTGGCATGTAACCGAACCGGATCGCAACGTAAGCAATCGTGTCGTGTTCCATTTGAACGTGCATGTCAGACAACGCCGCTTCGGACCATTCGCCGCCATCGAATGCCGTTTCCGCGTTCCATTGTTCCTCGCTTATCGCTTTGTCAGCGATGATTCGATTCGCGGCGCGACATGCGCGGGTGGCGTGTCGGCTCAATTCATAGGACGCCATCATTTCGCACCACCTTTTTTCCGAATGGAAAGTTCGACGCGGCTGATTTCCAATCTGCGCAAAGCCCGAATGGAATAATTGCGCAATGATTTGCCGGGGTACCCGTATCGCGTGCCGCGAATTGTGCCGTGATCTTTCGGCACGACCAACCAAACGTTCGCCTTCTTGCCGCGTGTGTATTTGTACACGATTGCTTTTTCGCATTCGGACGTTTTCATGTCTGTCAGCCGCATAAACGTTTCCGGCTTGCCAAAGTAAACGACATCGCCTTTTTTCCAGCGCTTCGCTTCGTCGGCGTATGATGCGTCCCGCGCCGTGTTGATTTCCTTTTTGCGTTCGCGTGCTACGGCGCTGATTTCGTTTCGCAATTTGTATGACACGGTGGAAACGTCGTCGATTGTTTCGCAACGCGCCAAAGTTTCTGCCGCTAACTGTTTCCGGAAAGCGGCGTCGCAAGCATCAACATCGATGCCTTGTTCGGCGCGAACATCGCGCATTGTCTTTTCCTTTTTCATGTTCGTGCTCCTTGCTGTGTGACGATGCCGTCTATTTCCGTGACGACGGTTAAAAAACTGCTCCAACGATCAACCGTCGGCGCGTGCCGTGCATTGGTACAAAGCGAAATTTCCCAATTGCGGACTTCGCGGGTGTTCGCCGCTTCCATAAGCCACGAATCTTTTTCGGTTCGTGGGAACGCTTCGTCGTAACGCAGCATGTCCATTGGAAAATGGCCGCGTCCTTTCACTACAAAAAATTTCATGTGGAATCCTCCTTGATTTCGGGAACGTCGCAGCGATCAATGTAATGTTGCCGCATGAATTGCCGAATGTTTTCGTTGTGGTACTGATAATGATATTGCCTTACGAATGAATCGACCGGCTGGCCGAATGCATCGAACACAATAATTTCCGCTGTGCTTTCGGCGGCCATGCGCAAATCAGCGAATGATTCAATGCGCAATTGATAATTAAAACCGCCAACACGGCCATTGAGATAAAATTTCCGTTTATGTTTCGCCATTGCATGTGCGCTCCTTTTCGTCGATGCGCTCACAGCGCCGGCACAAGTCGTTGTCCCAACCGTCACAAATTTCTGGAATGCGTGTGCCGCATAACGTCAAATTGCTGTCGTCGGGGTTTTCGTAATGGGATTTGGTGTCGTATCGATGCGCGCCGTTTTCGGCATACATCGTCCACGACACCGTTCGTCGATGGTGATTAAACACGTTTCACCTCCATAGCGAGGCGTTGCGCTTTTGCTTTCGCCCACCGTTGCAAAACGAATCGACCGCGGCGAATTTCCACGGCGTAATACGGATCGTGCTCAAACAATTCATAGCACGACAGCCCGCCGGTGTCGGCGTAACGCAATGCGTCAATGTAAAACCGTCCGCATTTCGTCGTGGTGTTGCCGTCGTCGCTGCGATTCCATTTCAATGGTGCATTTTTCGTGGGTGATTTTTTCATTTCGTCGTCCTCAAAACATTGCCAGCATCCGGGGCAGTTGTCGGCGTTTCCGTCGCCGCACGTTTTCTGATTATTCATTTCGAATTCCTTTTCAGATTGATGTTGGGTGGCCGACCGTTTCGTAACGCGTCACGGTCAATTTGAATTCGCCGGGCAGCGACACGCGCAAAACAGCGGCGAGTGCTTTCGCTTCCTTTTCGGTCGTCAATGACCGGGCGTGGGTCGCGAACCAATGAACGAACCGGCCTTTGATGTTTCGTGAAACGTTGATTTCGTAATACATGGTGATTTCCTTTTGTTGCGTGAGTGAATCGAGATAGCAAAACGTCCCGTTGCCGGGGCGCTTTGTTATCCCGACGACGTGCGTTACTGTGCCGCCGCAAAACACGGTCGCGAAATCAATCGGACGTTTTGTGAATTACATTGGACAAGGAAGCTCGCACGCCATCGTCACACGTTCGATGCTGTCACCGTCGAACGTTGCTTAGTATGTGTGGATAATTTGCAGCGTCGAACTGCAATGCCGATGTGGACGCGCTTGAATGTATCGGGGCTTTTGCGTTCGCGGTAGCTGCCGCATCACGAACAAACCCGTCAACGCAATGCTCATGTCCCGTTGTCGGTCGCCTGTCTGCTTTTTAACGTCGCGGAGGGCGCGACGCCCGGCTTCGTTTAATTCGACGGCTTAAATCGCGTCGAAAATGATTCAGCGTTATTCGCGTTTGGTGGCGCGTTCACGATTTCGGTCGTCGCTGTTAAATTTGCAATCGAGCGGAGCGAATCAACGTCGCGTCGAATTGCAGGGATTTGAGAATCATTTGCCGGTGATTCTGACATCGACGAAACGCGCACAATGCGGGTGTTGCATTGCGTCATTGAGGATATGCGGGGCGTCGATGTCATGTGTTCATTGTATAGACGCACGGGACGGGTGCAATCTGGATACGTCGATTTTTCGTGTTTTTCGATCAGATTTGTGACGCGAAACACGAAAAAACGCCCCTGCGAACGAATCGACAGGGGCGCTTGATGTGATCGACGACACGACGAAAAAGGATAAACGACGGTCGCGAATCACCGGCTCGTGACATCGCCAACAATGTGTTGCACAAAATTGGCGACGATGTATATTCGAATTGGGGCCGGTCGCGTTGCAGCAACCGACCCCGGAATATCTGGAAGCGAGCGATTGGATTTCCAGACACGAGCGAATCGTAACACAACATCTTGTGTTCACAATGCCAATCAACCGCAACCAGCGGTAAAATTCGAACCGCAATTGATAGCCCGGGACTGAGGCGTGGAAAATATAAACCGCGCATTTCGGCAAAGCGAGCCGCCCAATCCCCGACAATCGCGCTGGCGAAACGTCGATAGATTGATTATTCGAAAGGGCACCAGTCGGTAATGACGCATATCGAAAGCGGAGGGTTTTGCTTTATTTTTTTCACAAAAGGAAATCACGACATGAAACTGCAATCTTTAACATTGACACGCGGATATACAGGCGAGCAGCCGTTGGAAGGGACCGCCAAATTTTCGACACCGGACAAACACACAATCGAATTGACGCTGACTGAGGACGACGCCATTGCAATCGTCGAACTTTGTGCCGAAGCGATTGCACGAACCGGGCAAGCGGCACTGAAAGCGCTGACCGCCGACGCGATACGATTCACGGCAATTGAGCATAAACCCGATGAAAAATAACTACACCGAATCGTTCGAAAAGTTCTGGTCCGTGTACCCACGCAAAACGGCAAAATTCCCCGCATTCAAGGCGTGGGAAAAGCAAGGCATCGAGGGCGACGCATTTTTGCCGAAACAGATAATTGGCGACATCGAAAAACGAACGCGTCTGAAATTCTGGCCGTCCGATCATTCGAAAATCCCGCACGCCGCGACTTGGCTCAATCAACGACGATGGGACGACGAAGGTTGGGAGGACGAAATCAAAACACGCGAACACCCGCACGGCAAATTCGTGCCGTCAGCAGCCGAATACAAACCGATTCCGGACACCGGCCCTGATTTGTCGCAATGGGAACAGTTGTTGAACAAAATGTGGGTGCGGTATGTTCGACATGCTGGCGGCATCGCGACCGAACACGTCGCGCAAGCACTTCGAATCAAGCACGCCGTTTTGAAAGAAATGGAACCTGTGATTGCCGAAGAATTAGCCGACGACGAATCGAAGCGAGGCGAAATGACCGAAATGATCGTGAACACTTTCCTGCTGCGGCTCGACTTGGGGCTGCAATTGCGTGTTCGTGACCGGGTTGTTTCGAAATGAGCGCGCTGATTCATGCGCGACACGAACAGGCATTGGCGGCGCTGAAACGCGCATCGCTCGCTATGCCCGCCGGTCAAAAATACATCGTGATCGTTTACGACGGCCCGAACGTGGCGCCGCATGATCGTTTGGCGAGTTTTGCCAGCGATGCACCCGAAGGCGATGTGAAATTGATTTGCGAAGCGATTGGAAAGCAAATCGATGAATGATGTTCACCTGATTTTGCCGTACCCGCCGAGCGTGAATCACTATTGGCAAAGCAAAATCATACCCAATAAAAAAGGACGCCCCGGCCAATTGCGAATTGCACGGTTCCTTTCCAAACGTGCAAAACAATTCCGCGTTGACGTGCAACATTGCGTTTTGGAACAGCTCGGCAAGCCGCCACGATTGCAATGCCGCCTCGCGGTGATCGTGTTGCAATATTCCGGCCCCGGTCGCGTGCAAGACATCGACAACAGTTTGAAAGGATTATTTGACGCCATGGAATGGGTGAAGGTTTACGGCGACGATTCGCAAATCGACGAATTGTTAGTCGTGAGAAAACGGCGCGCAGCAATCGCTCGCGTCGATGTAACATTGAAACCACTTGGAGAATAAAATGCAGTTCAAAATATCGAAAGCAGACGCCGAATTGAAAAACGTCAATTTGCGAACTGAAAACAACGGCGACGAACGCGTGTTGGCGTGCGACTTGAAAATAAAGGCCAACATTTCCGCGAACGAAGCAAAACCATTGTTTTCGGATACGCCGAATTTGATCGCGACGTTATTCGACAAAGGCGGCAATGTGCTGAATCCGGTGTTCCAATTCATATACCGAATGCCGATTGAGAATGTCGAAACGCAATTGGATGATAAAAAATATAAGGGAGGCAAAATCAAAAAGAATATGAAACTGATCCCGCGCAACGGGAAACGGTTTGAGATATTGCTGACCATTCAACTGACCGACGTGAAAGACGTTCGCGCTTTCGCGGCACGGTTGCACGAAGAAGTTAAGGTGAGCATAATCGAACGGCAGCAATCGCTCGATTTGAAAGCTGCTTAATCAAAATCCAAGTGCAATTTCGGGGCGGCATTTGCTGCCCCATTTTTTTGGGTCACCAAAATGCTCGGCAAGGCACGAACGAAACGGCAAACGGCACGATTCGCAATGATGCAAGATGCCGGGTGTGTGCCGTGCTGGCTCGAGTCCAGATTGCAGGGCCGCAAACACGAACCCGAACCGGGTGACGTGCATCACGTCGAACAGGACGACCACAGCAAAACGTATTCCGCTTGTCCGTGGCATCACCGCGGATTGCCGAAAAACGCGCTACACGAATCGCGCATGACCAAAATATTCGGGCCATCGATGGCGAATGAACCGGCCAGATACCGTGCGCGATACGGCACAGAGCAGGAAATGCTGCGTTTTCAGCAAACGATGATCGAAGCGCATTGCAAAAAATGGCACATCGGCATGTTGTGATTGCGGCGGGGCCGGTGCTAGAATCCGCGAATGGGCCGGGGTCGAGATAAAACGATCAACGTGGACGACATCAAGAACATGTCGCCCGACGACAGCCGTGGACTCGCTAACCTTGCGCGAATGGGGAAAGTGAAAATCAAAGGAACCGCCGTGGTTCGATCCGCTAAAACCGGCAACGCCCAATACCAAGACCCCGCGTTGGCGGGAACGTATAACGAGGACAAGCTATGATTCTTGAAACGGCCCTGCGAAACGTACTGGCTGACGCCATCGACAATGAAATAAACACCGGAGCGGGAGTTGCGGATTTTATATTCGAAACTGCGGGTGATGTCGAAGTCGCCACCATCGCTTTACAAAACCCCGCATTCGGCGCGGCAGCAGCCGGCGTTATCACGCTGGCAGGCGTTCCGCTTTCCGATCTGAGCGCGACAGGCGGCACGACCGTCCAAGCCTCGGTGTTTGATCGTGATGCGACCAAGCAATTCGAAATGACCGTCGGCACGTCCGGCACGGAAATAATTATCAGCTCGACCGTGATCGGCGCGACCGATCAGGTTGATTTAACCGCACTGACGATTACCGTTCCGGCTTCGTAGGTCGAACGCTTCCGAATCAGCCCGGCGTGCCGCATACTGTCGGCAGCCGGGTTTTTTTGGTGGAGTTTTTGACGCGATGGCATTGGTCAACACAATTGTTTGGATTTTCAGCCCTGATCTAACGAACACATTCGAGTTCGCTGATTTGGCGCACACTGAAAACGACAACGAAACACGGTGGCCGCCTAACACGCGGTTCGATCCGGCTGACGCAACGTTGCCGGAATTGCAGCGTGCGGCGATTCAATATTTCGGATTGACGCGTGCGCAAGTCGATGAACTCACCGGGCTGCAAGCGGTCGCCATCCAATCTCAATGGTCACACAAGGCCGTGCAAATCTTAATCGGTATCCACAGCTCATTTGCTGGCGCGAATGAATCACGCATCCCGGCATTGGGGCGGCGACGGTTGGCAAGTCTGCGAACCGGTAATCCAAACATTGGGGTTTTGTTATGAGCAGCGGCGACAACTTAGTTTCTTGGCGTGCATTAGACAATGAACCACCGATTGACGAATTCGCGACGTTCGAAACTTTCCTTGCAATCCAAGTTGGGGTGAACGATCCGCTGTTTCCGATTTTGGTTTTTGCCGATGCCGTGCATCGATACGGGGTTTTTGGCGCGGTCATGCCGTCACATTATGCGGGCGGTGGTATCAACGTTGAACTTGTTTGGATGTCACCGGCAACGAGTGGCAATTGCCGTTGGCTCGTTTCATTCAAGCGCGTCGAAGATAACGTGACCAACATGAGCAATTTATTTTTCGGACCCCAAACACAGATTTCGGCAACCACAAACGGAACAGCACACGTTGCCGATTACGACACAATAGCGGTGTCCGATGGCGCGGACATGCAACTGATTGCCGCTGGCGAATATTTCTATATGGAATTGTTCCGGGACGGTATCACTGGTCTTGATACCATGACCGACGACGCCCGATTGCTTGCAATAATAATCACAGAGCAATAATTCATGGCTCGGCTATTCACCGCCGCCAACTCCGAACGATTCATCGTTAGTGAATTGGTCCGTGGCGTCAGCCCGGTTTCGATGGCGTGCTGGTTTTACGGCGTCAACGCATCGAGCGACGATTACAACCTTCTGCAACTGACCGACGAATCGAGCGCCACCGACTTTTTCCGTCTCGGTTTTGCTGGCGCACGCGGTACTTCCGATTTCAAGGAAATCATGGCGTTTGTCGGCGGCTCGGCCGATTCGGACGCAGCACTCACGCCCGCTACCGTATTGAACGAATGGCATCACGCGTGCGCGGTGTTTCCCGATGTCAATTCGCGCACCGCATTCCTCGACGGTGTGCCGGCGCTAACAACTACCACGGTCACGCACCCGACCGGCATCGATGTAATGAACATCGCTTTCGAAGGCGATTCGACGCCGGGTGATCCGTGGGATGGTCGAATCGCTGAGGTTGCGGTTTGGGATATTGCGCTAACGACCGAAGATGTCGAGCAGCTCGCCGCTGGCATTTCGCCGTTGAAAGTCAGGCCGAACAATTTAATTTTCTACGCGCCATTGCGTCTGCAAAGTGGTGACGAACGAGATTTGATCGGTGGCAAAACGCTGACCGATGTAAACACGGTCACCGCAGCAGAGGGGCCGCGTCTTTTGCATCCGGCAAGAACCGCTGCTCCGACGGTGCCTGGAATTACGGTTGCAAGCGCATCCGGCACACCGTCGATTACGCCTGTCACCGCATCCGGCACGGCTGAAATCACACGAAACGCATCCGGGGCAGCGACGCTCGCGGCAATCGTGGCAGTCGGTGCCGCATTGGTCACGCA
>SDBT01002718.1_pt1 | contig 31046 bp, 27 predicted proteins | sample 2277101 | NCBI WGS metagenome assembly SDBT01 (sample SAMN10404973, study PRJNA504765) | marine sediment metagenome | isolation source: marine sediment core GS10_PC15, 103 cmbsf | place: Arctic Ocean: Southern Knipovich Ridge | collected 2010 | reverse complement strand
GGAAGATCATAGTAAATAAAACTGAGAAAATGCTTAAGAAAAATAAAAATCTAAAAAAAAGATCATGAATGCCTGACAGGGAGCTTGATGGTGAAAATGGAGCCTTTTTGAAGATAGCTTGAAACAGTTACCGTCCCTTTATGAAGGTCGATTATTTTTTTTGCAAGCGGCAAGCCGAGTCCAAACCCTGCCACACTGGTTTTGGACCGTGACGGCTCTATCTGGTAAAAACGTTCAAATATCCTGGGGATATCTTTACCTGCGATCCCAATACCTGTATCCTTGATCTTTATGGTCAAATATTTTGAGTCCTGCCTGGTCTCTATGATTATTCTTCCGCCCTCCGGTGTATATTTGACAGCATTGTCTAAAAAGATCAATATCATTTCTTCAAGCCCCATCTCATCAGATTCTATATAGTATTGTTTTGTTTTGAGGGTGATACCGATCTTTTTTTTATCAGCTGCGGGCCTTATTTTCCTGATAGCGTTTTCAATTACTTCTTTTAGATCTGTTTGCTGAAAGATATAATTGCCCCCACCACCCTGATGCTGTGCAAGGGTCAAGAGATTATCTGTAAGTTTTTGCAGGCTGTCAATATCCTCCAGATTATTTTTAAAAATATTTTTGGCTTCTGCTGTGGACAACTTTTTATTTCTTAAGGCAACTTCGGTAGAAGTCTTAACAGCAGACAGGGGAGTGCGGAGTTCATGAGAGGCATCGGCAATAAACCTGTTTTGCTCTTTAAGCATTTCTTCAATTGGCCGGAGTGTCTTGCCTGCCAGGAAATATCCGGCGGCTGCAGATATAATAAGTATCGCTCCATTTGAAAAAAACAGCAGTATCATGACTCTTCTCCTGGCTTCCAGGAGGTCCTCAATAAAAAAAGGTTTTGGACCGGGCTGGTTGTGCCTTGCGCCTCCCTGATCAAGCCTTAACCTGTTTTCAATATTTGAAAAACGCCTTCTTAATTCAGAATTGACTCCCCTGTAAATAACAATGCTGAATATAATACTGATAAGCATGATAGCCAGGAGGTACCAGACTGTTAATTTCAAGCGGGCCGATCGAAACATTAATCCTTGCCCCCTATCCTGTATCCAAAGCCTCTTACAGTATTGATCAGGGGCGGGTGGTTTTTAAAGGGCCTGTCGATCTTACTTCTGAGGTAACCGATGAATACCTCTACGGTATTTGGGAGTATATCTGCATCATAGTCCCAGACATGGCCTATGATCTGTTCCTTGCTGAGGATCCTTCCTGAATTCCTGAGGAGGTACTCCAGCAGGGCATATTCTTTTTTTGATAATTTGATCTTTTTGCCTTCACGGCTTACTTCATAAGTCAGGGTGTCAAGGCTCAGGCCGCCTGTTGCCAGCACATTTCCCAGGAGAGCCTCCCTGGGTCTTCGGGTGAGCGCTTTTATACGGGCCAGCAGCTCTTCAAATGCAAATGGCTTTACCAGGTAATCATCTCCACCCGCATTCAAGCCGTCTACCTTGTCCTTTAGCTGGCCGCGGGCAGTAAGCATAAGTATCGGTGTGGCAATGCCCTCTTCTTTCCGCAGTTTTTTACAGACCTGTATGCCGTCCATCCCGGGAAGCATCAGGTCGAGGATGATAAGGTCATACTGTTCAACTGCAGCAAGGTCAAATCCATAGATACCATCGAAGGCAATATCAACAGCATATGCCTCCTGTTCAAGGCCTTTCTTTATGGCATTTGCAAGCCTGTGTTCGTCTTCTATGATCAAGATCCTCATATGGCATATATTATAGCAATTTGCTGAAAAATAGCTGAGAACAATATAAATGCTTTTGGTGTTTACGGCAGGCGCTGGATACTCCGGCATAAGCTTTAAATCTGGCAATGATGGTGTTATATTGGTACAGGCAGGGCAGACCGGCCAGGGCGAAAGGTAAAAAAGACCGATCAAGGGGTGAGATATGATTCTGGGAAATAATTTTATAAGTATAATCTTTTTGGGGCATTTTAATCCTTCCATATTGACCAGGGATTTTTTAGAAAACAATAGTATTGTCCACTTCCAGGAAGAGCCTTCAAATATAAAAGCGACGGCCATATCCAGCAATATCGAATACAAAGATGCAAGGATAATGATGGACCTGAAGCTTTTTGGCGTATTTGAAAAGAATATAGATGATTTTTCAAAAAATATGGTCGTGGGCCTTGCATATGATACTATCGACCTTCTTGCATATACCCCGCTTAAGACGATCGGGATAAATTTTAATATCAATGCAAAGATCCTGGAGCCAGGCAGGCTGGCAGATAGCCTGTCGGATAAAAGCCAGGTGCTGGATTTTTTTAATGGACAATCTTATATAATAAATATCGGGAAAAAGTTTGAAGAAAACAGGGAGGACCTGGATAATATCGGCCTGCAGCTAAAAATAGATAGTCACAGTTCGATCCAGGTAAATATCAAAAGGATCAAGGATCATAATTATAATATAAATTATAATTTCTCAACAGGCGGCCTGCTCGAGAAGTCTGGAAACAGGGATTATATTAGGAATAATTTTAAAAATATAAACGATAGATTCTGTGCTGCCTGCCATGAATATTTCAGGGATCAATAGATCGCCCGGTAATATTTCTGTCCACTTCCGTATAGGCTGCTGCCGCTTTACCTGAAAGGAAATACAAATACTTAAAGGAAAAAAGGCCGGGCTTAATGATCTGCACGGCCTGCTTTCTGCCTATCCCTGTAAAGATAGTCTGCCAGCCTGGTAAATGGGCCGGTGATCTCCCTGTAAACGACAGGCTGTCCGAGGAATGTATGGTAATGTATGTTTTTTAAAAATGTCCTGAGCTCGATGAGCCCGGCTGCAAGTGAGAAAAAAGCTGCCAGGAAATATCCAAAGCCATAGGTCCTCTCCCCGAGAACAAGCGTTACTCCTGTAAATAATATATTAGTCAAAAGAAAAGATACTGCTGAGAATAAAGCGCCTTTCCTGTCCTCAAAATAAAGCAGGACAAGGATTATTACAAGTAAGATGATATTGCAGTATGTCCCCAGTGACAGGATAAGGAATATATCAAAAGACAGCTGGGTCAGTCCCATCCTGGGAAGAAAGTAAAATCCTGCCACTACAAAAAGAAGGGAGAAAAATACCTGTAGCTCCATCAGGTTCCGGATCTCGGCCCACAGGACCCGGGTCATATCTTTCCTTGCATTTTCAATGTCTGCAAAGTTGCCCTTTCCGGTGATAAGTGAATAATAGGACCTGTATTCTTTATAGAATGAAGTCTCAAGAGACACAGTAAATACGACAGTCGAAGGCATGACTGAAAGAAAGGCATAAAATGTCGGTACATCATAAGTCGGGGCATAAACATAGGTAGATGCAATGCTCACTCCCAGCTGACTGCCCCAGAACATAAAATTATGGATATACAGGCCCAGTGTATAAGTAAAAGATATAAAGAAGAGGGACCAGTAGCCATCCAGGTATGATAAAAAGAGAAAATATTTATTGGAGTCCACGGTAGTCACGCCCCGGAAGAAACTCCTGAGGTGAGTAATAAGCAGGCCGATGATGACTAAAAAACCTATATCCATAGCCAGGATCATCCCAAATACAATACCCAGGCCTGTAAACCTGATGAATAGGAAAGACAGGATGAGAGCCAGCAATACTCCCCAGGCAAAACTCTTTACTATCCGTATATAATCTTTCATTGCTGTAAGATATACCATTATTAAATATACAAGGATGAGTTCCATATAAAGCATATAGCTGACCAGCTTGACCTCGACTGGAAGCGGTGATCTCCAGAGAAATATAATGGCAGGCACAGAAGCTATGACAGTGACCAGGCTTATGAGTCCATATAATGAAGGGAGGATATAGCCAAGTTTTTTACTGTAAAGCATATCTGAAATAAACCTGGTAATAAGCATGGTAAATCCACAGGTGACTATCTGGGCAAAGATAAAAGCATATATGACAGTAGCAATAAAAAGCTCCTTTTCCAGTACCGTCCGGTTCATGAATACAAGGAGGATCTGGATAAAGACTACGATCACGGTACATAATATAAAGGGCCCCAGCGAGACAAGTGCCGAATAAAGGTAAGCCTTCATCGTGCTGAGGAAACCTTTTCCCTTAAATAATTTTTTCAGTTCAAATCCTATTCCAGCCATGATCTTTTACCTGAACCTTTCGTAGACTTCCTTATAGCTATCTATACATTTTTTATCAGTAAATAAACTCTGGACCCTTTTTCTACCGTTCTCACCAAATCTTTTGCGCAGCTTCCCGTCATTGCATAAAGTTATTATTGCAGCAGATATTTTATTTACATCCATCATCGGTACGATCAGGCCCGCCTGCCCAAAACCATCTCCCGCGCCGAAAAGAAGTTCCCTGCAGCCCCCCACATCAGTAGAGATGTATGGTTTTCCGGCTGCAAATCCTTCAAGGATCACAAAGGGCTGGCCCTCGCTGATGCTTGTCAGCAGCATCAGGTCCATTTTTCCCAGTTCTTCTTTTATATTGACCCTTCCTGTAAAAAAAACATCTTTTACCTTGAGGCGGCTGACAAGCTGTTTGCATTCCCTGAAGTAATCCTTATCTTCATCTGTGGGCCCCATTATAAAGAGCTTTGCATTCTTGATCTCTTTTTTTACAATATTAAAGCTCTGGATCATTGTCTTGAGGTCTTTGATCGGTGCAACTCTTGTAATGGTCCCCAGATTAATGGAACGGTCCCCTTTCCCCTTACCGGCAAGACCCTGATACCCCGCTACATCTATTCCATTGGGTATGATCCCTATCTTTTTCTCATCGCATCCAAAGTCGATCTCGATCTCTTTATTTTTTTCGTAAAGTGTATAAACACTATCGGAACTATCATAAACGGCACTGCAGATACTGCGGAAGAAGTTTATCCACAGATCTTTAAACATCCCCTTTGTCCATTTGGATTTTATTATTTCTTCTTCCCGCTCTCTTAAGTAAATGCCGTGTTCTGTGAGCAGCAGGGGACTGCCGTAAATATTTTTTCCAATTGCTCCCACAAATCCCGCATAACCATTAGAGGCGCTGTGGTACAGGTCAGCTTTTGGTATGCCCAATTCAAATATATAAAAAAGGGGCAGCAGCATCGACCTTATTGTCCAGAAGAAATCCGTGAAAGGGACGACCTTAAATTTATTTACATATGCTTCTTTTAAAATATCAAAAAAATCAATACTCATAAAAAAGTCAAAGGCATTGGTGATCCTTCTCTTTTTTATCAGTTCAAATATAATATCCCATTTGATCTCTTCTCCCGAAATAAGGTGTTCCAGGTTCTTTTTGACCTCATCGGACAATTGATACTTTTTCCCGAATCTTCCTTTTTTTTCAAGTATCTGGTCAAAGAACACTTCATGGACCTCTGTGACATTATCAGGCAAATCGTATTTAAACTTACCCCTGTATTTTTTGTCTGCCCCGATAGTGTAGAGGCAAAATTCATACCCGGGCAGGTTTTCTATAAGTATCTGGGCCCATGTAGAGACCCCTCCGGTAATATGGGGATAGCTGCCTTCAAAGAGCATGCAGACCTTCATCAGTTGCCAGCCTCCTCCAGTATTATGGTGCCGGCGGGATCCTTTAAAGTAAGCAGGTATGAATTATCACTGATCTTAATATAATCAAGGTTTTGGGTATCGGAGATCTCACTATCTGATCTCATAATAAGATAAATATCCGGCCTGAAGTTTTCACAGTAAATATTTATGGTACTGCCGGAATAATCAATGCGGGGGACACATTCCAGGTATTTTCTCAGTTCTTCGCCGGCCGGAGTGGCTGTAAAACTCCTGAGCCACGGGTAGTTACCAGTAATTTCACTGAGGATAGTATCGAATTCTTTGCTCAGCTCTGACCAGCTCTTCCCCCGGCTTCTATAGGGATCCAGTATGTCATCGGGATGGATAAAGTGTGAAAAAATACCAAACAGGTTTATTCCATTATAGATCGACCACATCATCTCTTCAGATTTAAAATAACCTGAGCTCAATCTGGGGAATTCTATTATGCCATCTGGAGCGATCTCAAACTCCTGCACATATTCATTTCCTTCAGAATCCTGGATATAAAGCGCTGAGATCACTTTAAGATCCTTATTTGCAGATATAAGCGCGTCCCTTCCCTGGCCGCTTAATATATTTGATGGAGGGATATATGATCCAAGCTTGTAGTTGGGGAAAACACTATTTATAAATCCCAGCAGCTCTTTTATGGATCCTTCCATATCTTCTTTACCGGCCCAGGGAGTATATCCCAGGTCCTGTTTTATATGGCCCTCCGGTGCAAGGGGCTGATGATTATAACCATGCAGGGCGATCTCTCCACCTGAATTTAGTAATTCCCTGCCGTAGATCATCATATTTTCCATTACATCAGCATCGGCTTTCTCAAAAGGGGGATTGGTAGTATTGCCATAATTTTCAATTACAAAACCAGTATATTTTAAGCCGTGTTTACTGCCTATCCTTATCATGTCGGACCACCATATTTCCCTGTAGAACTGGGGGATATCACGGCTGAACTCTTCCATTATGGCAGGATCTTCCCCCTGGGGGATAGGGGCCGGGAAATCATCTATATGCAGCATCTTGATATTTACTACCGGGTATATCAAATCTTTCTTTCCAAGGCTTAATACTCCTAACATGAGGCTCCTGTTGATCTTTGAATTAAACATTGTCCCATTAAAGACAGTAAAGCTTCCACTCCCGGATCTTACCCTCCACACCAGAGGGAGTCCCTTATAAGAAGCTGCGAAAACTTCTGCCGTACTTTTAAGTTTGAGGTCCAGGGAAGAATTTATAATTGTGCCGGTATCAGATTTAAAGCCCCTGGCCCCGAAAATAATATCGGATACAAGGTCAATACCCCTGGCCTCATTGTCCATCCCGTAGATCTCTTCGATCCCGAGCAGGCCTTTCATATTTTCCAGGCTGTCGTCTGCCAGCGGCCTTATAAGAAATACTATATTTCCTCCTGTTTCAACATAATCAATATAATCCTGGAGACCCTTCAAATGGTCCAATCTTTCAAACAAAAAGAAAATACAATCAAACTCAAGTCCTTCCGGGGGTCCTTCAGATACATCAATGGAACTGTATTCTTTTCTCATATAATCCAGCATTTTTTTAAGCTGTTCTACTGTGTCGATACTGTTCTTGTCTAAGGGATCCGAGACCATAAGATATTTTTCAAACCTTGCCCCTTCAGGCATGTCTGCTGAAACCGGGGCCGGAAGGGCTTCAAGCTCATTGACATTTTTTATGAGCCTTGTCAACATGTGAGAGCGGAACAGCTGGAAACCCACGGCCACCACAAGTAAAACTGCAAGCAGGATAAATATTTTTTTAATTAGCATCTATGCTGAACCTTTTCCAGTAATTAATAATATCCAGGTCCTTCGCTGATATTTTTGCATCAGATTTTTTTAAGGAGTCGATGACCTTGATCAGGGATTTATGGTCCCTTATCTCATAAAAATATCTTAGGAACATCATGCTGGGCTCTATATCATTGGGAAAGAAATGGCTGAATCTCTTTGTGAATGTCCCGGCACTGTCATAATTTTTTAGTTTTATGTCAATTAATATCTTATCTATAAAAAATTGTTTATCATCATGCTTTTTTGACAGAAGTTTTTCGAGCATATATGAAAGGTTTATACTATATTCCCTTTTACTTACTTCATCAGGGAGATTGCTGTTCAAATATTTTTTTGTCACTTCAATATATTCCGTGATCGCGTTTATATCATTTTTGCTGGCTTCAAATTTTTGGTCTGCTGCATAAAGCATCTGGTCAAATTGTTTTTTTATCTCCATAAGTGCCGCGCCAGCATAATGGGATGTCTCCGAGTCCTCATTTTTTATAGCTTTTTGCAGCGCTATTATGTACCTGGAATAATCCTTTTTGAGCAGGTCGATAAGGAAGGCCCTCCTGTCTTTATAAGAACTAAGTGAAAGTGAATCTTCGAGAGGCACAATATTTATTTCTTTTTTCATGTCAATATCGGTGACATAATCAATATAGCCTTCTTCTTTTATAAACTTGTCATAACTTTCTACTATATTTTCTGTATCCCTTATTATTTTCCCAAATATCCATGCCAGCAGAAAAAAAACCAGCCCGAATCCGGGAAGAAGTAGCGCCACTATAAACCTGTAAATGGCTTCCTGGAAGCCCCTGTACTTGAGATAGACAGCAAAATATATAAGGCTTAGAAGCAAATTGATCAAAAGGATATTAAATAACATCTGTTCCTTTCAGTACCAGGGAGGACTTTATTCCTTTTTTAAGCAGCCTATCAATGATTATGTCGGTAAAGTTGCTTTTTGTATTGGAAAGCAGTACATAGATAAGGCCCTTTTTACTTTCACCTATATAATCATTATCCCTTATGCTGGTGCACAATTTATCTGAAAGCTGTCTGTAAGGGATCTTGGTACTCTCAATTTTTAAAAGAGAATAACTCATTCCCAGTTCTGTCTCATTATTCCTGACTTCGCCCAGGATCTCCTCGAAAGTCTTTGAGTTAAGGATCCTGGTATTCTCTATATATCTCTTATCTTTAAGGCTGGCTTCAAACATATATGCTCTTCTTAAAGCATTTGAGATGAGCCCTATGACTGTCTGGAACAGGTTTTCATAATGCACTGTAAGATTCATAAAAGATATATTATGAAGCGATACTATAGCTATTACTTTTCTTTCTTCCAGCACCGGGGCCATCATCATCGGGACATCCGGGATGAGATCATGGTTTATATATATGGATTTTGTCCTTATTACTTCCTCCACTTCCTTTAAGTCAGAAGTCTTCATTGAATTTGGGATCACGTCTTTTAACTTGCTGGACCTTGTTTTTAATCTGAGATAGCTATTATCACGGTTGCTGCCTATGGTATAGATAGACACCTGCTCGGTTTTCATTATCCTTTCAATAGCATCAATAGCTGCCGCAAAGATCTTTTCTATTTCAAGGCTGTCTACCTCCTGGACAATATTATAGATAGTCCCGAAACTGTCTTCTGTCTCTATTATCTGGTTCTGCAGCTCATCTTTTACAATTTTTGTCTCACCATATACATCATTTAAAAAATCATATTTCTTTCCCAGGGTCTTCAGGTCATAATCCCTGGATTCCAGGGCCCTGTTCCTTTTCTCTATTGCATAACCGGTTATTATGCCTATCAGCAGATAAGCGGCCAGGTGGAGAAGGTTTTCCGGAGTATATGCAAAAGTAATGATGTCGGTGCCCGAAGCTATTGTAGCTCCAATAAACATGGCAGAAGATAGGAACATGGCAATATAAGCCTGGGTCTGTCCCCACAGGATCCCCATGATAACAATATAGACAAGGCTGTAATCGAGTCCCACTGCAAAGGCCCTCTGGCCCAGGAACAGGTGATTATATTGAATGAATGCAATTACAATAAATAATAATACATTTTCAAGATAAGCCACAGCGGACCGGGGGACCTTCTTTATCTTATCAAGCAATAGCCTTAAGGGATTTATTTTTGTTTTTTTGGGAAAGGCTTTTGAATAATACCACTTGTAAGTCTTTTTTAATCCTTTCTTCAGGCTGTGGGCGGGCTTCCAGCCTGTGATCTTTTTTATTTTTGAATTATCCAGCCGGGCTCTTGCTAGGGAGACTGTATAGTCATCCCTGTATCTGATTTTTTTTATTTTATACAGGCCTGACAGGGTGGCGGCCAGGCCACTGATGGAACATTCTTTGTTGCCCGACAGGTTCAGGACACCCGTACAGTCTTTATTTATTGACGCAAGATATACTCCTTCTGCAAAGTCCTCTACAAATAAAAAATCCCTGGTCTGTGTACCCGGACCATCTATTACTATCCCTTTTTTCTTTATTATATTATTTATAAATGAAGGTATGACTCCCGGATCACTACCAATATTTTCCCTGGGCCCGTATATGCTGCAAACACGGAGAGCCAGGGTCTTCAAATTAAATATCCCGCTCCATTTGGAGCAGTAATATTCTTTCACAAAACTGTTTATTCCAATGGCTGTATTGGGGTTAGGCTTGTCTTCTTCCTTGAAGGGCAGTCCCGAAGAGCCGCCTGCATTTCCATAAATGGACCAACAGGAGATAATAATAAGTTTTTTGACTCCATGTTTTTCTGAAAGGTTAAGCAGGTTTGAAAGTCCGGAGAAATCAGACTCCGAATGAAGGGTCCCATGCCTTCCGGTATTTTTAAGATCCATCTGTGCAGAGATGTGAATCACAATTTCAAATCTATTTGAGCTGAATATTTCCCGGCAGTCCTTATCTGCCGCATTCAGGCCATAGGATTTGTGCTTTATTTTTACATTGCCTTTATCACCGGTGGAAAGGTTGTCAACAATATAGACCTGGCTGCCTTCCCTGAAGAACTTCTCGGCAATATGCGAGCCCAGGAACCCGTAGCCTCCTGATATGAGGATCTTCAATTAGATGCTCCTTCTGGTAGAAAATATAAATATAGTTAAAAACATAAGTACATTTAAATAAATATTAATTTCTAAATTTATATATCTAATAAAAATATAGAAAATATATAATCTGTTGATTTAAATTATAACACAATAATGAATATAATAGTAATATATATAGTGTTGAATATTATAGGAAATATTGTATAAACAATTATAGTAAAGAGTAGTACCACTTAATGCATATACTCAAATTACCGGTCTAGCAGGCTTTACAGGGCAGGCCTCCTGTTATTTTTAAAAAAGCTGTAAGTATTGCAGGTATTTTTGATAGAATAAAGCCATGGAGCCTGTGAATCGATCCACAGGGGCCGGCAGGAATAAGAAATCATCTATTTGGGGTAAACAAATATAATGAAAATAAGACTTCTGGGTACCAGCGGTTTTCTGGCATGGCTTTTAATTATTTCTGTTTCAGTAGCTTTTATCACAGTTATAGTGATGCTTGCCGTAAATGCTGCATACAAGCCTGAATATAATGGTGAGGCCCTAAAATATTTTGACAGGAGTTTTTTAGAAAGATCGGCGGGCTATAATAAGACAGTGCTGGCTATTTCAATTGCCAGGAAGATCCTAGCATGGATCTTTACAATAGCCGCAGTTGCGGCTGCCTTTAAGTATTTAGCTAAAACTCCCAGGATCCCCATCGCGGCAGCCCTGGCGCTTATAGCTGCTTTTTATATATTACTGCAGCTTACCATGCTCCCGCTGGACTTCTGGAGGGGTTTTATAGTCGAACATAATTTTGGGCTGTCTGACCAGGCTGCAGGCATGTGGTTTGCAGACTTTGCCAAAAGCTGGGCCATATCATTTTTGATAAATACTGCTGCGCTCACCGGTGTTTATGCCCTGATCATCTTCCTGCCAAAATACTGGTGGGTGGTCTCTATAGTGGTAATGATCATTTTTATAATCATCGGGTCCTACCTGTACCCCCTGATAATCGATCCGCTTTTCTATAATTTCAAGAAGCTTGAGGAAGGCAGTCTCAGGGACCGGGTCATCGATATTTCGGAAAAAGCCGGCATCGAAGTAAAAGATGTGCTGGTCGCTGATGCAAGCAGGCGGACAAATAAGGCCAATGCATATTTTTCAGGTCTCGGCAGCTCCAGGCGGGTGGTCCTTTTTGATACATTAATAAATGACTTTACAGAAAAGGAAGTATTGTCAGTGGTGGCTCATGAAATAGGGCACTGGTACCATAAACATATAATTAAAAGTATTATTGCCAGTGCTGCAGCAGGGATACTTGCACTTTTTGCAATGCATCTAATAATCAGGAAGGCTGCGCTTTTTGGAGATTTTAAGGCAATAGCGGTAATCATCTTGCTTGTCTCGGTCTTTACTTTTATTGCGCTTCCCATGCAGAATACACTTTCGAGATATTTTGAAAAACAGACGGATGAGACGGCCCTGAAGCTGACCGGCGATCCCGGCACCCAGATTTCGCTGATGGCGAGGCTCGCGACCACCAATCTTTCAAATGTAGAACCTCATCCTTTTATAAAAGTATTTTTATACGGGCATCCCTCTATTTTAGAGAGGATCAAACTGGCTGAGCAATATGACAGTAGCGGCCAGGCTCGCAAATCACCCTGACCGGCAGGTGCCGGCTATTTATATACTTTGTTTTTGATGATCCTGCCGATGATCGCATATTTAAATATCCTGCCTTTAAAACTTTTTACTGAAGCCACGATCCCGATTATTGAAAAGATCACTCCAAGAGGGAAATACAGATTCATGACCCCCATTGAGACCCAGAACAATGTCCCCGGGACATCATTTGGGCTTGAAATGACCCCGGGAAGTGATACAAACATAAGGATCATGCCAATAATTACAGATATCATTATGAGAGCAAGAAATACAAGTTGGAAAAATATTGCCTGAAGGGCATTAAACCTTATAAATCGTGACTTATCCTTCTGGGTTATCCAGATCATTATCGGTGCCATTATCCCGATATTTGGTATGAGTACGGATATGTGGGAAAGCAGCGCCATTAATTTTTCTTCGCTCGTCAGCTTTTCTTTCATTTTAAATTCCACCTTTTTTCAAATAGCAAATTAATATTAATAAGAGCTTATAGTCTCTTTAAGATATGATCATTAATACTATACAGAGATATCATCCATATTTCCATAGATTCATGGGCCGGATACCTTGACTCCCGGATCTATTATGTTATTATAGATACCGACCAGTTGGTATGTTTATAAAATCCGGCAAAGGAGTTTTTATGAGATCAAAAGAGAAGGGGGAAGCTTCCAGGGACCGGCTTCTGAGATCTGCCGGGACCTGTTTTTCCAGGGAAGGTTTTGACGGTACCAGTGTGGATAAAATATGCAGGCATGCAAAATTAAGTAAGGGGGGTTTTTATCATCACTTTTCAAGCAAGCAGGACCTGGTGATAGAACTTTTAGACCGCTGGTTAAATAAAATCGATAAATATATTGAATCAGCCAGAAAAGACTCTCAAAGCCTGGAGGAGCTTATTATCAATATTGCCGGACATGCAAGGCCGTTTTTCATAGAGACCAGTGATGAACTACCGCTATTTCTGGAGTTGTGGCTAAAATCATCAAGGGATCCCCGGCTAAGGAAGAGGACCATAATATTTTACGAAAAATATATTGGTCTTTTTAAGGGGATCCTGGAAAGCGGGGTAAAAAATGGATCCATTAAAAATGTTGACCCTGACAGGATCTCAAGGATCATAGTCGCCATTGCAGTCGGCCTGATGATGCAGGGACTGCTTGATCCTGGCGGGACCGACTGGGACGGAGTGGCAAAGGACAGTTCGGTCCTGGTTTTGAAAGGGCTGGCTGAGAACGGGTAAAAATGTTTAATAAAAAAAAGGAGAGATGAAATTGAAGATATTGGTGACCGGAGCTTTTGGCAGTGTTGGAATAAATACTGTAAATGAGCTTATAAAAAAGGGCCAGAGCGTAAGGATCCTGGAACTAAAGACCAGGGCCAATGAAAAAAAATACTTAAAATATGCATCAAAGGTAGAAATGATCTGGGGGGACATAACTAATAAGAATATTGTCGATGAAGCAGTAAAAAATATTGATATTGTGATACACCTGGCTTTTGTCATACCTTCCCTGAGTGAGGAAAAGCCAAACTGGGCATGGGAAATAAATGTAGAGGGCACAAGGAATATACTTGCTGCCATGAGAAGTTCCGGTAAAAAACCAAAAATTGTTTTTGCATCTTCAGTTTCCGTTTTTGGAAAAACACAGGAACTTGATGCTCCAAGAAGTGTTTCCGAGCAGGTAAGGCCTACGGATAATTACTCCCACCATAAAGTCGCATGCGAGCAGTTGGTCAGGATATCCGGCCTGGATTGGGCAATACTCAGGATAGGCGCAGTTTTATCTGTCTCATTATGCGAGATGGACCCGATGCTCTTTGATGTAGGGCTGGATAACCGCATCGAGATAATCCATGCCAGGGATGCAGGCCTGGCATTTGCAAATGCTGCCCTAAATGAAAATGTATGGGGCAGGACCCTGCTTATTGGCGGAGGCAGGGATTGCCAGATCTACCAGAGGGATTTTATTAAAAAGGTCCTGGATGCGGTAGGGATAGGGATGCTTCCCGAGGGGGCATTTACTTCAAAGCCTTTTTATACTGATTGGATGGATACGGAAGAAAGCCAGAAGCTTCTGGGTTATCAGAGACATGTCCTGGAAGATTTTATAGTTGATATTAAAAAATTCCTGGGAATCAAAAGATTTCTTGCAAGAGCTGTCAGGCCGTTTTTGCATTACTGGCTCCTGAGGAAATCACCATATTTCAGGCTGGAGAGGACCAGGAGTGACAATATAAAAATAAAGGGCAAAGAGAATGCTTTGCCGGCTTAGGGGAGGTTATTATCAGCAAGACAGCAAAAAGTATATTTTATTTTGGAATATATATTATCGCAGTGGGCATATTTTTACTGGCCTATCCGGTTCCCATGATATATTTTCTAAAACTGGAATCTTAAAATGATATTGTGATCCGGATACTGGGGATGCTCATGGTCTTTTATGGATATTTCTATGTCCGTTCAAGCAGGGATGCAAAAAAATATAGAAATTTTTATATGTGGACCGTTCATACACGTTCTGCAGCTATAGTTTTTCTGGGTAGCTTTGTCCTTTTAAAACTTGCTTCCCCGATCATAATAGCTTTTGGAGCAGTTGAGCTGCTGGGCGCACTCTGGACCTTCCTGGAACTGAAAAGAACATCAAGGTGAAAATATAAGATCCAGGGCCTTTTTGATCCTATTTATTTTAAAATAACAAATAACCAGATTTTGGTATATAATTATCATAGATGTTTAGAACTTTAATGGTAATAATAAATTGACCAGGTTTTTAACAAAACTTAGCCGCATTTCTGCATATATATTGATCGTCCTCTTCCTGGTGATAATGATAACAGGTTACCGCCAGACGGGACATTTTACTTTCATATCCAGGGGTCTGGCTAATTCACTGCACCAGGTATACATAAATATAGCATTTCTGGTCCTGGGTGCCTTTCATGCCCTTGTTGCGATCAGGAATGCCCTGATACGAAACAAGGTCAGGGGCCTGTATATTGATATGCTATTAATTTTTTCAGGTATTTTATTTATAGGGGGATTTTCCTATTTTGCATTTTTTTAAAAGAATATAGGTTTATAAGAAATGAAGAAAAAATTAATCATAATCCTGTTTTCGGTAATAGTAGCGGCGGCAGTAGCATTTTTTTCATATTATATATATGAAGATGCGGCAAAGAGGACAGGACCCGGGGAAGCTTTTGTTCCGGAGGAAATAAACCTGGATGAGATCGAAAGTGATCTTGAATTTGCCGGGGTCCTGCCGGAATATCTTATGACTTTTACTGGACTTGTCGAGGAAGACCTGGAAATAACTTTTTATGATATCATTGATATTTATGGAGACACGGATAAAATCGAGACCTTCAATGCAGCCGGGATGCGTACAGACGGGGAGCTAGTCGAAGCTGAATTTACCGGTATCAAGCTTGGGCATATTATGGAAGGCCTCGGGATCAAGGATGATGCAAAAAATATTATAGTATATGCTACAGACTTTTTTGCTGCAGATTTTAAGGTGGAAGAGGTCCAAAAAGGTGAGGTCTATATAGTGTGGAAAAAATCCGGCCAGTATTTAAATCCCTCTGCAGATGGAATATTAAAGATCGTCCAGGACGGCAGTCCCACCTATAAGTGGGTAAAAAATCCTGTGATCTTTGATTTTATTTCAGATTTTGATGATAAGGTCCCGCTTGTTGACAGGCTTGAAGTGGATGGCCTGGATTTTATTTCCGAACAGAGGTTTTTTACCCTCTCGCTTGGTATGATACCTGATATTGATATAGATGGGTGGGCCCTTGAAATAAGCGGACTTATAGATGATCCTGTATCCCTCAGTTATGATGACATCCTGGAAATGCCCCAGGAGTCAGTATTCGCAACACTTGAGACTATTTCCAATCCGCCTGGCGGCAGGTCAATCGGGAATGCAGTATGGACCGGGGTGCCGTTTGGCCTTATCCTGGAACAGGCAGGCATTGATGACAGCGTGCTCGAAGCAGCCTTTTTTTGTGAAGACGGCTATTCTACCAGCTTGACCATAGATGAAATACGGGAAGAAGGGGTAATGCTGGCTTACAGGATGAACGGAAAACCGCTTACTGCCGAACACGGCTATCCCATCAGAATGGTGGTACCGGAAAAATATGGCATGAAATGGCCCAAATGGATAAATAAAATTGAATTTGTTGATTATGATTACAGGGGATTCTGGGAGCAGAGAGGCTGGTCAGATTATGCAGGAAGGGACCGGCCCGGCGAAAGGTATGATTAGCTAAAATAGTTGTAGAAATTAGATGGAAGAGGGAATAAATTGATAAATCTGATCATTATTCTGGGAGCAGTGGCTTATACCCTGCTGGTTGTGACAATAATTTTCTTGATCTTGTTCAGGGTCAAAAAAAAGAGGATATTTTATAAGCTTCACAGGGGCTTTGGGATACCTTCATTAGTGCTGGCAACAATACATGCACTTATCGCCGGCATTTATTTTTACGGCCTTATATAGTACAGGCGCCTGCAGGTAAAAACTTTATTGATCTATTAATGCTTGATTAAGAGTTATGGTGGTGCTGCTTTTATCAGTATGCTTATTGTTAAAATCAGTATCGGTGGAATTTATTGAAAGGATAATGGCGTAATCATTTCCAGGCTCCAGCACCTTATCAAATTCATCCCCGGATATAAGAGGCAGGATAAACTCAAAACTCGTACCATCCCCGGCCTTTTTTCCGGCATATTGGGTAATATTAAAGCTTCCCCCAAGGGCTTCATCATCAGAGTGTGAAAAACTTTCTACCCCGAAATCATCACGGACCAGGACATCTTCACCATCCATTGCAAATAATATAATATTAGCTCCCTTCATTGCAAATCCATCAGGGTCAAAACCTATGGCGGTCCATCCCGTGGACGGGCTTTCCAGGCATACATACAGGTCATCGGTATCATTGAGCCAGTACAGGACTATCCCGGTTCCAGGGTCTTTATAAGAGAAAGGGTATTCACCGGGACCCGCCATTCCATCTATTACGACGGCACCTGTTGAAAAATCAGCAAGATCTATATCTTTCTCTGCGGGCCCTTCAGTTGAAGCCGGAGGCTGGCAGCCCGGGGTAAATATTAATGCAAGGACAGAAACTGCAGTGAGAAGCAGAATAGAATAATTCATTTTTTTGATCATCCTGGCCCCCTTAATAAATCAAGATTTTATTAATATATTAAATTATACAAAAAAGGGGCTCCTTTGGCTAAAATTACAATTACATAGAAAAATATTTAAAAAGCTGTGAAGCCGGCAGCGGCTTTATGGGTTCCGGTTCCCCGGCATATTTACCCGGGAAATCCAGCTAACTGAAAGAATCTTTTTTAATTTTATTTGACTATAGTATATAAAGTGGTAGATATATAATAGGGGAAAGGTTTTTAAACTGTATTGTGATTTTCTTTATATCAATTTTTTGTGAAAGTAAAGGAGGATATTATGACTGGTAGACTTCAGATCTATAAATGCGAGGTCTGTGGCAATATTGTCGAGGTACTTCATGAAGGCAAAGGCGAGCTTGTCTGCTGCGGGCAGCCGATGAAGCAATACGCCGAAAATGCTGTTGATGCTGCTGTAGAAAAACATGTACCTGTAGTGGAAAAGACAGTCGATGGTTTTAAAGTAAAGGTCGGGAGTGCCGCTCACCCCATGGAAGCGGACCATTATATTGAATGGATCGAAGCTGTAGCCGATGGTGTCTCATACCGTAAATTCCTGAGCCCCGGGGACCAACCGGAAGCAGAATTCTGCATTGATGCTGACAGTATAACTGCGAGGGAGTACTGCAGCGTGCACGGACTCTGGAAATCATAGTTAAATAAGGTCCAGGATCCCGATATATCCGGTCTGGTCGCGGTAAAATAATACATGGCCGGGTATAATTATTTAGAATAGGGTACAAAAGATAAAGTTCATGAAGGAGAAATTTAGATGGTTGCTCAAAAAATCAGGGAAAACATTTATGCTGTTGGAGCCTTAGACAGGGATAGGAAGTTATTTGATGAGCTGATACCTCTTCCAGACGGCACCAGTTATAATTCTTATCTTATAAAGGGCTCGGAGAAAGTCGCACTGCTGGATAGCGTCGACCCACCCATGTACGGCAAGCTGCTTGAAAATCTAAAAGACCTGTCAGTAAAGAAAATAGATTATATTATAGTGCATCATGGGGAGCAGGATCATTCAGGCTCAACAGCCATGCTGCTCAAGGATTTTCCTGATGCCAGGCTTGTAACCAATAAAAAATGCATGTCAATCCTTATTGAGCTATTGCAGGTCCCGGAATCAAAGTTTATTGTAGTGGAAGATGGGGAGACTCTAACCCTCGGAGACAAGACATTACAGTTTATACTGACCCCATGGGTCCACTGGCCGGAAACCATGGTCACATATTTAAAAGAGGAAAAGATACTTTTTAGCTGTGATTTTTTTGGTTCTCATTATGCTACTGATGAGCTGTTTTTTAATGACAGGGAAATACTATACCCTGCAGCAAAAAGATATTTTGCCGAAATAATGATGCCTTTCAGGACAATTATCAGGAAAAATATGGAAAGATTAAAAGATCTTGATATTGAGATAATTGCACCGAGCCACGGCCCACTCCACAGGCAGGGAGATTTTATCTGGGACGCATATAAGGATTGGTCCTCAGAGGCAGTAAAAAATGAAGTGGTCATACCTTATGTATCAATGCATGGAAGCACCGGGGCCATGGTAAAATATCTTGAAAAGGCCCTGGCTGAAAGAGGTATAACTGTAAAAACATTTCATCTTACAGAGTCGGACCTGGGGGATCTGGCAGCAGCTTTGTTGGATGCCGCTACAATAGTGATCGGCACTCCTACAATACTGGCCGGGCCCCACCCCAATATAATATATGCGGCTTATCTCGTAAAAGTCTTAAGGCCGAAACTCAGATTCGGTTCCATTATAGGCTCCTTCGGGTGGGCAGGAAAAACTGTAGAAATACTTGCTGATATTATTTCAAGCCTTAAGCTGGAGATCATTGAGCCGGTGATCGTTAAAGGATATCCAAAGGAAAGCGATTTTAAATTGCTTGACGGGCTGGCAGATGGGATACTTTCCAGGCATAAAGAATTATAAGCAGGTAATAAGATCCTGGTGATCATTAAGTAAGGATAGATGGCTTTAAAGGATGAATTAGAGAAGATTTATTTAAAATATAATGACAGAGGTTTCATCCATCCTGATCCCCTGGAATTTTTATATGATTATGATAATACAGGTGACACCGAAATCGCCGGCCTTATAGCTTCTTCACTGGCATATGGCAGAGTAGGCCAGATACTTAAAAGTGTATCTAAAGTGTTAAAAGCCTTAGGTCCCAGCCCCCGGGACTTTTTAATGGATCCCTCTTTTAATAAGGAGACCGGGATTTTCAGTGATTTTAAGCACCGGTTTACTAATGGCCGGGAAGTCCTGGGCCTTCTTTTAAAGATCAGGGAAGTACTGAAAAAATACGGCTCAATAAATCTTTGTTTCCTGGACGGATACAGCAAAAATGATGACACTGTAATTCCGGCACTGCTGAATTTTATAAAAATCCTGGACTCGCCTCCTTGCGGAGACTGCTGCAGCCTGATCCCTTCACCTGCCGGCAGTAGCGCCTTCAAAAGACTGAATCTCTATCTGCGGTGGATGGTCAGGAAGGACAGGGTCGATCCCGGAGGATGGAAAGGGATACTGCCTTCAAAATTGATCATTCCCCTCGACACGCATATGCACCGCATCTCTCAAATGCTTGGATTTACTACAAGAAAACAGGCTGACCTGAAAGCAGCAGTTGAGATTTCGGAGTCCTTTGGCAAAATCAACAAAGACGATCCGGTCAAATATGATTTTGCCCTTACCCGCCTGGGGATGAACAGGGGAGCCGAAAGATGGATAAAAAACAATTTAAAAGTTTTATCCATTTAGAAATGTAGTATAATAATAAGACATTTTTCACTTACTAATAACTTTACAGGGGGTAAGTTATGAAAACAAAAATCTTAACCAAAGCCAGGTATTTATTGGTCTTTATCCTGGTTGCAGTGATCGCCCTGACTGTTTTCCCAACAGTTGCCGATGGCGGGTCAGCAGACCAGGTGCAGGCATTTGTGACCCGTTTTTATGAGCAGTGCCTTAACAGGCCGCCTGACCGGGGAGGGCTTGAAGAGTGGGTCAGCCGTCTTCTGAATGGATCAAAAACCGGAGCAGATGTGGCAGAAGGATTTGTGTTCAGTGATGAATTTTTAAAACAAAACCATAGTAATGAAGCCTATCTTACCATTCTTTATAGAGCCTTCTTTAACAGGGAACCAGATTCATCCGGTTATGGCATCTGGTTGGGTAAATTGAACCGCGGGACAAGCAGGAAGGAGGTTCTAGACGGATTCTTGAAGTCGCAGGAATTTGCCCAGATCTGTGCGGGGTATGGGATAACTCCATATGCCGGTGCCCCGGCTGCTGGAGGATACAACTCAGGCGGCATCAGCGGTTTCCATGGAGGCAGAAAAGTTAATTTCATTATCTGGGGCGATGATAGTGCCAGCGACAGACCCGGAGGAAGAATAAGCGGAAGGACCGATATTAATATTTTCGTACATCTGAACCTGGACACAAGAAAGATTTATTTTGTAACAATTCCCCGTGATACATGGTTCGATGGCAGAAAAATAAATGGATACCATGCTGTAGGAGGCAATGATTATGCTGTGGACAAATTTGAGCAGTTTGTAGGGGGCCCGATCGATTTTTATGTGATAACAGACTTTGACGGCTTTCCAAATTTAATCAATTACATGGGTGGAGTGACCACCACAGTAGAAGAGAATATTGCTGATCCTTTTTCAAATTGCTATCTTGGCGTGGGGACCCATCATATAAACGGCTCCCAGGCCCTGGCCCTCTCCAGAGCCAGGAAGGGAAGAAGCCTTTACGGCGGAGGTGCATATGCCAGGGAAAAACAGTCCGCCATGCTTTTGGCTGACCTCCTTCTGCAAAAAAGGACCATGGTCAATTCCAAAAATCTTGCCAATTTCCTGAACACGGTAAGGCAGTATGTGTGGACCAATATATCTATAAGCCAGGCTTCACAAATACTTCCTGTGCTGCTTTCCCTGAAGAGAGAAGATATTACGATCACGACTTTTAATTCCTGGCCCCAGTGGTATGGAAAATCCAGTGCAGTCGGATATAATACAGGAGCAAAAAACCAGTTCTTCAGAAATATTTTAAACCAGTAGGGAATTGGATAGTATAAATGAATGTTCTGAGAGTAATAGGGCATGAAGTCTAAGAGAGAATTCCTGCTCAAAGGCAATATCAGCAAGGTATTGCTCAGGTTTTCGGCACCGGCTACCGTAGCGATGGCAGTGGGTGCCTTATATAATATAGTGGACACTATTTTTGTCGGCAGGGGAGTGGGCCCACTGGCAATTGCTGCACTTTCCATTGCACTGCCTATCCAGATGGTAATAATGGCTCTCGGCCTGATGATAGGTGTCGGCAGCGCTTCAGTAATATCCAGGGCGCTTGGCAGGAACAGGAAAGACATTGCACGGAATGCCTTTGGAAATGGGGTAGCGCTCAATTTGATACTCGGTACCTTATGCATGGCTGTAAGTTATCTTTTTATAGATAAGGTCCTTATTTTCTTTGGAGCTTCCAGCCAGGTCCTTCCTTATGCCAGGGATTATACCTATATAATCCTGCTCGGTTTTATATTCTTTTCTTTTTCCCTGGGAAGCAATAATTATATCAGGGCTGAAGGCAACCCCAGGGCAGCGATGTATCCCATGGTCATCGGTGCAGTAGTAAATATTATGCTCGATCCACTTTTTATTTTTGTCTTTAAAATGGGTATCAGGGGAGCGGCCATTGCCACTGTGATCAGCCAGGTCGTAAGCTGTATATATATTTTTTACTATTTCTATTTTGGGAAAAGTATCTTCAGGTTGAGTTTTTCCATGTTCAAATTGAAGTCCGGAGTCGTAAAGGAGATCCTTTCTATTGGATTTCCTTCCTTTCTGAGAACAACTGTAGCCGGTATAATAGTATTGATATTCAACAGGCTTCTTTTTTATTATGGAGGTGATCTCTATATCGCCATAATGGGAATCGGCCTGAGGATCCTGAGTTTTATACAGATGCCCATAGTAGGTATTACCCAGGGATTTTCTACGGTCGTCGGATTTAATTATGGGGCGAAGCAGTACGGGCGGGTTAAAAAAATCCTGGGTGGAGCCATCCTCTGGACCGTGATCATTGCAGGTACAGGTTTTTTGGTCATGATGATAACGCCCCGGCTGGTACTGCGCCTTTTTAGCGATGATGCAGCATTGATCGAAGAGGGGGTCTCGATTTTAAGGATAGTGGTGATCCTCCTTCCATTCATAGGAATACAGATGCTGGGGGGAGGCTTTTTCCAGGCAATTGGAAAAGCTGTTCCTGCTCTTTTGCTGACCATATCCAGGCAGATACTATTCCTGATACCTGCTGTACTGCTGCTTCCGGTTTTCCTGGGCCTAAACGGGATATGGATCGCAGTTCCTATTGCAGATTTCCTCTCGATCTCAGTGACTGCTATCTGGGTATTCAAGGAGACAAGGACTTTTGGCAGGGCGAAACTCCGCTCTGCATGATCTGCCAGATCCAGCCTTTATCGAAAACAGCCTCTCCAGCGGTGTTGCTTCAGGGATCGGTAGTTTTTCTGTAATTGTGTACCGGAACCACAGCACCAGAACATCCTGTAAGCTGCAGGGTAGGCTGCTTAAGCCATTTACTTGTCTTTAAGTTATATTTAAGTCAATATAATAATATATGTTAGGATAAAAAATAATTTATATTAAATATTGACATTTATGTGAAAATAATATATATTAAACAATAATTAAATAACTATAATAAAATATTAATAAAAATTAGAAGCTTTGAAGCTTTTCTTAAATTTGGACGCTTAGGGAAAGTGGAGCGAGTAGCGTAACCGGCTAATTTAGCCGGTTTTTGTTATTTGGGGGGCTTTTTTAAGATGAATGTATTAAATACTGCATTTGGCTTGTATTTAACCGATCATAAATTATTAATGATAATAACCTGCTCTATTATATTGTTCCTGATTTCCATTATCGTTTTAGTCAAGAAAAGAAATCTTAAGAACACAAAAGAAGAGATAAAAAAAAGGCAGCAAAATGACCTGGTCTTAAAGCTTAAAAGAATAAACACCTTAAGATATAAAGGCGCTGTCTCGAAGATAGAGTTTGAGAAAAGAAGGGAATCAGTTTTCCAGGCGGCAAATGCCCATAAGGTGCCAGGATACAGATCCAATGGAAAAGGGCTGTTGGGACAATACTTTAAAGCAGTAGAGGAATCCGATGATAATGTGATCATGGTATTGAGCGGGATCATTGAATTTGCCAATCAGAAGACTTTACTGGCATTGGGGTATTTAAAGGAAGAGTTTTATTCAAAAAAAATAATAGATTTTATTCATCCAAATGACCAAAATAATTTTAAAGGTTATCTGGCAAAAATAATGAAAAATGAAAAACTTATTCATAATAATATTTTCAGGTTCATTGATAATAAGGGAAATACCAGATGGCTCGAGTTCAGTTCACTGCCGATTTCACTGGGCAGCGGGGCAGCTACCCTCAATTTTTTTAATGATATCACAAGCAGCAAAAATGCAGAGAAAGAATTACTGGAAGTCCAGGATAGATTTCATACACTATTTGAAGAATCCCCCATACCCCTCTGGGAATTAGATATCACCGATATAAAAGAATACATCGATTCTATCATCGGAAAAGGGGTCATTGATTTCAAGGAGTATTTCAGGGCCCATCCGGAAAGTGTTTCAGGATGTGCCAGCATGTTAAAAGTCACCCAGATAAACAGGGCCAATCTTGAATTATTCATGTTAAAAAGCAAAAAAAAGATCAGTGATTATTTTATCCAGATCCTTGGCAAAGAGTTAAGGGATATATTTGTAGGATGGCTGGCGACTATTGCCGGGGCCAAAGATATATTTGAAGGTGAAGCGGCCTTCAGCACTTTAAATGGTCAGAAAAAGAATATTGCTTCAAGATGGATAATCGTCTCAAATGGCAGTAAGACTTATTCAAAGGCGATTGTATCAATGATCGACATAACAGAGCATAAAAGTATAACAGACCAGATCCAGAGTCTCAGCCAATTCCGGGAGAGTATCATTGATAATGCCAGCCTCTGGCTTAATGTTTTTGACAGGGAACTCAATGTCATTGTATGGAACAAAGCCGCAGAGAACATCAGCGGTTATGAGCGCAGTGAAGTGGTGGGGCACAATAAAATATGGGAATGGCTCTATCCTGACCCAGGCTATAGAAAAAAAGTAATCGATTATATATTTTCAATGATCAATAGAAAGATAACAGATGAGGATTTTGAGACTACGATCCGGTGCAAAAATGGGAGGACCAGGATCATAATCTGGAACTTTAAAAACTTTAATGGGGCTGATAATAAAAAAATAGGATTGATCGCAATAAGCCGGGACCATACGGACAAGAAAAAAATGGAAGAAAAATTAAAATATATTGCTTCCCATGATGCACTGACCGGAGTTTACAATAGGGCCTTTTTTGAAGAACAGCTCCACCTGCAATTTGAGGAGAGGAATTCTAAAAATGCCATACTCCTCCTGGATATCGACGGCCTGAAATATGTCAATGATACGGTAGGGCACCAGCATGGGGATAATCTGATCAAAAATCTCTCCAGGACCTTAACTAAGACCTTCAGGCCGGGTGATGTGGTCGCACGGATCGGCGGGGATGAATTTGCTGTACTGATAAGGGACGCAAGCAGGGACAAGCTTGAAAGTGTTGTCGAAAGGCTCTATTCCAATATTGGTGCATTTAACCAGGACCTAAAGAAGGGCCAGTATCCCCTGAATGTGTCATATGGTTATTCGATCAGGGGTTCTGGCCCCGGGACAGCAATGGAGACTTTCAAGGAAGCAGACGACAGGCTTTACGAGAATAAGATCCCAAAGAGGGAAGAGGTAATAAAATCAGCCCTGGCCGCCATCAGGGCGACCATGCTGGAAAAAGATTCTGTTGCAGAGGAACATATGGAAAGGCTCAAAAGTACTGCTGCACTGTTTGGGGAAGTAATGAATTTAAACCAGGAAAACAAGGATAAACTTATTCTTGCAACCGAGCTTCACGATATCGGTAAAGTCGTCATTCCGGACAATATTTTAAATAAGAACGGCTCACTCAACCATGATGAGTTTGACATAATAAAGAAACATTCTATATCCGGATACAGGATAGCAAAAGCGACCCCGATGATAGAAAATATTTCTGAATACATCCTTTATGCTCACGAAAGATGGGATGGGACCGGTTATCCTGACGGGCTCAAAGGAAAGGATATTCCTTTAATATCAAGGATGGTTTATATTATTGATGCTTATGACGCTATTATTAATAATAGGCCCTATAAAAATGCACATAGTGAAAAAGATGCTATAAAAGAGATCAAAAGATGCAGCGGGACCCAGTTTGATCCGGCCCTGGTAAATATTTTTATCAATAAAGTATTAAAGACTAAAAAATTAGAATTAGCAGGCCAGGGAAAGAGATAATATTTTACACAAAAATAAAATGATATTAATACTTGCCTGATTCAGATAAAATTAGATCAAAACCTGATTTTAAAAGGCAGCTATTTTTATAGAAAAAGAAAAAATACCTGAAGGTATTGCCGGGGCACTGCTGGAAAGCAAAAAGACAGTAGTGCTTACCGGGGCCGGGATCTCAACGGAGAGCGGTATTCCTGATTTCAGGAGTCCCGGTGGAATATGGTCAAAATTTGATGCCGGAGTAATGACCAGCAGCCTGTTGTATGAAAATCCTGAAGAGTTTTTCAAGCAGGGAATGGCCATGTTGGGTTTTCTGGAAGACATCGAAAATACAAAACACCATGTGGCCCACCAGGTCCTGGCAGAAATGGAAAAAGAGGGCCTCCTGGCATGTATAGTAACCCAGAATATCGACGGCCTCCATCAAAAGGCAGGTTCAAAAAAAGTATATGAGGTGCACGGTAATATAAGAGAAGGATACTGTGTGTCATGCAACAAAAAAGTTGAATTCAGCCTTTTGACCCGCAAGATAAAAGAAGGCGAGATCCCTCCCATATGCGGCGAATGCGGGGGAATGTTGAGGCCGGGTGTGGTGCTTTTTGGAGACAGGCTTCCGGATTGCTACCAGGAAGCTTTAGCAGAAGTCAAAAATAGTGATCTGCTCCTGGTAATCGGCTCCAGCCTGGAAGTGGCCCCGGTGAACAATTTACCGGCACTGTCAAAAAAATATATTATCATAAATAAGGAGAAAACTTACCATGACAGAAGTGCCTGCATAGTGTGGCATGAGAAGGCAGGCGCGGCACTCGAAAAGATCTGGCAGCTAATACAAGGTCCAATAAATATTTAAAGAACTTTTTTTAATTTTTAGTATTGAGTATAATCATAACTTTCTGGAATATCTTGAAAGGATTTTAAGATGATCATTAAAAAAAAGAAAGCTGCAGTCCCATACTAATGGAGAGTGAAGATATTAAAGGGGTAAAATTTTATCCGGCCATAACAGAAAAGGATGGAGCTCCAAATTTTGCAATGAGATTATTTGAGATCAGCCCGGACGGCCATACCCCAAATCATAAGCACGGCTGGGAGCATGAAGTGTATATCGTTGGTGGAGATGGATTTGTCCTGGAGGGAACTGAAAAAAGGGAAATAAAAAAAGATGATTTTGTTTTTATTGATGGTAATGAGGTCCACCAGTTTATGGCAGGAGATGAAGGGATGAGCATGATCTGTGTCGTTCCCCATGAGGGACAGCCGACCTGAACCCGGATATTATGGATAAGCAGGATCATATTGGGTATAATATTTAAACCATGGAAATGATTTCAAAAAATAATATAAAATGGCCGTATTTTTTTATTATTGCCATAAACACATTTTTTGGATGGCAGATACTTAAAACTTTCCTTTCACTTCTGGTAAATTTTTACAGGGAACGCCCGGATATATCCCTGACTGATGTAGGGATATATGCAGTGATATCATTTTCACTTGTCTTTGTCGCAGGTTTTTTATTTAAGCTGGGCCTCAGGCCCTTATTGTGGGTCATACTTGGCGGGGTGGGCCTTATAAGGATGATCCTCCAGCTAAATTCCTGGCCGTCCCTGAGCCTTGCAATGTCTGCGGTGGGCACAATCCTCTGGCTGGCAAGTTTTATTCTTTTCATCTCCCTGCTCCAGCAGGAAAAGATCGACCTGTTTTATACATTTTTCCCGGGCCTGTTATTCGGGATAAGCCTGGCCACGGCTGTCCACGGGCTCTTAGGCACATGGGACATGGTCTGGAGATCTGATCCATTTATAACTGCAGATGTAATTTTAATCGTATTGGTCCAGCTTTGGCTGATTTCAAGACTGTCTGGTGATTTAGGACAGGTGAAGCTGTCAGATGGAAGAAAAACTGTTTTTTATACCCTGGCTGTTTTAATGCCTTTTATATTTTTACAATTATTTAAATTCCAGAATATTGCGGCCCTTAGCGCCGTTACAGGTTTCAGCACAGTTATTTCACTTACGGTAGTGCTTGCTTCAAATGCTGCTGCCTTTGCATGCCTCTATCTTTTCAAATTTAAAAAAGTAAGACTTCCCCTGGCTGTCCCAGCAGCAGTATTGCTGGTTGCTTCATTTTGGCCGGGAACCGGGGGCTATTTATATGTCCTGCAGATATTTTTAGGCAATATCAGCTGTTTCTGGCTGATGATCATCATAATCAATAAGGCAGTAAGCATATCGCTGGTCAAGACACCCTGGAAAAATACAGCTGCAATCGGGTTGAGCGGCCTGCTGCTTTTTATATTTGCATTTATATATTATGGAAGCTATGACATGAACCTGCCGTTCGATAACTGGATCATTCCAGTATTCCTGGCAGCGCTTATAGGGATTTGCGGTATTGTTGCTGTTTCCTTAAAACTTCCCCGCGGCCGAAGTTTAAAAAAAGAAGATCCTGGGCCCGTAAGTAAAAGCCTGTGGATGAGGACCCTGCCATTACTCCTGGCCATCGCACTGCTGGCAGTGCCCCTGATAATGATGGTCCCTGTAAAATATCCTGATGATCCCAGGGATGGCCCGGCTCCCCAGGGCTCTGTAAGAGTAATGGATTATAATATCCACCAGGGATTTAATATAGGTGGATACCAGGACCTGGAAAGTATTGCCAGGGTGATCGAAGGCAGCGGGGCAGAAATAGTGGCGCTTCAGGAGGTTTCCAGGGGATGGGTGATCAATGGTTCCGCTGATACGCTCAACTGGCTGTCCGGCCGGCTCGGCATGGAATATATCTATATGCCTGCATCAGATGCGATATGGGGGAATGCAGTCCTCAGCAAATATCCGCTGAAACTGGTAAAAAGCGGCTTTTTGCCCAGGGAAGGGGCTCCCTTAAGAAGAAGCTTCCTGCTTGTGGAAGTGGAGATAGGCAGAGGGAAAAATATAAATATATTATGCACGCATCTTCACCATATAGAGGGTGAAGGAATGATCAGGGAAAAACAGGTAGATGAATTACTTGCCAGGTGGAATGGGCTCCAGAGGACAATCATACTTGGAGATTTCAATGCTGAACCCGGAGATGCCGAGATCGAAAAAATGTATCAGGCGGGATTCATTGATTCACAGTTAGAGCTTGGTGCCGGGGATCAGCCGACCTGGGCCCACTATGAGCCTTATGAGAGAATCGACTATATCTGGGTCACCCCCGGACTTAAAATATCAGATCTCAAAGTTCCTTTCAGCACAGCTTCCGATCATCTTCCCATAATAATCAATGTTGAATAAAACTAAAAAACTTCAAATAAGATCAAATAAAGCATTAATATTATTTTTGTTGTTTGTTTTACTGGCCGTATTTTCTGTTTTTTCTTCCTGTGCGCCAGAGCTTGTATTCGGGGACCTGGTCGTTTGTGAAGAAATAGACAGCGAAACCTCTGCTCCGCTGGTGATAAAAGATGAGTTTAAAATAAGTACAGAAAAAATATTTGTAACGGTAGAGGTATCAGGGGCCAGGGCAGATGATACCTGGCGCTTTACCTGGATAAATATAGAAACCGGTGAGGTACTGGCTGATGCCGCCAATATTTATTCTTCTGGAAATACAGGTCATGTCCAGGGTCATCTGTCAAATCATATAATACCCGGAGGCAGTGGGCCCATGATAGGCAAGCCGGGTAGATACAGGGTGGATTTCTACCACAATAATGATCTTAAAGACAGTGCTGAGTTTATAATCGAGACTCCTGTAGCAGATATAATCGAAGTGGTCCTGGCCGGCGGGATAAATGAAGATGGCGAGCCTGTCGGCTCAAAGGATAAGTTCTATCCTGAAGACAGGATTTTTATTGCCGTTAAATTAGATCACAGGTTAAAAGGGGATGAATTATCTGTTAAATGGTACAGCGAAGAAGAAGTGTTCTTAGGAGAGATGCGGAATGTGATGGAAAAGGATATTTTCACATCCGGCTATATTGCTTTTGAAGCTGTAAATGCAGATGAGATCCCATGGCCCTATGACAGATATAAGGTAGAGGTCTACCACCAGGGCACTCTTTTTGGAAGCTATTATTATGAAGTAATACCTGAACCGGTACCGGACCATTCTTTTTCCAATGATAATATATATGAAAACCAGGATTATAGTTTTTCAATAAGTTTTCCTGATGGCTGGAGCCCTGAAGAAGAAGAAGACGGGGCCGGGCTGGAAGTAAACTTTATCCCACTGGCCGAAGAGATCAATGTAGTCATGAATATATTGGTCTTCAAGGAAGGATACTATCCTTCAGAGGATGAATATAGTGATTTTGCAGATGAAGCAATAAGCTGGATCGCTGCCTCCGAGGATCCTGAAGAGATGGAAAAGACAGAAAGTGACAGCAGCCTGGGTGATATTTCCTACAGGAAAATAGAGTTTTTAAATGCGGCTGATGAAGAAAATGGCTTAAAGATCGCCATGAGTTTTATCGAGCACGGCAAAAAACTTTATTTATTTATAAAAGTCACCGATCTGTATTATCTGGAATTTGCTGAAAATGTTTACCAGGACATGTTGGAAAGCTTATCATTTGATTAGTTTTACCGGATTTTGATCAATATGCCAAAAGTATGGTTTATACATGACAGATATTGTAATATAATACTGCTAATTTTTTTTAAACTGATCCAGGGAGTTTTCTATGTTAGGGATTAAAAGAAAGTTAAATAATTTTGCCGGGGAAGGCAGGTCCATAAAGATAGCTATTGCAGGCGCGGGACAGATGGGAAAGGGCCTTATCTCGCAATTGGGGGAATTAAAAGGAATGCAGGTCCTTGCTATTGCAGATTATGAGATAAATAAGGCAATGGCATCACTTGGCCAGATCGGGATAAATAAAGACAAGATCGTAGAGATCAGGAGTAAAAAAAGCCGGAATGTTGATCTTGAAAATAGCTATACGGTCAAAGTAAATAATAATATTTTAGACGTTGAGTTAAAACGAAAAATAGACAGGGCCATTAAAGAAGAAAAGATAATAATCTCTGATAATCTGTCAATATTATTTCTCATAAATGAAATAGATGTGATACTGGATGCGACCGGAAATCCTGAAGCCGGTGCCTATATAGCCCTGAATGCTATTTCAGAAAAAAAGCACCTGGTCACCTTAAATGTGGAAACTGATGTGACCATCGGCCCGATCTTGATGAAAATGGCAAATAATGCCGGAGTAGTCTATACAGTGTC